>JACCED010685485.1_pt1 | contig 11694 bp, 18 predicted proteins | sample 7455021 | NCBI WGS metagenome assembly JACCED01 (sample SAMN15323456, study PRJNA562643) | freshwater metagenome | isolation source: river surface water | place: USA:Blue River Watershed | collected 2017-08-19
AATTATCTACTAAAGTATTACAATTATTTTTAATAGAAGAAGTTATGGATTTAATTCCTAATAATACTTCACCTGGTGATTTAGCTAAAATATTCAATATGGAGAAATAATATGGAAAAACAATACGAGAAACTATTAGATAGTTTATATGGATTTGAAGGTGGTAAACTTCATTATAACGGTAAAGAAAAAGATGTTACTAATGGTTATGGTATCTATAGATTTCAACAACCTAAAGCAGCTATATGGACTTATATAGATAGTTTAGCTGTTGGTATCACATCTTTACCAAGTAATCAATGGTCACAAGATATAGTAGATAAAGTTAATGCTAAAATAGATAAAACAAAAGAAAGAGAACTTACTTATCAATTCTATAAATCATTTTTTGCTAATGCTCATCTGGAGTTGTTCCATGAAGATTTAGTTATTCTTATGGTTAACTTATATACTAATAGTCCATTAGGTGCTATTGAGTCTATACAAGAAGCATTAAACGATTGTTATGAATATGGTATATTTAAAGTAACTAAAGAAGAAGTACCAGAAGTAGTTGGTAAATTTGGTCCTAAAACACAATCTGCTATTAAAAAATTCTGTGATAATGCAGATGAAAAAGATATTATCATATTTAAAAACTGTGCTTTATTATACATGAAATCATACTATGGTGAATTGGTAGTAGATAAATCTTCTACTATGTTAGTTAACCTTAAGGGATGGAATAATAGAATGGAAGCATTACAACATCAAGAATAGGAGATAGATCTATGACTATAGAAGACAGTTTAAAAAAAATTCTTAATCTAAGTATTAATAATAATTGGTTAGGTAATAAAATAGAAGAAGTAGTTATAGATCCTACTACTGGGCCAGAAGATGATACTTTAACTTTAACTATGCGAACTATGAGTATAACATTTGAATCTTTATATAAAAATATTGCTTCATATCCAAATACCGTAGATTTTAGTTCCGATACTACTGTAGTTAAAACTTTTTATTTAGAGAATGATAAAAAGATAACTGTTACAACTTTAATAGAACAAGATGGTACTTTATTTAAAACTACGATATCTGGTGATACAGAATTACCATATCCATTATTAAGAATTAAAACAATGTATGGTGATAAAATTAATACTATATATCAAGAGGTTAAATAATGGTAAGTTATAACAAAACAAAAAAAGAATTACTTATAAAAGATAATAATGATATAAAAGATTTGATTAAATCATTACCAAAAGAAATATTAAGTATTGATTTAACAGGTGCTATTAAAATACAAGTACCGAATATTATTTTAGATAAAGATAGTACTTTGTTATTAGACAATGGAAGATATTTAATAATAACAGATAAATTTATAAGTAAAGATAATTCACATTTGATATTAGGTTCTGATGAGAAAGATAGTATTTTTACTAAAGTATCTTTTAATATTAATAATATTACAACATCTTCATCTAGTAATATAACTTTTAAAAATGTTATAGTAGAATCAAATCAAGATTGGTGTTTAGGAAGTGATGAAAATAGTAATGGTATAGTTTCTATTATTAATTCTGAAATCAATTTTAAAATATGTACTAATAATAATTTAATAGTTAAAAATCTTAAACTAAATGAGTTTATCGAAAGTAATAGAAATATAGTGGTACATGATGTTAATATTAAAAATAAATTTGATGTTGAATATCTTTTAGAACCTAATGGGGATATTACTTTCTATAATGGTATATTAGATAATTATTCTAAATTGCTAGATACTGATTTATTATCTAAAAACATTAGGTTAGTTTTTAAAGGTACAGAATTAAAATGTGGGTATGAATTTAATAAAAATAAATGTTTAGATATTATACACGATTTAATCTTTGCTGGTAAAGTTTATAATAAATCTGGTGTGTTATCTTCTAATACCGAATTAGAAGTAGTAGATAGATATAATAATGTAGTTCAAGTTATAACTACAGATGAAGAAGGTAACTTCGATACATGGTTACCATATTATACTTATCTAAACGATACTATTAAATATCATATGCCTTTATATATAAAAGATAAAGATAATAAAATACCTATAAGTATTAAAGAAAATAAAAAAGATGTAATTATTCATATTGGTAATAATATTAATAAAGAATTATTATTATTAATTGAAAGAGTTGATAACAAACTAGGTAACGGTCTTAACGAAATTAAAACTGGTTTAGCTAATTTGATGTTCAATTCTGAAAAACCGATTAAAAACGTCTCTTCTCTTTCTGTTGTTTCAGAAAAAGGAACAAGACTTACTATAAACTAAGGTTATAAAAATGATGACTGTAAAAGCAGGGATAGCATTCCCATTACAATTAGACACAACTCCGGATAGAGTTACTATTGCTCCTGAAACGATTATTGTTAAGTATTCATTAGCTAATAGCACTAATACACCAACAACTTCAACTGGTAATACTATCGTTAAAGATAATGGTAATTATGTACATATGACTACTATCAACCAAGTTGGTTATTATACAGTAAATGTATTCTTACCAGGTGACGGTGTTACTTCAGATGACGAAAATATCTCTACTACTGTATTAGTTACTAATGCTTCTGTTGATGATGTTTATGCATTAGTTGGAACTGTTGATGGTAAAATCGATGCTATTAAATCACAAGTTGATTTATTAGACGAAGAAACTTTAAATGGTTTAAATTCACAAATCGGTAATGTTCAAACTAAATTAGAAAACATTGTTGCTTTAATCTCTGATGAGAATGATGCTGGAATTACTTCTTTAAAAGAATTATTAACACAACTTTCAACTTCAGTTGCTGGTTCAAACAGCTCTTTAAGTGCAATCCAATCTTATATTACAGCTGCTACTGATGATATTGAAAATATGATCAAAGGTACTGACACATTAGCTGATGGTTCTGTAAATCCATTTAAAGGTAATACTAACATAGATATTATGGAAGCATTAAACTCTTTAGGTGTAACTTTACAACAAGCTGTATCAGATGCAGAAACTGCTGTATTAGCTAAAATTGATACTGCTAAAGCTGAATTAGCTGCTGATCTTGCTGCTATTCAAGCTGTAGCTGATGCTAACTCTGATTTATTATCTTCTGATGTATATGGTTTAGCTAAACTTATGACTACATTAGATGCATTTAAATCTGCTGAAACTAACCATTTTACAACAGTTGTTGATGCTATTAATGCTATCTCTACTGCTTCAAATGGATCAACTGCTGCATTAAGCACAAAACTTGATACTATTGAAACTAAAGTTGACGAAGTTAAAGCTATCGTTAAGAAAACAGCTTCTGCTAAAATTGTATGATGCTAATATACCTATATCCTTATTGGATATAGGTATATCTTATTTTTTAACTAACATATTTTTTTAATAAATTAAATTTGTTAGTTACTATTAATGAAGAAATTGTACAAATCAAGAGTTAAAAAAGAAATTTGAAAGTACTAAACTTGGATAATAGGATATTATAATGGTATGTAGACATATAAAAGTAAGTGAAATATATAATTTTATTTTACATGCAGATACAATAGAAAATGTTAAATTAGAATATACTAAGATTTCAAATGCAGATACAAGCTTTGAAATCTTAGATGGTAACTTAATGGAAATCGATAATAATTTATATATAAAAGAGATATCATTTCCAGAAGCCGGTGAGTATATGGTAAGGGTTACTGTAGGTGATGCTATAGAATATGAAAGATATAAAATCTATAATTTTTCTGAAGAAGACACACAAGCTACTATAAATAACATCTATTTATCAGTAGAAAATATAAAATCTGAATTAAATGAAGAATTATTGTTTCTTAGAAAGCAATTAAAGATTATAAACGCACAATTATAAGGAATCAGAATGGTATTATTATATTTAAAGGGAGCTCTACAATTAGATAATCCTGCCGATTTAATTAAATCAAAATTTGAACTTTCTGATACTAGAAATTTTAGTAATATCATATCTGAAAGTGAAAGTAGTTTACATAAATACGCTGTAATGTTTAATGTTGATTTAGATCCATCTAAAACATATTATGCAAGAGCAAGATGTATGTTAACCACAGGTTGGACACATTACACTAACTTAGATGTTGTTGATATAAAATTATCTGGTATGACAGGTTATAAAAATTCAGTTATACCAAGTAGAATATCTACACCTATTATATCTACTAATAGTTTACAAGATAAACATGATATAACTAATTTTAAAATTCTCGCTAAAGGTTTTGATAGAGTTGGATTATCTACACATAACAAAACTATATATTTTATAACTGATATTAATAATGATGTAGTATGGTATCATATTTCTGATATCAATCTTACAGAAGTTGAAGTAGATAATACTTTATTAAAAGAAGATGAAATATATAAGATTAATGTTATATTTGGTAGTTCTAGTAATGATTTCAGCCAAGCTGCCAATATGACTATTGTAACTGGTGGAAATAATAATGTTAAATATCTTTCTAGTAGGGATATGAAATTAAATTATGATTTTCCAGTTAAGGTAGAAAGAAATCCATCTATTAATAATTTAGAAATAAAATTATTTAAGATAGAAAATCAAATTAAAAAAGTAACTGAATTTAGTACTAATAATTTTAATTTTAACATTTCGGAAGAACATATTTCAGAAGGATTATTTTTATTACAAATTAAATCTAATTTAGATACTAGTTATAAAAATATTATTCTACAAACTAACTTTACTGGAAGTTATAGTAGTGGTGATAATGAATTAGTTATTAAATCTGGTGATATTGTATTTATAGAAAATCCAGAAGATTATGATAGAATCATTGTAAGAAATGGTGGATATATAGAACTTATGATTGGTGGTGAATTAAGAAGATATGGAAGTGATACATTATTTGTACCAAAAGATATCGTATTAACACCTGAACTAATCATAGCTGGTAATTATAGAAATATTCTTTATATTGGTATGAGTCCTAATTTAACTATTACAGAATAGATATACATCTACTATCCATATGGATAGTAGATGTTATATAACTTTTTTTTAATAATATATTATTAAAGTATATAAACTTAATAATAGGAATTACAAATGAAAGATAGATTCAATTTAAAACAAGAATGTATATTTGTTTCTCTTGCTAGTTATGCACATGATATTATAACACAAGGAGATATATATGCATTTGATGGTGAAGCTATGTTTATAGCTAGAGCTATAGATACACATTTTAAAAAAAAGATAAAAAGGTATTCTAAGAATAGAATAAATAAATTAACATCATATCTAAATGATGTTATGGGTCCAGCATTTCCAGATAAAATGAATGCTAGTATTATTATGGTTGCTTCTTTACATTATTTAATAGGTGAGGAAGAACATTATGAAACTAAATTGGTGTTTAGTCCTTTTAAATATAAAATTCAATCTATTATAAGTACTTTAGAAAAGAGTGAGTTTAAAGATGAATTAAAAAAAGCAAATGAAACTTTAGTAAAAATGTTGGATGATAAACCAACTAATTTTAAAACTAATATAGATAAAGATATAGCAATAAAACATCAACATACTTTATTAAAATTATTAGAATATCTTATTAATAATACGGTTTGTAATGATAAATTATTTAAACCATTTGAAAAATTAAAAAAGATATTAGAACCATATAAAGAAGTAACAACAAATAAAGAAGTACTTATAGAAATATCACCAAACAATAAAGATAATATATATTATATTGTAGCAGTATTAGAATCTTTAAAAAGTGTTATTAGTAATAAATTAGAATGTATTGATAAATTTAAAAAAATAAATTTAAATTATTTAGTACCTGATAAGTTTATGTATAATCAATGTTCTGAAAATATAAAAAATATTTTATTGTAAAGTTATATAAAATGAAAAATTAATAGGAGATATCTGTGTATGAAAAACAACAAGAAACATCAAAACCAGATGAAATAAATAATCTTCCAAAAGAACCGTTAAAACCTGGAATATACCAAATGACAAAAGACACCAAAGGTATAAATATTGTTTATGAATCTAATATTATATCTACACCTGATTTAGTATTTGGTTTAACAAGAAAAAGAGTTCTTAGATTTTGGAAAAGATTTTGTAAACAAGATAGTTCTTTAGGTGTATTAAGTGTAGGTAATGCTGGTTCAGGTAAAACTATGGAATCTGATATATTGGCTAACCTTTGTGTTATTAAAGGTGAATTAGCAGTTATTAAAATAACTGGATTTATGGTAGATGAAAAAACTATACAATATATACAACAGTTAGATAATGTTTGTTTATATTTTGACGAGTTTAGTAAACATGTTAATTGGAATAGTCAAAGACTTCTTTTACCTGTATTAACTAACGCTAATAAAAAAATGTTAATATTATTAACAGAAAATAGTAAAGCAGAGATATCAGCTTTTATTCTTAATAGAACGCAAAGAATAAGATATATTGTAGAACATGATAAATTAGAAAAAGAAGTTATTATAGACTATTTAACTTTATTCGATATTGATGATAATTTTAGAGACGATTTATTATATAGATATGATATAGCTTTAACATTTAGTTTTGACAATCTTATGGCTATTATATCTGAGAAACAAGATTATCCAGAAGATACACTAGATGAAGTATTAGAGTATCTTAACATAACATCTGTTAAGAAATCTAAAGGTTTCAAACTTAGTAAAATAACTAAGATAGAAAAGAAAGATGATAAACTAGAAGAAGTAGATGTAGCAGTTGAATCAAGTTATATTTTAGATAAATCTAAATTAGAAACTACAGAGAACTTATATGTATACTTCTCTAATAGAAGTCCAAGTATAATGATAAATAAAGGACAAATAGTAGAGAATCACAGTGATAAAATTATATTTGATACTGGTGGTTTTAAACTATTCTTTAGTTATGAATAAAAAAGATACTATAGTATACCATGTGGTATACTATAGTTCTATCTTAATTTTTTTCTTTTTTAAGAATTCTTTTATTTCTTTTAACTCTGTTTCAAGTTTTTCATTTCTTTTAACAAGTCTATCCATAAATTGTCCAGATTCTTTATTATTGTTCTTAGCTTTATTTTCAAACTTTTTATTACATTCATTAAGATCTGTTCTTAAACTTATTACTTCTTTTTCTAAATTACATTTAGAGTATTGTAGATCAGAAATAGTTTTAGTTAATTTTTCTAATTCTTTTTTATGTTTATCTTTTAACGATTGTAAGTCTTTTTCTAAATTGATTTTATCAGATGATAAACTGTATAGATTTAAATTCTTTTCTTCTAATTCTAAGCTTGTTTCCCTAAACTTATCTTCAGTGATTTTCAATTTACTTTTTAAATCTTTTATCTTATCTTCCGCTAATTCTTTTAATATTATAGCTTTACTTAAAAGTTTATCTACTTCTAAGATACCATAACAATTATTAAAAAACTTAGAAAAAAACCCTAATGGTTTAAACTCACTTGTTCTAAAATACTTAGCTTTTTCTTCCACTGATTCTATTTCTAATTCTTCCATACTACATGCTCCCTTTTGTAATAAATTTCATAAATTTAGTATCACACTATAATATGAAAAAATAATAAAAAATAAGGAGTTATCAAATGGTTGAACATGTAGTTAAAGATGGTGTATATGGCAAACATATAACAAATGAAAATATAGATACTATAGAAACATTAATAGGTTATATATGTAGTTTAGAGAATGTTAATACATTTAAAATATTAATAGGACATAATAATATTAAAGCTAAGATAAATGAGTTTTATGATTTAGAGAGTGAAGCTATAGTTCCTTTAGCTAAATCTGTTACAAAAAATAAAGATGGTGAAGAAGTTAGAAATCTTTTTACAGTAAAAGAACTATCTGAAAAGATTAGACATAGACTTTATCATATTAAAAACAATGATAAAGAAGTGGAAGTGTTTAAAGAATTACTAAGTGATATTAATTCTATGGTCGATGTCAAAAATAATATATTCCTTATTGGTATTGATAAATCTAAAAAGAATATAGATAATATTTATAATGTTATAAAAGAATCATTTGATATGTTAGAAATAACTAACTATACGATATATGTATATGAAGGTGTAGAAAATTGGAAGAAAGATAACAGTTAATAATAAAATGCAAAAAGATTAAGGATTAAAAATGTCAATATTAAGATTAACGGTAATGGATAAAAGTATTCCATTAAAAGAAGTTAGTAATGAAATACATAATGACCAATGGATAAAATACATATCTTTTGAAGGTGATGAAGTATTAAAAAATCTATATAATGGATTTAAAGAAGAATTAGAGTTAGACCCAACAGGATGGGTAGATGTTAATTTTCCATTTATAGAAAAATTAGGTAATGAAGGTAAAACTTATGAGTTTATGTCTAGGTTATTAACTTTACTAGAACAACAAGATATAACAAATATAAGATTAAATTCTATCTGTGAAATTAATCCTAATGATTGGAAATTAAAAAGATTATATAATCTGGAATATCTTATTGAAGATGTAGAGTTTTTCTTTACAACAAAATCTTCAAGAGTATTAATAAAACAAAAAAGAACGATATAACAGTATGCCATATGGCATACTGTTATTTTTAAAATCGTTAATTTTCACTGTTATATTATAAGAGTATATTAAATAAACAAAATAGGAGTCTCAGATGAATAAAGAAACAAAAAGAAGTATTACTTATACAGTATTAACTTTAATTTTAGTTATGGTTGCAGTTGTTAATGGTGGTGATGAAAACGAAAGTTTAATTGCTTATACTTGTGGTTTACTTTCAGTAGTATATGGATTTGTTGCAATGTTAAATATTATAGATGCAATTAAATCTAAAATAAGTATCAAAGAGTAACTATGAAGTTACTCTTAACATTAATATTCTTTTTTAGTTTAACACAAGCTGATGAAGAATTAATTTATAAAGGTGATACAGTTAAATATTTTTGTACAAACGATATGGTAAAAGCTGAAATTTACTTTGAAGATGGTACAAAAGATTTAGTTAATGTAGTATGGGTAAACCCAAAAGAAAATGATAAAACAACATTACTTAGTTGTGAAGATTTCCAATTATGGATAGAATTAACAAATCAATATTAAATAAGGAGTTAGATATGGTAAGAGTAGATGGATTAGAGTTTAACGGTGTGGCATATGTTACCGTTGATAAAAGTGGTACATGGGTATGGGAAGTTAGACCAGAACTAAAAGAGGTAGAAGGTAAATTAGGTTGGTATTTACCAGAAAAACATCGTGGTCCAGAAATGACAATGTTAATGGAACAAACTAAAGGTTCTGTGTTACCTATTTTATTAAATGGAAAAGATAAAGAGTTTAACGATACTTTAAAAGTATTTGATAAACCTAGAATTTTTAAGATTGTATTAGAAGAAGTTTCTTATTGGGAAGATGAAATAGAAAAAGATACAACAAAAATGTTAGAACCATTTAGTAGATGTGTTTCTCCAGCTAGATGTGAAATGTTTACATCACATGTTAAAATGTGTGATGATATGATGATTGGTAGACATGATACACAACAAATACAACCAGAGCAATCAATCCCAGAAGGTAAAAGAAATGAAGATTGAAAAATACATTTGCAACAGTTGTGATGTTGTAGTAATCTGTAGAGATTGGGATGTTGTTATCCGAAGAAAAAAGATGTGTTTGGAATGCTGCGGTGACGTTCCTATGAGCAATGAAACTTTAAGAAGAATAGAGTTAAAAAATAATCCTACTCTTGTAATCAAACCTAAAGATTCTAAAAATAAATCTAAGAATTTAGAATGGGTTCCACACCCAACTAATCTTAGAAGAGAACCGACTAAAAAGAAAAAACCTAAAAAGAAGGAACCATTATGGAAAAGATATCGAGATTGTTGATTTTATTAATGTTATTATCTATTTCAGTATTTGCAGAAGATATTAAAATAGGTAATTTTAGTATAGGTTATAACTCCACTGATGGTAGTTGTTTTCCTATGAATGATGTTGATGCATTTTATGTGTTTAAGTTAGTTAAAAAAGGTGAAATAAAAATTAAAAATATTCACCATAAAAATACTGGTGATATAATCATAGCTACTGAGACTTATGAAACTCATACTATGAATTATATCTTTTATAGTAATATATATACTTGTAAGAAATTTAAGGATAAACTATGAACGATATAATAAAAGAGAAAATGGACGTTATTGGCAAATATTGTTTATTAAATAAATCTAGTTATATATTAAAACTACATGATTTAATGGATAATGTGAATGGTACTAATGCTATTTTAAGTAAAAATGGTTTTCTTGATATATTTAGCGATATCTATATAAAACTATTATATATAGATGGTTCATCATTAGATTTTATTTGTGGTAACAAAATTGTAAAAATGGATTTTAATGGTATCGTATTTAAAAATATTAATTTAAGACCTGAAACTGGTGAATATTTTAAAGTTGAACTTGATTCTGATAAAAGAATAAAAAACACTATTTATTTAAGTTCTTTACTTTCTGGTGAAAGTTTTGTTACTATAGACTTTAAACAATTAAATTCTATGTTAATTTCTGATAATGATTATTCTCAAAATATAGATGACGATATTTATTACGGTGGTCTTTTTAAAATTAGAGAAGAACTAAAAAGAGAAGAGACTGTAAAAGAAGATGTGATTGTTCCTTCAGAAAAAGATTTTGGTGCCGGAAGTTTATTTAGTAGAAATAATGATGAACAAAAAGAAATAAAACAAGAGGTAATAACACCTAAAAATAATGATTCAGAAGTATTAATTATTAACGATTTTTATAGTATACCGATTAACAAATTTGAAGATCTAAAAGATATGATAAATAATGTATATACAGAAAAATTACCAGATCATGTTCTAAGAAATTGTGTTAAAATGGTTAACTTTGCTTATAATACTAACGTGGAAGAAATAGTATGTGGTGTGAATATTTTAACAAACAATAACAGAGTATATAATTTTAATACAGGATTTAATCATAGTAATGTATATACGCTATGTGTATTAAAAGATAAAAACACAACTTTTATTTTAGAAGTTAATAATAATGGTGGTATCAATTTATCAATAGGTATGTTACCTGATGTAAAAAATATGATATATGAACTTTGTAGTTTATATAAAAGATATGATAACACAAAAAAAAGAGAATCATTTAGTGGTTATAATCGAAATTTTTAGTGGAGTAACATTATGGTAATAAAAGAAGAAAAAATAAAAAATATATTAGCTTTAAGTTTTGATTTAAATAAAGATAATATGGTTGTTAAAAAAACAAAAGACACTGTCAATAGTATAGTATATGAAGTAGATTATACTTTACAAAAAACAGCACTAGGTATAAACTGTAATGTGAATGTTGCATATTTTGAAATAGTTATTGATCGTAACGGTTTTTCAATTAAAAAATGTTAAGTTATAGTATAAATGATAAAAAAATACAAGGAAGAAAAATGAAAGTTTTAGGATTTTGGGCTAAGTTGTTTACAAAGTGTGTTGCTGTTGCTGATTACCAAACATTATCAGATACAGTTGAAGATTTAAATAAAAATGTTGGTTTAAAAGAAAAAGTTATTTCTGATTTAAAAGATG
>JACCED011144219.1_pt1 | contig 11694 bp, 9 predicted proteins | sample 7455021 | NCBI WGS metagenome assembly JACCED01 (sample SAMN15323456, study PRJNA562643) | freshwater metagenome | isolation source: river surface water | place: USA:Blue River Watershed | collected 2017-08-19
ATCAGCGGGCTGGCGATGCTGCGCCACTGGCCTTGGTTGCGCCTCCTGACCTGCGCTGTGGTAGCCGCAGCGACCGCGCTGCCAGCTTGGTGGTTAAAGCCCGCAACATCTGAAGAGTCGCGCTTGGCCTACGTAGATCCGGTGGTGGTCAGCAGCGCCTTCATCCAGATGCTGACCTCGGTTGAGCCCTCCAGCTCGATGGTTCAGGAAATCGAGGGCTACTGCTTTTACTTCGATAACTCGTTGGCCTTAGATCAGAGCCTCGCGATGCGGTTGTCCAAGCTGCATTTCGTAGTAGAGAACGTCGTGATTGGTCAGTATCCTCTGGGCTTCGGACTAGGACGTTGCATCGGAGATGCGGGCGACAATCTTTATTTGCGGGTCATGTCGGATGCTGGCCTCCCACTTTTTGTTCTACTTTTGTGTTTCTTCGGTGCTCTCGTGTTGCGGTCACTGCCCGACCCCGGTCTCCGGCGTGACTGGCGCCTCTTCGTTGCGGTATTGGTTGGTGTGTCAGTCTTCTATGACACGCTCTACTTCAGCCGTGTTGCACCGTTGCTCTTCGTGATCATCATCGCGGCGGACCAACGGTCGGGTGGCACCCTACTTGGTGGCCGTCGTAGGAGAATTTAGTATGTACAACTTGATTGCCTCTTTGCAGACTAAGTTCTTTGCAAGCGCGGATTCAAATACGAAGTGCAATAAAGACCAACTGTCGAGTTGGCTGAGGATGTTTGGCGTCATCGCCACTTTAACTGGAAAGTTGAGTTGTTAAACGTACAAACACCTGAGCCGAGAAACACGATACCAGATCCAAAGCCTTGTGAGAACCCAACACTCCACCACTAAGTTTGCCCGCATGATTGAACGGCACTCATGCCCCTTTAGATGTGAGGTAAAAAAGTGGCCGTGGACTAAAGGGTTACCGAGCCGAATAATCCTGCCGAAAATCGGTCGAGCGAGCTCCAACAATAGCTCCAATGCCAAAGTCATTACTTACAGTCTTTGGCAAAGCATTGAGCCCTATATCTGCTGCAACTGGAGCCCCAGGCAAATTTCTGGCCAATTTCCCATCAGTCATGAGACGTTCTATCTGCGAATCTTCGTTGACAAAGACCAAGGCAGCTATGTGAACTAACACCTCCGAAGTCAAAAGCCCAGGCGCAAACGACTGGGTCCGGCGAGAACCGGCGTGTACAAATCCCTATGCGGGTGCCTGTTACTCAGCGGTCGATCAGCGTCAACGACCACAAGAAGATTCAACACTGTTAAGGCTACAAAATGATTTTAGTGTGACACAAGCAAGCGATCGTGACTATGGTCGAGCGCAAGAGTGGCATGGCTATGCAGGCTAAGGTGCCGATTAAACGAATAGACCTGGTGGCTAAGGAGTTAGAGCAAAGACTCTCGCCCTATCTGAGATTGCCCAAAACAATCACCCTAGATAACGTAAAAGAATTCTTGCATCACGATCAGATTGATTAAGTTTTGGGTAAATAAACGTACTTTGCTAAACCATATAGCAATTGGAAGCGAGGCGACAACAAGAGCATCAATGACTTGCTGCGTCAATACGTGCCCAAAAAGCGAGCGATGACCTTGGTGACGCTAGAGGAATTGACTATGATTAAGAACCAATTGCACCATCTGCCTCAAAAGCCGTTAGGGTGCATAACCCCCTATAAAGTGTTTCACGCTTCGTTAAAGCGTGTTGCGGTTAGAACCTGAATCTGCCCAAGTTAATTTATGGAACGTGAAATAAAGATGAATATCCTTAATAAAATTAGCATTGACAAATTTTTGACAATCATTTTCATAGGTCTTGCGATTTCAATTTTGTTTCATTATTTATTCTATTTGATAGGGCATCCTCTAGCAGAATTACAGTCATTCAGACAGTCGCAAACAGCATTAAGTGTATTAAGCATGCTGCATGCTGATTCCTTTACTTTGATTCTTCCGGTAGCGGGCAGAGTAAGTCTGCCCCTTGAGTTTCCGTTATTTCAATACATAGTCTATCTATCGGTTAAGGTGGTAGGATATTTTGGTGTTCAACCTTCTTTGGAAGTGATTGCTTTAACAGGTAGGTTGCTTTCAAGTCTATTCTTGGCAATTACGTCGATAGTTTTATTATTGGGTTTGAAATTGAGCAATATAAATAGCCGAATTACTTCGGTTGTAATTTTGTCTTTGCTAACAATTCCTAATTTTATCCCGATAATTTTTGTTTTTTTGATAGATTCTCTAGCATTATTGCTCGCAACTACTACTGTTTTTATCTATTTATGCTTTTATAAGGTTGGCTATAAGAGCGATCGTCTTTATTATTTTCTTATTGTATGTCTATCTTTGGCATTATTACAAAAAGTGACGACAGCTCTTTGCTTGTATTTATTTGTTGGGCTTCATATACTTTCGTCAACAGTCGAAAGTATAAGAAAAATTAAGTTACTTTTGATTTGCCTTGTCCCGGGCTTGATGTTTTTAGCATGGAACTCGTATTCGGATTTATTAAAGTTAGAGAGTCCCTTAGGTATGTCTTTGACCTCTGCCGCCTTGGCCGGCTGGAATTTTGGCACACTTCATGACAGGTTAAATGTTGATTGGTACTATTCAGTATGGCGCTTTTTAAGACCATTTTCCTTCCTTTTTTATCTACAATTTATTATTATTTTTTTGGGTCACCTGCTTAAAGTTACCTCTTTTAATTCAAGTGCAAAAATTTTACTAAAAATGTCCTTATTTTGGCAAATTGGTACCTTGTTCTTGTTTGGCAATCTTTTTCGGCACCCTTACTACATGGTTTCCTTATTTTCATCATTTGTAATAATATATGCGATTTACCTGGACTCCATAATCAAAAGGCTAAATATTGATATTTTCTATAGGATTTTGATGTTGATTTTAATTATTGCAAATTTTATTAATTACAGTAACATTAAAAACTACAAAAATAATATAGATGTTGAGGTCGAACGTCATCAATCTATATATAATGCGGCATCTTATATATATAAAAATACAAATAAAGATTTAATATTTATCGGAGAAAATCTTGATTGGTCAAGTTTCCTTCCATTTTATTCGGATAGAACCTTTATTATGGCCACTAGCCTTTTGACAAAAAATTTGCAGAATAGTGCAAATTTCAATGAATTGGTAATTTCAATGGGGTATTCCCTCAATGAAATTGGTGGCTATGTTAGCTGTGCTGAAGGCGGTGAGCAAATATCGTTAAAGTACTCTCCTTTAAATTATTCCGATGAAGTTTTTTTTAGCAATAATTCATTTGCTTGTATAATTAGATTGACACCTTGACAGCTTTAAAAAAGTTACACATAAATCTTATTTTTGAATTTTGATTGCATTATATTTGTGTTTTGATCTCTGACCTCCTCCCCCAATAAATTGGACAATCTAAAGTCAGAAATTTCCGGCAAAATCACCACGAAGAAGTTTTGCCATGAAGAAGTCCAAATTCGGCTAAGAGCAGTGCACTTTTGCTTTGCACTAGGCCGAGATGGGCGGCATATTGGATGAGGTCTGTTGTAAGTTAAGCTTGGCATAAGCTACTTTTTTCGCCTGGAAGAAGAAATACGGCGGCATGGGGGTCTCAGAGCTGAGGCGCCTTTGCCGGCTCAAGGAGTAGAACCGCAAGCTCAAGCAATGTGATGCTGTGCATGATGTCCTCAAAAAAGCTCTGAGGCTAACGCAACGATAACAGCTGGATGGCCAACTCTTGAATCAGTACGGAGTGAGTATCAACTGCGCCTCAACATTGTCCTGAAAAGCCGATTAGGCTGGTAGGTCAAGCTTAAACCCAAATCGCTCGATGCGCCCCTCGAATCCCGCATGCGTGAGATTGCCAGTGCGCTCATGCGGTTTGACTTTTGGTGTAGATGTTCAGTCGCAAGGGCTGCATGTAAATCACAAGCGTGATTACAGGTTGTAAAGGAGTAGGTTTGAACTTGCGCACCAATCGGCCACGCCTGCAACGCAAAGCAGCCACACCAGTGAATCGGCCTGAATTGAACACGGCAACCAACACTGGACCATGGACTTTGTGTCGGATGCGTTATTCACTGGCAACAAATTCAGAGCTTTGAAATTAGTGGATAACTTCACCCGGGAGCTTCTGGTCATAGAGGAGGGGCATGTGGTTAACATGCTCAATGCCATTTGCTATGCGGGCGTAAAGGCACAGTTAGGCATACATGTTGACCATGGGCGTGAGTTTGTATCTTTGGCGCTAGACAATGGCCTACGATAATGGTGTGGTGCTGGACTTCTCAAGACCAGGCAAGCCCACAGACAACCCTTTCATCTAATCCTTCAATGCCAGTTTTAGGGATGAATGCTTGACATCAATGGGTTTTTGTCGCGTGAAGACACTCGCCAAATGATTGAAAACTGGAGAGAGGGTTACAATTAATACAGATCTCACTCGTCGCTGACAGATTCCCCGCCAGCACTGTTTGTCAAGGTACTTGAATCAACCGCTAACTGCCGGATTCTCTGATTTATCCCTGTTCAACTTGTGGTATCAGGTCAATGTGTCATTACGTGACAATGAAGCGAGCGGCCAGTACAGTGAAGCAATAGGAATTGACTATGAATGAGAGCCGATTGCACCACCGGCTTCGAACGCGGTTAGGGTACAGAAGCCCTACAAAGTGTTTCATGCTTCGTTGAAAATTGTTGCGGTTCTTACTTGAATCCGCTTTATCTAAAACTTTTTAAAATCTTTCAGCAATGAGTTCACTGGCCATTTCAATTGTTACGTACTGTACAGATTCTTCTTGCTTGTTGTCCTCTTTAAAGTGTGTGTATGCTTCAAAGGTTTCGGCAGCCGTCACGGTGGTAGATAATTCGCCTAGCGATAGTTTGCGGATTATATGTAGTGACTTTCCATGCCATTACATTCATAATCCATCTAATCCTGGTTATGGCGCCGCTCACAATATGGCTATTAGAAACTCTCTTGATGCTGCATACGATTATCATTTGGTGCTTAATGCCGATGTTATTTTTTCGCAAAATGTACTTTGTGAAATTTTGAGTTTCATGGAGGACAACCAAAATATCGGATTAATCATGCCAAAAGTGCTAAATCCTGATGGATCTATTCAGAGGCTTTGCAAGCTGGTGCCTACACCAATTGATCTGATAGTCAGAAAATTTCTTCCATGTCAGTTTTTAATAAAATCCCGAAAGCGATTTGAATTATGGGAAAGTGGGTATGATAAGACTATTTTTGTGCCTTATCTTTCAGGGTGTTTTATGTTTCTTAAATGCGACGCATTAAAAAGTGTTGGTATATTCGATGAGCGCTTTTTTATGTATCCAGAAGATATCGATCTTTCTCGAAGAATTGCATCAAAGTTTGATACTATTTTTTATCCACAGGTTGAAGTAATCCATGAGCACGGTGCGGCATCAAGAAAATCGTTTCGAATGCTTTTGATTCATATTGTAAATATAATTAAATATTTTAATAAATGGGGTTGGGTATTTGATGAAGAACGTCAGCGGTTAAATGAAAAAACAATTTCAAAATTGGAAATAAATTGATTTTTGTGGGTAGGGAATTTATTCCTATGTGAGGTTTACAAATTCGATTCCAATGACAGTTTTATCTGCGAGAGTCGAGCCAATTGAAAATGAGCCTTGCCGGCATTATAATTCAATTTGATTATAAAAAATTGTATAGGTGTGAATTTCTTGGGCCTAAACTTGCGAGCAAAGATCTATAAATATGAATATTTCTCATTGCCAATTCTTTAGATTGCTTAACGGGTATATTAAATGCAGAAAATAAACGTAATTGGAGGCGGTGGATTCATTGGTACGAGATTAATCAAACGACTGTTAAGGGATGATCGACTCTCAGTGCAAATCATCGATAAGGTGCCGAGTAAAGCTTACCCTGATTTGGTCACATTGGGCGATGTTAGATCGGTTGAACAGCTAAGGGCGTCGATTTCCAATCGGGCTGTGATTATCAATTTGGCTGCTGAGCATCGAGATGATGTAAGACCATTGAGTCTTTATGAAGAAGTCAACGTTGGAGGCGCAAGAAATCTTAGTATCGTTGCACGCGAAAAAAATGTGCAGACGATCATCTTTACTAGTAGCGTTGCAGTGTATGGCTTTGCACCAATTGACACAGATGAGTCAGGAAAAATCGTACCCTTTGGCGAGTATGGGCGTACCAAGTACGAAGCTGAGCTAGTGTTAAAAGCGTGGCAAGCTGAGGAACCAATTAAGCGTACATTGGTGATTATTCGACCCACTGTGGTTTTTGGAGAGCAAAATAGGGGCAATGTTTATAACCTTCTGCGACAAATCGCCTCAGGCAAATTTATCATGGTCGGCAATGGTGAAAACCGCAAATCAATGGCATATGTTGAGAACGTTGCTGCGTTCATCGAATATGCCATGAGGTTTAGACCGGGTGTACACACTTACAATTTTATCGATAAGCCAGACTTCACGATGAACACCTTGATTGCTAACGTCAGTAGTATACTTGGAAGATCAGAGAAAATTAGATTTAGACTTCCCTTTGCTGTTGGCTACATGATTGGTAAGGCCTTCGATTTGATCGCTGCCCTGACTGGTAAACGATTTTCTATCAGTTCGATACGTGTAAAGAAGTTCTGTTCAAATTCTATTTACAATACGGCTATTTATCAAACGGGATTTATTTCACCAGTACCACTCGAACAAGCCCTCGCACAGACTGTCATATATGAGTTCCTTGAATCACATGAGCACGAGGGCGTTTTCTATACTGAATGAGTTAGGGCTAGTCTCCATAACCGAGAAGCATGCATGCATTTGAGTTGATAGTAATGAATTCAGATTTTTTGTTTAACCAATAGGCGCATTTCCAATCTGAAGTGCATTGTCTGGATGGCTAGCTATATACTCGTTCGTTTACGCTCTTCAAAAATGGATGCTGAGCGATCAATAGATTCTTTAATTTAATACTCATTTTATCTATTCACTACAAGTTGATAGGTAGACTGAATGAGTTAATGATAGAAAAAATACCTTGCAACATAGAAAAGAGATAGACGGACTCAGGGCGCTTGCTGTGCTGCCCGTCATATTTTTCCACGCTGGCTTTGAGCTGTTTAGCGGCGGCTTTGTAGGCGTAGATGTCTTCATGGTAATCAGTGGATACTTAATTACAACAATAATTCTTGCTGAACTTGAGCAAGGAAAATTTTCGATTGTTAATTTCTATGAGCAACGTGCAAGGCGAATATTACCAGCGTTGTTCTTTGTAATCCTTGTCTGTATTCCGATTGCTTGGTTCTGGCTGTTACCAAGCGATATGAAGGATTTTTCGCAAAGCTTAGTAGCTGTTTCTGTCTTTGCGTCGAATATTTTGTTTTGGCATGAGAGTGGCTACTTTGATACGGCAGCAGAACTTAAGCCACTGTTACATACGTGGAGTTTGGCAGTAGAGGAGCAGTACTACGTTATATTCCCATTGTTTCTATTACTGTTTTGGAAATTGGGTAAATTTTGGATTCTTGTAACGCTTGGGCTAGTATTTGTTATTAGTTATGCAGTAGCACAATATGGTGCTTACGCAAAGCCAGACGCAGCCTTTTATCTATTGCCGACACGTGGCTGGGAATTGCTGATTGGTGCGTTTGCTGCATTTTACTTGTCGAAAGCTAATCGTGAAGAGTTTGGAGAAAGTATATGCGAGGTTGCTGGTTGTTTAGGAGTTTTGCTTATTTTTTATGCAGTGTTCTCATACAGTAAAGCAACTCCGTTTCCTGGTTTCTATGCGCTAGTTCCTACGATTGGTACGGTATTGATTATCGTATTCGCTACACAGCAAACTACTGTAGGAAGGTTTATAGGAAACAAAGCATTCGTAGGCGTTGGTTTAGTTAGTTACAGCGCATATCTTTGGCATCAGCCATTATTCGTTTTCGCTAGACATATGAGTTTGACAGAGCCTCCTACTATAGTTTTTCTGATTATTTCAATAGGTTCCCTTATTTTGGCTTATTTTACTTGGCGATATGTGGAATCGCCATTTCGCAATAAAGGTAAATTTAAGCGTAAGATTATTTTTAGGTTGTCACTTATATTTTCTCTTGCCATTTTCGCTATTGGAATCTCTGGCCATTACGGTTGGTTTAGTACTAGAATGTCTCTTTCTGATGATTATATGATTCAATTTTCTGGTAATAAATTGAGAGAAGCTTGCGACGATGGTACGGATCCAAAAGTTGGAGAAGTCCCATTCTGTCGTCTTGGAATGAGTGGGCTATCTCAGCCCGTTGCTGCTGTTTTTGGAGATAGTCATTCGAACGCTCTGAATCCCGTATTTGATAATTTAGGTAAAGAGTTAAATTTTTCTTACGTACACAATGGTCTTGGAGGATGCTTGCCGTTGGTCGGTATTGATGTTACTAAGGGAAATTGGGATAAGGGCATTTGTAAGTCGCTGGTTGAAAAACAAATTCAATTTGTTGTGGATAACAATATAAAGACAGTTTTTTTGGTCGCTCGTTGGAGTCTTTACACGCAAGGTGAGTACAATAAGGATATGACTGGATATTTCTTGATCAAATCTGACTCGGTAGAGTTATCGAGACAAGCATCAAGAAAAGTTTTTAATGAAGCTCTTATTAATACTTTGTCAAAGTATGAGCATCTTGGTGTTAGAGTTGTTATTATACTTCAAGTTCCTCAGCAAAAGACTGATCCGAAAAAATTATATTCAAAATTATTCATTTCTGATTTGCTTGGCTCGAGTGATTCGTATGCTGCTGTTCAAAAGCTATCCGTTGAGTATGATGAGCATTTATCAATCCAAGAATTTAACCGCCACTTGTTTGAAACTCTTAAGGATAGATTTAACGTTAAGGTTTTTAACCCAGATCCTTATTTTTGTGAAGACTCTCGCTGTGTTTTAGGTAATTCTGAGATTTCGTTTTATCTTGATGATGATCACGTTAATTCTGCTGGTTCACTCTTGCTTAAGCAAGGCTTGTTGAATCTTCTGAACCAGTGAATTGTTGTTGGCTCCTCCTGAGTTAGGAGGTCAATCATCCCCTAGAACCAAAGGGCTGAAAAGTAGAATTTTTCAAAGGAAGAGACTATGTATTGATCCAGTAAATTTCTGCTCAGGTGATATTCTGAAAGGAGTAACCCATGAGCACGATGATTGAAGACGAAATTAAGAAATGGACCACCATACGCAAAGCAGCGTTGGCGATGAGAATTATTCAAGTCAAAATGACGGTGGCCGAAACCAGCCGATCGTTTGACCTACCCCCTTCGGACATTGAAGAGCGGGTTGAAGACGCCACAATGGGCATGGAAAACGCCTTGCGTGCCAAGCCCTTGGAAGTCAAAGAACAGTATGAACGGTAGCTCAAAGAGTGGCAGAAGGCGTGCGGTGAGGCCGCTGCTGGTGCAGCGGGCCATAAAACGAGCGCAAGCGATGTTGCGCTAAAAAGCTGGATGTCCTGCTGGACAAGGATGACGACAAATGATGCTGCAGCCTGCAGCAGGACTTCAAGAGTGAAGGTGTGGATGTATCGATGAGCCAGTCGTGCCGCTGGCTTGAGGTGCCCAGGCGCACGGTGTACTGCAAGGCCACCAAAGCCGCGCTCAAGGTTCACGACCAACTCGTGCAACCCATCAATGCCATGATTGAAGAAACCCTTTCGTTTGGGTACAGCACGGTGGCGCATTTGCTGGGTATGAACAAAAACACGGTGCAGCGTATCTTCCAACTCATGTGCTGGCAGGTGAGCAAGCGGCCTGTGGGATTCAGACCGCGTTTCCAAGCAATGCCCTCCGTGGCCAGCCAGCCCGATGAGCGCTGGGCAACCGACCGGTGTCGGGTCTGGGCGGGCAGAGATCAGTGGGCGCACTTTGCCTTGGTGATTGACTGCCAAACCCGAGACCTGCTGGGTTAGCACTTGAGCTGCTGCGGTCGCTCCAGAAATACAGAGATAGTGCTCGTACAAGCTTAGGTTGCTCGATATGGGTGTTTGGGTAAGGTGTACAAGCACTTCCTGTTACGGTTAGGCGATGGTTGGTCTTCACGTGCCGCAGCTTCGCAGCGCTGGTCAAGAGATACGGCCTGCAGAAGGGGTACAGCACCCCCTAAAGCCCAGCGCAAAACGGTATGATGAAGCTGGTCATCAGCACACTCATAGATATTGCGTACATCGTCACCGATTTGGGGCCTTGCAACACGCCAGCCGTTTCACTGGAGACTAGATTGGGTTCTGCAACCACCGGCGACCCCGTCAGGCACTGAAGATGAAGACCTCAGCCCAAACCTACGAAATGTTCAAATTAGCCGCATTACCTGTGGAGAAAACGCTGAAGCAATACAAACTTACACGAGAAAGTCAAAATTTACCGACAGCCTGATGATGGATGCGGTCAAACGAGTCGAGGCAGGTTTTGCGTTACCTGACATCTTCCGAAAGCTGGGTATCAGCACGACGATCTTTTACAAGTAGCGTGCCAAGTACGGTGTCATGGTCGTCCCGATGATGTCGCCCATGATGCAGCTCGAATAAGAGAGCCGGCGCCAGATACGATGTGTCTATAGGGAAAGCTCAAGGTCGAAACACTGATCAGCTGCAAAACAACCAATAAAATTCAACGCTCATCCATTAACAAACGTAGCTTTGCAATTTACTTTTAAATCCGACCCGCAATAGTGCACCAAATCTTAGTAGCAATTGAATGAAAACTCTACCAATCTGTGTTGATCTTGACGGCACACTGATCCACACAGACATGTTGTATGAGTCAGCTTTGGGCTTGGTCAAGTCTGAACCTTTAGCTCTTTTAAATCTCCCTTTTGTATTAATTTTCAAGGGAAAGGCTGCACTAAAGCAATGGATGGCCGATAAAATCCAGTTCGATGCTTCGGTGCTGCCCTATAACCAAGATTTTTTGTTGTGGCTTCGTGAACAGCATGCATCAGCACGTCGATTGGTTTTGTGTACGGCATCTGATCGGTTTATTGCAGACGCCATTGCACAACACCTGGGGCTATTTAATGAGGTTATGGCCAGTAACGGAACGTTTAATTTAGAAGGGCGTCACAAAGCCAATGCTTTGGTTGATAAGTTTGGGGAAAAAGGTTTTGACTATGCTGGTAACTCCATTCCCGACTTGGAGGTTTGGAAGCACGCACGCAAAGCCATCGTGGTCAATGCCTCGCCCCGATTGGTCAGAGATGTGACTGCAATAGCCGATGTTGAAGCCGTTTTTGCTGGGTTCGCTTCTAAATTTACCGTTTGGACCAAAGCGTTGCGCTTGCACCAATGGCTTAAAAACGGCTTGTTGTTGGTCCCCTTGTTGGCAGCACACCAGCTGACCGACGGAGCTGCTTGGTTATCGTCGTTCTGGGCATTTGTCGCTTTCAGCTTGTGCGCATCATCGGTTTATATAGCCAACGATTTGCTGGACTTGGAAAGTGACCGCCAGCACCCACGCAAGCGCAACCGGCCCTTCGCCAGCGGCGCTTTGCCTGTGCACAAAGGGGCACTCTTAGCCCCCATCTTGTTTTTATTGAGCTGCGCTGTTGGGGCGTATGTGGGCCCAGACTTTTTGCAGTGGTTGTTGATTTACTTCGTGCTTACTTACATTTACTCGGTCAAGCTCAAGCAGTTAGTCTTGGTGGATTGC
>JACCED012107903.1_pt1 | contig 11693 bp, 15 predicted proteins | sample 7455021 | NCBI WGS metagenome assembly JACCED01 (sample SAMN15323456, study PRJNA562643) | freshwater metagenome | isolation source: river surface water | place: USA:Blue River Watershed | collected 2017-08-19
CGGGCCGAAGCACGGGCGGCGGCGCCTCGCAGGCCGCGTCCCAGCGGCCGGCGAGCGCGACGGCGCGGGCGCGGAGCGCCCCGGAGTCCGCCCCGCGGGGAGCGAGCGCGACGAAAAGTTCCGCCGTCCGGGCGTCGTAGGTGAGCGTCTCGTCGGCCCGCAGCAGGACCGCGCGGGGCAGGCCCAGGTCATCCGGCGCCGACCGCACGGGTTCGAAAGCGCCGCCCAGCTCATAGCCGAGGGCGAGAATCCAGCCCGTGCGGAAACGCGGCCATCCGTCGGGAGCCGGCGGGGCTTCAGACCGCAGCGCGGCGAGGAAGCCGTCGGCGGAGCCTCCATCCGGAAGCGCGCGCATCTCGGCGGCCTCGGGCAGGACCACGGTGTATCGTCCCGTGGGCCCGCTCTCCAGCACCGCATGGGATGCGCCCGTGAGCAGGCCGGCCCACGCCGCGGGGAGACGGCGGGCGGGGAAGCGGGCCACGTAGGGCGCGCCGCCTTCCGGCGGAAGCTCCGCCGCTGGGACGGGAAGCTCAGGCATCGGAGAAGTTGACGGCGTAGCCCGGCAGCGCCGCCGCGGTGAGGAGCGCGCGGGCCTCGGCGGGCGTGATGCCGTAGACGTGCAGCTCCTGGCGCGACCCCTTCGACACCACCGTGACGCGGAGGCCGCCGGCGAGCGGACGCACCTTGACCGAGCGCCCCCGGGCCCCGATCCCGGCCTCGATCATCCCGCGCGAGACACGGCCGCGCGTCTCGAGGAGACGGACCACCGGCACCGCGGCCTCGATGACCGTGGTGTGCGTGCCCGCCCTGCCCCGCCGCGCCGGCATGCTCAAGGAATCTCCCAGGCGTACGGATGCTCCGAGAGCATCTCGATGCCGGAACGGGTTATGAGGGCGACGTCCTCGAAGCGGCAGCCGCCGATTCCGGGGTAATAGAGCCCGGGCTCGACAGTGACCGCATGGCCTGGCTCAAGCGGATGGGGCCAGCGTCGGGAAAGCGCGGGGGGCTCGTGGATGTCAAAGCCCAGGCCGTGGCCGAGGCCGTGGAAGAAACCCACGTAGGTTCCCTTGACCAAGCCCGTGCGGTAGCGGAGGGACTCGAAGTGGGCGATGACGGCCTCGTGCACCGCGCTGCCCTTGACCCCAGGACGCAGCCGGCGGAGGGCCAGACGCTGCGCGGACAGAACCGCCTCGACCATGCGCCGCTGCTTCGCCGAGGCGCGGCCCTTGAGGTAGGTGCGCGTCATGTCGCCGTACTGGCCCGACTCAGTGTCGCGCGGATAGATGTCGCAGACGATGAGCTGGCCGGCCCTGACCGGCCCGAAGCCCGAGCAGTGGCAGTCGACCGCCTGGTCGCCGGGGGCGATGATCAGGCCGATGTCGCAGAGCGCGCCCGCGCGGAGGATGGCGACCTGCGCCTCCTCCTTGAGCAGCTCGGCGGTGACGGGCTTGCCGCGCCAGCGGAGCGCGTCCCGCGGACCGACGGCGGCCTCGGCGAGCACGCGCTCGACCGCGGTGAATCCGGCGCAGGCCGCACGGTTGCCGGCGCGGATGCCGGCGACCTCCGCGCGGGACTTGATCCAGCGGGCGGGAAAGAGCTCGGGCGCGCCCCGTTCGGTGACCTGCGCGCCCAGCGGCACGAGGTCGAGACCGAGGTCACGGAGGCGCAGGAAGAGCCCCGTCGGGAAGTCGGAAGGCACCGTGAAGCGCTTCACCCCGCGGGCGAGCGCGGCGAAGACGATCGCGTCAGGCACGCCGGCGGAGGGGTTGGACTTGCGCAGGTCGGCGATGAGCGCGCTGAGGTCGACGACCTCATCCAGGTCGGACTCGGCGCGGGCGCGACCCACCTCGAGCAGCGGCAGCAGTCCGACCTTGCGTCCGCGGGCGGAGAAGGCCGGGAACGGGTCGGAGGCGCGGAAGCCGGTGAACCAGCGCAGGTCGGCGTTGTGGGCGGGGGTCGCCATCATGAGCACGTCACGCGGGCGGGCGGCGGCGGAAGACCGGGAAGGCATGCTCGGAAGATGCCCGAAGCGCACGGGCGTGGAAGCGCAAAGGGCCGCGCGTCGCTTGACCGGCCGCGGGGGCCGGGCCAGGATGGAGGCGTTCCAGGAGACGCGGGCATCGTTCAGTGGCAGGACCCCACTTTCCCATAGTGGAGACACCGGTTCGAATCCGGTTGCCCGCTCCCGGGACGCAGGCTTGACCAGGCCCGCCGGGCATGGATAGTCAGTTTCCGGCCGCGCGGGTATCGTTCAGTGGCAGGACCCCACTCTTCCAAAGTGGTGACACCAGTTCGAATCTGGTTACCCGCACCAGCCGGCCGTCAGTTGCGCCAAGGGAGCTGCCCCGCGGGCGTGACCTCGAGGAAGCTCCGCCAGGCGGCGAGCTCCTCCTCGGAGAGCGCCGAGGCCGTGACGAGCCGCCAGCGCGGCTTGGCGGGCGCCCGGCGCAGGGTCATGCCGGCCTGCTCGGGCAGGCGGTTGGCCTTGCGCGAGTTGCAGCGCACGCAGGCCGTGACGATGTTGTCCCAGCTCGTCTTGCCGCCGACGTCCCGGGGCACGACGTGGTCGAGATTGAGCTCCTCCTCGCGGAATTTGCGGCCGCAGTACTGGCAGGCGTGGTCGTCGCGCAGGTAGACGTTGCGGCGGCTGAAGCGGATCTCGCGGCGGGGCACGCGGTCGTAGAGCCCGAGCAGCAGCACGCGGGGCACCCGGATGAGCAGGCAGGCGGACCTCACGCCGTCGGCCGGGGCCGGCGGATGCTGCAACGAGTGACGCAGCCACTCCTCGGCCGGAAAGACCTGGTGGGGCCCGTCGCCCTCGGCGTGAACCGCGCTCGCCCGGCCGCGGAACAGCAGGTTCATCGCGCGGAGCACGCCGACGATGTTGACCGGCTGCCAGAGACGGTTGAGGACGAGGACCCTGTATTCGGGACGGACGGACACGAAGCCACCTTAACCGCGGGCGGCCGGAGGTCAACCGCCCCGCCTCAGCCGAAGAGCGCCCAGAGCAGCAGCGCGACGAGGCCCACGACCAGGATCGTGTAGACGAGCTTGTCGCGGTCGATGGCGGCCGGACCGACCGGCAGGGCGAACCCTTCGCCGTCGGCTTCTTCCACGCCGGCGTCGAGCGGACGGCGGGAGGCCTTGAGCGAATGGTGGGCGTTGAAGTCGGCGGCGGCCTTCTCTTCGTCGAGACGGAGGTACTTGGCGTAGAGCTTCACGAAGCCGCGCTTGTAGACGTCGGCGAGCGGGATGGACTCGAACTGCCCGGCTTCCATGGCCTGCAGGTAGTCGGTGCGGATCTTGGTGAACTCGGCGGCCTCACGGAGCGTGACGCCCAGGCGCTGCCGGGCCTCCTGAAGTCTTTCGCCGAGGGTCTGCATGGCGTCAGATTCGTGCGGCGCGGCCGGATTGGCAAGCCTCCGGTGGCCGTCAGAGCAGCGAGTCCCAGAGGACGAACCAGGGGGTGGCGATGAACTGCAGGGCCGTCCAGAGCAGCATGCGGAACGGCGGCAGGTTGACCAGCACCAGCAGGATGATGAAGCCCCAGCGGGCGAGGGCCATGAACACCTGCTCGGAGAAGAGCCCGAGGCGCAGGGCCACACGGGAGCCGTCGAGCGGCGGGACGGGGATGAGGTTGAAGGCGATCAGGCCGGCGTTGAGGAGGAGGCCCCGCTCCAGGAAGTCCTTGGTGGGGCCTTGGGCGAAGCCGCCGAGGCCGCCGATGAGGGCGAAGGCCAGACAGAGGAGCAGATTCATGCCTGGCCCGGCCAGGGTGATGAGCAGGTCGTCCGCCCGACGGGTCCTCGGGTTGAGCAGCGCCACCTGGACGGGCTTGCCCCAGCCGATGAGGCCGACTCCGGGGCTGAGGAAGATCATGACGGCGGGGATCAGGATGGTGCCGATCGGGTCGGCGTGCACGAACGGGTTGAGGGACACCCTGCCCTGCGCGCGCGGAAGCGGGTCGCCGCGGAGGTCGGCGACCCAGGCGTGACCGAACTCATGCAGCCCGATCGAGACGATGATCAGGATGAGGCCGAGGACGCCCTGCCTCAGGTGCTCGACGACGGCCGGGTCCATCTCAGCCGGCGCCGCAGCCGCCGCGGGGCTTGCCGCAGCCGCAGGCGTTCGTGTGCACGTGGTCGGACTTCAGGCCCTTGACCGCGACCACGGGAAGCTGCTTCTCGAGACGGGCGGAGCCGCAGTCAGGACAGACGGGGCGTTCATCGGCGCGGACGAGCACCTCGCTGGCCTTGCCGCAGTCGGCGCAGACGAAGTCGAAGAGTGGCATGGGCGGAGCCTAGCGGGACGGACGGCGGGAATCCAATCCGAAAGCCGCTTGTCGGCGCCGTCGGGCGCGACCATCCTGCGCCATGGACCTCGCGGCCCGCATCCGACTGGCGGAACGCCGGGGACTCCCCCGCCCGCACGCCCGCACGCTGGCGCGCCTGCGGACGCCCCGCGCGGTGCAGGACTTCCTCTGCCGGATGCCCCAGAACTTCGAGCCGCAGGGTGACACGGCCAGGCCGGTGCTCGGGGCGCTCGAGGCGGACTGCGCCCACTGCATCGAGGGCGCGATGATCGCCGCGTTCGCGCTCTGGCTGCAAGGGCACCCGCCGCTGCTGCTGGACTTCAGCGCGCACCGGGACATGGACCACGTGATCGCGCCGTTCCGCGTGGGCGGACGCTGGGGCGCGGTCTCCAAGACCAACTACGTCTGCCTGCGCTGGCGGGACCCGGTCTACCGGAGCGTGCGCGAGCTCGCGATGTCGTACTTCCACGAATACGCGAAGGGGCCGCGCAAGACGCTCCGGAGCTACTCCGCGCCGTTCGACCTGCGCCGGCTGCCGCCGGAGAAGTGGGTGAACGGCCCGGAGAACTGCTGGGAGGTGGCGGACCGCATCACGGCGGCGCGCCACTACGTGATCGTGGACGGACGGCAGGCGCGCGCGCTGCGGCCGCGCGACCCGGTCGAGGTCGCGTCGGACCGTCTGACGTCGTTCCCGATCCCGGCCTGGAAGCGCCGCCGTCTCTGAAGGGCTCAGCGCCTTCCGTCATACCACAGGTGGCAGACGTCGGCGCGCCGCGAGGCGCGGCCGAACGAGAAAGCCATGCGGAAGAAGAAACGGAGGGCCTCGCCCACGGTGTAAAGCCTCACCTTGCGCGAAGAGGTGAGAAGCGGATGGGCGGAGAGGATCTCGAACCGCAGGCCGCGGCGCCGGGCGACGGCCTTGAGCCTCCGGCTGAGGAAGACCTCCTCGCCGGCGTAATGCTCCGTGCCGAACCCGCCGGCCTCGCGGAACGCGGCGGCCTCGACCCAGACGCAGGAGCCCGCCGCCCAGCGCGTGAGCCGGCTCCACAGGTTCCATCCGCCGCAGACCAGCCGCGCCACGGGGGGCGTGCCGGGCTCGAGCCGCACGACGCTGCCGCCGCCGACGGCGCGCCCGGAGTCGATGCGGGCGGCGATGTCGGCGAAGAGCCCCGCGGACGGCCAGGAATCGGCGTCGATGAAGACGAGCCAGTCGCCCGAGGCGGCGCGGGCGCCGGCGTCGCGCGCGCGGCCAATCTGGTTGACCGGCTCGAAGACGACGCGGGCGCCCGCCTCCCGGGCCCGCTCCGCGGTGGCGTCGGAGGAGTTGTTGTCGCAGACGACGCACTCCCACGCCCAGCCCCGTTCGGCGAAGGCGGCGCAGGCCTCCTTCACGGCCGCGAGGGCCGAGGGGAGCAGCTTCTCCTCGTTGAAGGCCGGGATGACGACGGAGACCTTCACCCGGCGCCGGCTCAGCTGACGTGCTCGAGGGCGCAGGCGGCCGCGCCGACCACGCCGACGTTGCCGCCGAGTCCCGCCGGGACGATCGTGCAGACGGCGGAGAGACGCGGGAAGGCGTACTGGGCCGCGCTCTTGCGCATCGGAACGAAGAGCGCGTCGCCGGCCGCGGTGACGCCGCCGCCTACGACGATCACGTCGGGATTGAAGGTGTTGATGACCGCGCCGAGGCCGCGGCCGAGGTAGTTGATGGACTCGGCCCAGATCTCGCGGGCGAGCGCATCGCCCTCCGCCATCGCCTGGAAAAGATGATGGGTCGTGACCTCCTCGATCGAGCCGGCGAACTTGAGGATGGAGGACGGCCGGCCGGCGGCGAGGGCCTCGCGGGTGCGTCGCGCGATGGCGGTGCCGGAGGCGTACACCTCCCAACAGCCCGGGTTGCCGCAACCGCAGCGCGGGCCGTCCATGGTCAGCGGGATGTGGCCGAGCTCGGCCGCATTGCCGTTGGCGCCGCGCATGAGGCGCCCGTCGATGACGGCCCCGCCGCCGATGCCGGTGGACACGGTGATGTAGACGACGTTCCTCCTGCCCTTGCCGGCGCCGAAGCGGTATTCGCCGAGCGCGGCGGCGTTGCAGTCGTTGTCGATGCGCGCGGGCAGGCCGCCGAAGGAATTGCTCAGGTATTCCGTGATCGAGAAACCCGTCCAGCCCGGCAGGTTGGGCGAGCCGTCGACGCAGCCGCGGGCCATGTCGAGCGGACCGGGCGAGGCGATGCCGATGGCCACGAAGTCGACCGGCTTGAGCTTGAGCTCGGCGAGCAGCCGATGGGCGGCCTCGGCGACGCGTTCGCAGGCCTGCTTGGGCCCCTTGTCAGCGAGGGTCTCCACCCGGCCGGAGCCGAGCACGCTGCCGTCCTCATTGACGACGCCGAAGGCGAACTTCGTGCCGCCGAGGTCGAAAGCCAGTACTTTGCGCATGATGATGGATAAGGTCAGTCGCGGGCGGGCCGCGAGAAGTCGTCCTGGAGGCGCACGACGTCGGTGAGGTCGGGCGTGGAGACTTCGATGAGCACGCTGTCCTCCAGCGCCTCGAAGCGGTGGACGGTGCGGACGGGGATGTGGACGGACTGGCCCGGGGTCCAGACGTGCTCATCCGCCGGCCCGACGTCGCCCGCCGCGGGCGCGGCGGAACCGGAGGGCGGACGGAAGGTGAGGCGCACGCGGCCCGAGAGGAGGTAGAGGGTCTCGGTCTTGCGTTCGTGATACTGCAGGCTGAGCCGTCGGCCGGCCTTCACCTCGAGCACCTTGCCGGCGTAGGCGGGCTGATCGGCGAACCAGATCTCGCGCCCCCAGGGCTTGGAGACGGTCTTGGGTGCGTGCAGCGGGCCTGACATCGGGAACGGAGACTCAGCCGAACGCGCTCACCCTAGCAAATCAGAAAGGAAGTCGGACTGACCGGCGGCCCGGCCGAGCGGGCTGATGAGCCCCGGTCCCTCGGCGGCGGCCCGGCCGACCTCGGGGCCGACGCGATGCACGGCGAGGGATCCGTCGGGCGCGGTGCGGGCCAGGGCGGCGAAGTCATCCGCCGAGAACGGCCGCCCGGAAATCCAGGCGCGCCGGGCCTCGCCCATGAGCAGCGCCGGCATGCGGGAGTGCACCGCGGCGGCCTCGCGATTGGGCGCGACGGTGACGATGCAGAACGTGCGGAGGGGCGAAGCGCCCTCCGTGACCGACCAGAGTCCGGCGAGGGCGAGCGGTCCGCCGTCGGCCGCGCGGAAGTAGTGGGGGATGCGCGCACGTCCTTCGACGCTCCATTCGTAGTAGCCGTCGACGGGCACGAGGCAGCGGCGCAGCCCGGCGGACTCGCGGAAGGTCGGCTTGTCGTAGGCGCTTTCGGCCCGGGCGTTGGCGTGGCCCTCATCCCGTCCGCCGATGGCGCGACGCGGTCGGAAGCCCCAGAGAACGGGCTCCGCCAAGGTCACGCCGTCCTCAGCCCGCACCGTCACCACCGGCGTGCCGGGCGTGACGTTGTAGCGCGGCGCGGCCACGGGGGCCTCGACGCCGAGCTCCCGGACGATCTCAGCCCAGCGGCCGAACTGGGTCACCCGACCGCACATCGCCCGGGCCCGCTCAGTAACGGGGGGGGACGGGCGGAAGCGCGGACTTCATGCCGCCCGAACGGAGTCCGTTCAGGATGAGGAGGTTGAGCATGTGCATCACGCCGAGCACGACGACCACGATGCCGATCTTCCAGCTGAGATGCTCAGCCACGACGAGGGGGCGCTCCGGCCGCGATCCGGTGGCGAGGAAGAGCAGCATGAATCCGAAGTTCACCAGGTAGAAGCCGACGATGAGCAGGTGGTTCACCGAGTCGGCCATCTCCTCGCGGCCATGGAAGGCGTCGACGAGGAACGTGCGGCCGTTGCGGAAGAGGGTGCGGCCGACGAGCACCGTGATGACGATGGCGGCGACGAAGTAGATGCCGTACTCCCAGAAGCTGAGGGGGTCGGTGACGTCGGTGCTCACTTCTGCGGCCTGGGCGAGGATGCGTTGCATGATGGTGGTATGTTTCTCGGGTGGAAAGGTCGAGGCAAGCCCTCACCAGTGCGGCGGGCGCTCATCGGCGGGAGGTCCGGAATCCTCGCCGCCGGCCTGCTGCTTGAGACGCGCCTCGGCGCGGGCGAGACGTTCGGAAATGCGGGCGACTTCACGCGTGAGCTCGAGCATGGCGCGGTCCTGCTGTTCGACGTGACGCTGCAGGAAGGCGATCTTCTCCTCGAGCGGCTTCAGGTCCATGCGCCGAGACTGCGGACGGACGGCTCCGGACGCAATCCTAGGCGAGCCGACCGGGAGGAATGACCGAAGGCAGGCCGATCCGCAGGAGCTGACGGTGATAATGATGGCGGATCTCCGCTTCCGGTGAGTCCGAAAGAGGTCCGGTGATGAAGCATGCGTCGGGTGGCGGCTCCGTCATGGACTGCCCGATCACGCGCACCCGGTCGCCGGCCGTCACGAATTCGGCGAAGACGTCCTCCGTCTGCTCCTCGCAGAAGGCGGCGTCGCGGGCGACGCGCTCGATCAGCCGGGGATCATGGGACGGGTCGACGCTCACGATCCAGACATGCCGCATCGCCACGAGCGCGTCGAGTACGCGGACGCACTCGGCCGGATCGGCGCCGGCGGAGAGGCGGAAGTAGGAGCGACCACGGCCGTAGGTGAATCGTCGCGGACTGCGCACGAACGTTCCGGGCATGCCCGTCGGCACGGGCGTCTCGACCGCCGTGACCGCCGCGCGCAATCCGGCCTCGGTCCATTCGCCGCCAGCGGGCGTCGACGGCGGCGGCAGGTCGGCGGAAGGCGGCGCGTTGAGGTCGAGCCGCGGGACGGAGTCGAACGTCTTCGCCGCCTCCTGCAGCGCGCGCCCGTCGAGTCCATGGAATGACATCCTGTCGCAGGCGGACAGATGCGGCGAGGCCGAGGAAAGGTCGCTGCAGCGGCGGGGCGTCCTTGATGCGAGGGCGGCGGCGAGCTCGCGGTTCGGCCGAACGCCACCGACGAAAGTCACCTGCGCCGCAGGAAGCGAGGCGGCGCAGACGGCCGCGAGCGACTGGTCGGCCGAGGGCGTGATCACGACCGCGCTGGTCACCCCGACGTCTTCCCCGAGGTCGGGCGGCGGGAATGCCGCGACGGCCGGATCGCCCGCCGCCGCACGGGCAAGGCTCACGCCCAGGGGCGGGAGCACCCAAGAGACCCTGGCGGCCCGGCGCAGCGAGGCCGGGGCGGCGCCTCCTTGGTCACGCACCCAGCGGCGGAGATCGCGGGCGGCGGCGAACGACCCGTCCTCCGCGGCCAGCCGTCGCGCAAGGCCGGCCCGCAGTGCCGCCTGGGCGGAGGCGTCAGCTCCGTCCCTTGCGTCGCTTTGATGCGGGCGGGTCACTGCGCCATCTTCTGCCATTTGGGAGAAAGGGGAAGCCGGGACCTCCTTGGGGTGTCTTTGGCGTTGAGAGATGTCCGCAAAAATATGAGAACATCGACCCCGATGTCCGAACCCCAGGACAAGACCCAGGAGGAGCCGTCCGTGCTCGCCGTCCGCCCCCGCGGCTCCCTATGGCAGCGCCTGGGCGGCGAAGGCCTGACCGTGTCGCTGGCGGTGCACCTGCTGCTCATCCTGCTCGCGGCCTTCTGGGTCGTGGCGACGGTCACCACCGGCGGAAAGAAGGACCCGAACACCTTCGCCACCGGGGCGGGCGGCGGCAACGGCGGCGAGCGCGTCACCAAGGACCGGCAGAAGACCAAGCCGCGCAACGTCAAGACGATGACGAAGTCGCCCACACGCATCACCTCGAAGAGCGCGACCAACCCCCTGGCCGTCGCGGCTCTGCCGCCGGCCCCCATGAGCCCCATCACCGGAGGGCTGCTCTCGGGCTCCGGCTCCAAGGGCTTCGGCGGAGGCGCGGGGGGCGGCATCGGCGCCGGCCTTGGCGCCGGGCGCGGCGGACGCAACTTCGTCTCGATGTTCGGCGCCAAGGGCGGCGTCGGATCGTACGGCATCGTGGGCACTTTCTACGACTTCAAGCAGAACCGGGCCGGCAAGCCGACGGGCGCGATGGGCGGGAAGCCGGAAGTCTTCGGAGATCCGTCGAACAGCGCGGCCATCGGCGTCTACAACCGCGAGGTCAGGGAATTCCTGGTGGAGAAGAACTTCTCCGCCGGCGCGCTGAGCGACAAGTTCAAGGCGCCGGAAGTGCTCTTCGCCTCCCAGATCTTCATCCCGCCCTGCCCCGCCGGATCCGCGCCCAAGGCCTACGGCGTGGAGAAGCAGGTGAAGCCTTCGCGCTGGGTCGCGCACTACAAGGGCGTGGTCAAGGTGCCGCGCGGCGGGCAGTTCCGCTTCGTCGGCTCCGGCGACGACTGGCTCGTGGTGCGCTGGAACGGCCGCGTCGCCCTCGACTCCGGCTATCAGCATTTCGTCACCGGCGGCGAGAACGTCTACCGTCAGTTCAACGGGCAGAAGTGCGACGAGACCCACCCCTCTTCCCTCGGAAAACCCATGCGCTGCGGGCCATGGATCGAGGCGACGGCCGGCCAGGAGGTGCCGCTGGAGATCGTCCTGGGCGAGACTCCGGGCGGCACCTTCTACGCCATGCTCTGCATCGAGCCCCGGGGGACGAACGGCAAGGGTGAGGGGCTGAAGCTGCTGCGCTTCGCCGACGGGCCTCTGCCCGACCAGATCGCGAAAGGGCATCCCTCCGTTCCCAAGGTGGACATGGCGGCCAAAGGCTGGATATTCACCCCGGTGAGGGCGTCGATCGCCCGTTGACCCATGGAAGACAACCAGGAGAAGGCCCCGGCGGAGCCGTCCGTGCTCACAGCCCGGGCGCGCAAGGGATTCTGGCGGCGGATCGGCGGCGAAGGCCTGACCGTGTCGCTGGCGGTGCACCTGCTGCTCATCCTGCTCGCGGCCTTCTGGGTCGTGGCGACGGTCACCACGGCGGCCAAGCGTGACCCTGACTCGTTCTCGACCGGCGCGGGCGGCGGCAACGGCGGCGAGCGCGTCACCAAGGACCGGCAGAAGACCAAGCCGCGCAACGTCAAGGCGATGACGAAGTCGCCTACCCGCATCACCTCCAAGAGCGCGACCAACCCCCTGGCCGTGGCGGCCCTGCCGCCGGCCCCCATGAGCCCCGTCACCGGAGGGCTGCTTTCAGGCTCAGGCTCCAAGGGCTTCGGCGGCGGCGCGGGCGGCGGCATCGGCGCCGGCCTTGGCGCCGGGCGCGGCGGCCGCAACTTCGTCTCGATGTTCGGCGCGCGCGGCGGCTCCGGCACGCTCGACGGCATGATCGGCACCTTCTACGACATCAAGCAGACCAAGGACCGGAAGCCGACAGCCTCCATGTCGGGCAACGGCGCCATCCCCGCCTACCGGA
>JACCED010671333.1_pt1 | contig 11690 bp, 10 predicted proteins | sample 7455021 | NCBI WGS metagenome assembly JACCED01 (sample SAMN15323456, study PRJNA562643) | freshwater metagenome | isolation source: river surface water | place: USA:Blue River Watershed | collected 2017-08-19
GCGAGAACCCAGCGGATCCGCCAAATCACGGCGTCTCCCTGGGACCGCGGAGCCCCAGCTCCGCACAAACGCGGATTGTGGTAAAGAGCTGGCGTGGCAGTTCGTCGGCTTTGTGGGAGGCAAGCCATCACGCGATCTCATCGTCGATGCGGAGCTGGGGCTCCGCGCTCCCAGGGGGGGACAGCCTCAGCGAGAACCCAGCGGATCCGCCAAATCACGGCGTCTCCCTGGGACCGCGGAGCCCCAGCTCCGCACAGACGCGCATTGCAGCAAAGAGCTGGCGTAGCAGTTCATCGGCTTTGCGTGGGGGCAAGCCATTACGCGATCTCAACGTCGATGCGGAGCTGGGGCTCCGCGGTCCCAGGGAGGCATGCCTGTTAGACTCAAGCCGCCCTTGGCTAGGTTTAGGTTGCTTCCGTTCAATTTATTCTCTCTTTGCTAGGCATCCGGCCGCCGGCATCCCTAACCTTCGGACATGTCCAAAAAGCGCTCTCTCGCTCTCGAAGCCGCCGCCGCACTCAAGGCCGGCGCAACACATTTGTCCGAAACCAACGTGCTCGTCGGATTTGACGGGTTCGTTGACACCATCCTGCATGTGGTCAAAACCCGCGCATCCGCCACCAAATACGTCCGCATGGAGCGCATGAGCGCGTTCGGCGAGGCGATTTCCGACGCCGCCGGCTTGAGCGCCAACATGGAGATGGTTTCTCAAATGCAGAAACTCGGCGGCAACGGCCCGATCATGGCGAACGCCCTCGGCGCCTACGGCACAGCCGTGACCTACATCGGCAACCTCGGAAAACCGGCTATCCACCCGGTGTTCAGCGACTTTGCGGCATCCGCCGAGGTGCACTCCATTGCGGAGCCCGGGTACACCGACGCGATCGAGTTTGACGACGGGAAATTGATGTTCGGCAAACATGAGAGCCTGCGCGAGGTAAACTGGGCCAACCTCATCAAACACATCCCAGAGAAGGCGCTGCTGAAAATATTTTCCCGCAGCCATTTCATCGCGCTTGTGAACTGGACGATGCTGACCCAGATGAAGGGGATTTTTCAAAAAATCACCTCCCTCATTGCGCCGAAGCTCAAGGGCCCTAAACGAGTGATTTTCTTCGACCTCGCCGACCCCGCCAAACGTTCGCCCGAGGACATCGCCGAGGCGCTCAAACAGATCGCGAAATTCCAGAAATTTTTCCGCGTTGTTCTGGGGTTGAACTTCAGGGAAAGCGTCCAGGTGGGCGAGGTGCTGGGCATCCGCAAGCCGCAGGAAACCCACGCGGAGGTCACGGCGCACGCGGTGAAAGTCCGCGAGGCGCTGGACATCGAAACCGTGGTGGTGCACCCCACCCATTTCGCAGCGGCCGCGGATGCAAACGGGTCGGCCTGTGTGGAGGGGCCGTTCACGGCAAAACCGAAGATCACGACGGGCGCTGGCGACCACTTCAACGCGGGGTTCAGTGTGGGCTGCGTCCTCGGACTGGGTCTGGAGCAGAGCCTGCAGATCGGCGTGGCAACCTCCGGGTTTTATGTGCGGAACGCGAAAAGCCCGAAAGTGAACGACCTCGTAAAATTCCTCAAAACGCTCTGATTCCCCCGCCCGTTCCCGCCCCGTGCTCCGTAGAGGAAGCGGAGGGGAGAAACTCGCGCCCCAAACTCACGCCCCAGACACTTCCCGCTGTTTGGCGCGCTCTAGATCGGCCTCATACATTTTCAGTACGTTACGAATCAATGCCTCGGCGTCCGGGGTGCGGACGGACTGTTTTTTAACTAGGATCAACCCATCAACATCATGTCTGAACGGAGTTTTCGCCCGATCGAGGTGCCCAGCCTCGAAACGCAGTTATTTCATCTTTCCAACGGCCTTGAGCTGCTGGTGCACGAGGATCATTCCGCACCGGTGGCCAGCGTGCAGGCTTGGGTGCGCACCGGCGCCATTCACGAAGGGCGTTTCCTCGGGGCCGGCATCTCTCATTTCGTGGAGCACATGCTCTTCAAGGGTACCGAGTCCCGCTCCTCCAACCAGCTCGCGCAGCAAGTCCAGAACGTGGGCGGGTACATCAACGCCTACACCTCCTTTGACCGGACCGTTTACTGGATGGACCTGCCGTCCAAGGGCGTGCCCGTGGCTCTTGAGCTTCTCTCAGACGCGCTTTTTTCGTCGGTCATTCCCGAGCAGGAGTACGCAAAAGAGCAGGAGGTCATCCGGCGCGAATTCGCGATGGGGTTCGATGATCCAGACCGCGTTTTGCAGCACCGCGCCCTCGCGACGGCGTTTCGGATTCATCCCTACCGGCATCCGGTGATCGGGCATCTGGAGGTGTTCAACGCGCTGAAGCGGGACGATCTTTTCGCGTATTACAAGGAGCGCTACGTGCCGAACAACATGTTCTTTGTGGTGTCCGGGGATGTGCGGGCGGCGCAGGTCCGCGAGATGCTTGCCGGCTGGGTTGAGAAATTTCCGCGGCGCGCGCTCGCGCCTGTCCATATCCCGCAGGAGCCGCCCCAGCTCGGAAGGCGGGAGGTGCACGAGCAATTCGCCACCGAACTCAGCCGCTCAAGCATGATGTGGCACGTGCCCGAACTGACCCATCCCGATGTCCCCGCGCTGGACATGCTAGCGGCGGTGTTCGGACAGGGCCGCAGCTCGCGACTGTACCGGAAACTGCGCGAAACCGATGGGATCGTGCACTCGGTGAGTGCATGGAACTACACACCGGCGGAGCGCGGAGTCTTCGGAGTGGACGCGCTCTACGACCCACAAAAACGCAACCTCGTTGAAGACGCTGTCTGGGAGGAACTGCGCAACCTCACGCAGAACGGCGTGCGCCCGGCGGAACTCGATAAGGTGCGGCGCATGGCGCTGAGTTCGCAGATTTCCGGCCTGATGACCGCCGGAGGCAAGGCTTCCGAGATCGGCTCCAACTGGATCGTGTCGGGCAACCCCAACCTTTCGCTGCATTACATGGCGCTTCTGCAGAAGGTGCAGCCCGAGGACATCGTCCGTGTCGCCTCGGAGTACCTGGTGGCGGAGCGCACAAGCCTCGTGACGCTCAACCCCAAGGGCACTGCGGAGGAAGCCGCCGCACAGGCGCGTGCAAGCAGCCGTGGGGAGATCCGCCGGCAAACGCTCTCCAACGGGCTGCGAACCTTGGTCTGCGCGGACGACCGACTGCCGATGGTGACGGTCGTGGCGGCATTCAAGGGCGGCCTGGCCGCCGAAAACTCGGCGAACAACGGCATCAGCAAACTGCTGAGCCGGGTGCTGATCAAGGGCACCAGGACGATGTCCGCAGAACAGATTGCCGAGGAAATCGAATCCATGGGGGGTTCGCTCGGCGCAGATGCGGGCAACAACACCATATCTGTCAGCATGCGCCTGCTGCGCTCGGATCTTGCCAGAGGCATCGAAATCCTCGGCGAAATCCTGCGCGAAGCAGCGTTCCCGGAATCGGTCGTGCAGCGCGAACGGGAGGTGCAGCTTGCGGCCATCAAAGAGGACGAGGAGGAGCCGGTTTCCGTGGCGCGGCGGGTGATGCGTTCCACACTGATGCCCGGACACCCCTACGGCATGCAGTCGATTGGAACCACCCGGAGCGTCGCCACCCTCGAGAGGGAGGCACTTGTACAATGGCGCGACCAGTTTTTGGTGGCCGCCAACGCGGTGGTTTCGGTATTCGGCGACGTGGAGGTTCAGACCGTTCACACGCTATTGGAGCAGCACCTGGGAGCCCTGCCCAAGGGGGCCGAAGCGCTGCGAGATCTGCCGGCGCTCATGCCCCTGGAAACCCATGTCGAAGTGGAGGAACATCTGGAAAAACAACAGGCGGTGCTGATGGTCGCCTACCGGGGCGCGGATTTGTACAGCCCCGACCGCGCCGCGCTGGATTTGCTGGACGAGGCCTGCAGCGATCTGGGTTCGCGCATGTTCATCCGGATCCGCGAACAGCTGGGCCTCGCGTATTTCGTAGGCTCCTCGCAGTTCGTCGGGTTGAACGGAGGAGCGTTCACCTTTTATCTGGGAACAGACCCGATGAAGCGCACAGCGGTGCTCGCCGAGCTCAGGGACGAAATCCGGGAGCTGGCCGCAAAGGGCCTCGGCGAGGAGGAGCTTGCGAGGGCGAAGGAGAAGTTTCTGGGGGCCATGGATATCCGAAACCAGAGCCTTGATGCGTTTGCCGGCGAATGCACGGTGAACGAGCTGCTCGGACTCGGGGCGGAGCATTACCGGGTGGTTCGGGAGAAAATCAGCGGGATTACTCTGGCGGAATGTCTGGAGGTGGCGGGTCGGTATTTTGCCAAGCCGTTCGCTGTGACCGTGACAGTAACACCCAAATGAGGGCGACGCTGCCAGACTCCAGAAGATCCTAGGAATGAATCAGCAAGTTAAAACCGCCGACACGAGACCCTCTGGGATGGCCCACGGTGCGCAGCTTGCCGTTTCAGTCGGATATCGCGCTGGATATCGCGCTGGATATCGCGCTGGATATTGCGCTGGAAATGCCTCAGGTTTGCGGCCTTGCTCGCGGATAAATTTGCGGGAATTGCCAGGAGAATTCCCGGGACTATTTTTCAATCCACAACACCTCAGAACATGTCGGACTCACTAGCAAACCTATCTCCGATGAGGATGGGGTCAGGCCGCGGCCAGCTCGAGCTCGGGGGAAAAGCACCCACCTTCATTCTGGGCCCATGCGTCATGGAGTCGGTGGATTTCACGTGGCAGATGGCGCAGGGCATCAAATCCATCTGCGACCGTCTGGGGGTGGGCTTCGTGTTCAAGGCGTCCTACGACAAGGCAAACCGGACCTCGGTGAACAGTTTCAGGGGCATGGGCGTTTCGGAAGGCAGCCGGCTCCTCGGACAAATCGGGGAAAAACTGGGCGTGCTTGTCACCACCGATGTGCACTCCGAACAGGAGGCGCAGATCGCGGCCGAGTACGTGGACATTCTGCAAATCCCGGCATTCCTGTGCAGGCAGACCGACCTGATTGCCGCGGCTGCAAAAACGGGCCGCGTGGTGAATGTCAAAAAAGGCCAGTTCCTTGCCCCGCACGATGTGAAAAACATCGCCGTGAAACTCGAGTCGTTCGGGGCCGAGAAATTCTTCTTCACGGAACGAGGCTCCAGCTTCGGATACAACAACTTGGTGGTGGACATGCGATCGCTTTACTGGATCCGAGAAATGGGGTTCCGGATCGTTTTTGATGCGACGCATTCTGTGCAGCGCCCGGGCGGAGGAGGAGACCGCACCTCCGGCGACGGCGTGCTCGCGCCGGTTCTCGCGAGGGCGGCGGTTGCGGCGGGCTGCGACGGGGTGTTTATTGAAACGCATGAAGATCCTTCAAAGGCGCTCAGTGACGGCCCGAACCAGATTCCCCTCGCCCACCTGCCTTCAGTTTTGACGCAGCTCATTCAAATCCATTCGCTCATCCGTGCATAAGCTCCGCGTCATCCGGTTTCTGGTTTTTCTGTGCGCTGCGGCACTCCCTCTGCCGCAGGGCGCGCATGCCGCTGAAGATGCAGCGAAGGCTGGAAAAACAGGGGCGCCGCCTCGGGCCAGCCAGCTTCCGAAAATGTCTTTCGACGGCCAGCCGCAAAACGAGGCTCCATCCAAATCCCCCGGGGAACCAAAGAAGTCCCCCGAGGAACCAAAGCCGGACACTAAGCCAAAAGCTAACCCAAAAGAGAGCCCGAAAAAAACTCCGGCTTCGGAGGAAAAACCCGCTGAACAAGCTGAAGACGGCAAGACGGGCCAACCATCTCCCCTGTCCATCCCGTTCGTGGAAGGTTACGACAGCCTTGGCTTGAAGATCCCCGACTTCGACCCGGTTTCGGGTTCGCTAAAATCCTGGTATTCGATCGGAACCCTCAGGCGCCTGGATGATAAAATCGTGGAATTGCGCGACAGCTACTTGGAGCTGTACAAAACCGACGGATCCAAGGAGGTGTCGATGGATCTTCCAAAGGCCTCTCTTGACCGATTTACCCGCAAGGTGGAGTCGAAGGTGCCGGTGGCTATCTGGAGCGATGACTTCCATATCACGGGAGCCACCATGGAACTGGACACTGTCTCAAAAGAAGCGCGTCTGGGCGGCCCCGTCCACGTGCTCATCTACCAATTCAAGGACGAGCCCAGCGAAGAAGGCGACGCAGAGCAAACGCGTGATGCAGCAGGCGGCGCGAACCGCGGGGAACCGCAAAACGGCGAAGCGCGCGGCGCTGCCGCAGTGAAAGGCGAAAAGATCAATTAAGTTTCTCCCGATTCAAACTCATGAACCGACTTTTCAAGAAACCGTTTTCATCAAAAACATCGAGCTCTGGTGCAGGCTCATTTTCACGCGCGCTGATCTCTGGTCTCTGTTTCGGGCTTGTCGCGATTGCGCCGCTGATCGGCGCCGAGTCCACGAATGACCTGCTCAGCAAGCCGATTGTTCCGGCAACCGAAAAGGGCGTGCTCGGAACACGGGACTCCGCGGCAAAACCAACCTTGGATAGACCCACGAAAGGACCAAAATCCTCCGCCGCTCCCTCCCAAAAGCTGGAATCCGCCACGGAAATCACCGCTCAAAAACGGCTGGTCTACGACCCGAAGGAGTCCAAGGCGATTTTCACCGGGGACGTTGTGGTGGTGGATCCCCGTTTCAATTTGAACTGCGAAATCCTGACCGCTTTCATCAAAAAAACAGAGCAAAAGGGCCGCAGTCCTCTGGCGGCAGGTGGAGCGGAAAAAGAACCTCAAAAAACCGAGGCTCCCAACGCGGCTGAAACGACTGGAAGCGCGCCGGCGGCACCAAAAAACTCGGGCGGTTTGGAGCGGGCCATCGCGGAGGGGGAAGTGGTCATCGTGCAGGAACGCGTGAACGATCAGGGCGAGGTGGAGCGGAGCGTCGGGCGAGCGCAAAAAGCCGTTTATGAATCCGCTACGGACACCATTGCGCTTTCCGGATGGCCGCGCGTGGATCAGGAGCACAAGCGCAACTCCATCGTGGCAACCTCGGCCGAAACGGTGATGACCATGACCAAGAAGGGCGATGTGGACATCCAAGGTCCGATGAAGGCGGTTTTCTGGAACTCCTCGTCCGCAAGCCGCTAATCCCGAATGCTATCCAATCCCGTGAAGGATGCCGAATCCCCTATCTTACGCACCGAGGGTTTGATCAAAATATACGGCAGCCGTGCCGTGGTGAACGGGGTGGACATCCAGCTCAAACGCGGGGAAATCGTCGGGCTGCTCGGCCCGAACGGCGCCGGGAAAACGACAAGCTTTTACATGATGGTGGGGCTGGTCCGGCCGAATGGAGGGAGGGTAATTTTTCACGGGGAGGATGTTACAGACCTTCCGGTACACTTGAGGGCGCGGATGGGGATGGGGTATCTGCCGCAGGAGGAATCGATCTTTCGTAAGCTAACGGTTGAGGAGAACCTGCTGGCCATTCTTGAAACCCAGCCGCTATCGAAAAAATTGCGTAAAGAACGTTGCGAAGAACTGCTAAATCAGTTTGGAATAACACACGTGGCCAAGCAGCTCGCATTGACTTTGTCAGGTGGAGAAAAGCGGCGGCTCACCATCGCGCGATCGCTGGTGACCAAACCGAGTCTGCTCATGCTCGACGAACCCTTCAGCGGCGTCGATCCGATCGCTGTCGCGGACGTGCAGCAGATCGTTTCCAAGCTGCGAGAGATGGGACTGGCGATCCTCATCACCGACCATAACGTGCGCGAAACGCTCTCGATTGTGGACCGCGCGTATTTGATTTTTGAAGGGCGCGTTGAAACGCAGGGCACCAAAGAATTTCTGGTCAACGATCCGGTAGCCCGCCGGGTGTATCTCGGGGAGGGCTTTCGGATGTAGTTGAGTCTAACCAAAAACAACCCGGACACGCGCTTGTGCCAGAAGAGTGCGTGCCCACCGAAATGAACAGTGACTATGCAAACAGCTAACGTGAACGTTCCTATTCGAGTGGATGGCAGACACCTCGTGGTAACCGAGGCGATCTATCAGCATGTGGTCCAAAAGCTGGGCCAACTGCATCTGGACTACCCTAGAATCATCGAGGCGCACGTCGTGCTCGACCTTCAAAAGCATGGCAACCGGCACTTCGCCGAAATCATCATGCGCTGCGCAAACCACATCACGTTGGAGGCGTCGGTCACCACCAACAACCTCTACGCATCCATCGACCTTGCGGTCGACAAAATCGCGCAGCAGATGCGCAAGTTCAAAACGCGTCATCTCTTGGGCTACCGCGCAGGCCGGCGGGCTGCCTAGCCGCTCGGTGTAGCCGCCCAGATCCCGCGGCAGCCAATGGATGCTGCCGGGGTTGTAGCGGGTCCTCCCAGAAGCAAACCTTCCCGGAGGATCCGCAACTTCCCTCAACGAGGTTTGCGTTCCCGCAGAAAAACGGTCCGTTCGCCTGTGAAGTTCGCCTCGGCCCGAGGATGTTCGCTCTGCTCTCGGGTTAACCCAATTTGCTGTGTGGCGTCCTCCGCAACACGCTCTGTGAGTTGCATGGCATCACGCGCCTGTGCGATGCATCTCTCGATCTCTTCCTTCACCCAACCCCCATCCGACCTTGCCCCCTCGCTGATGAGCTCCAGACGCTCCACGAGCTGTGAAAAGTGCACCCTGACTTTACCCGCCCCCAGAAGCTGGATGAAAACCTTCCTCAACCGGTTCTCCGAGCACCCCATCTCAAACAGATAAGTTCGGATAGTCTCCTGAATATTTGTGTTCAGGACCGCCGTTGCTGCCGAGCCCTCTCTCGGCGCAAAAGTCCTCTCCCTCCGGAGCAATGTTTTTTCCGCCCAACTTTGTTCAGTCATGTGTGATGCCACTGAACTCTATCGCATGCCCACATGGAGTCGTACGCCCCGAACCGGGGACTCGCTGGAAAAAGCCGCATCAAATCGTTCGTTTGGGCGCCTGAATGATGATTTTTTGAGTCAGGTCGTAATCGGGAGCCATTGCCGTCTCAGTTTTTGCCATCGACGCGATGTAGTTTTCCACCAGCAAAACCGCATCGGTACGGTTCATGATGTCGGCTTTGTCTGCGAGTTGCAGGCGCTCGCTGTACTCGCGGAAATCCAACCTCACCTTACCGACGGTGAGCAACTGCACCACCACACCCAGGGTGTGAACACTGGTATACCCCATCCGCAGGATGTACTCGTCGATTTTCTCGGCCAGCGTGATCCGCCCCTCGATGACTTCGCTGGGCTCGGTCGGATGCGTGGTGGTCTTGGTCTGCTTGATCTCAATTTCACTTGCGGACTTGGCGCTCATAGGGGGGGTGGAGTGGGGTGGGTCTGATTTGCCAAACGTTAAGAAACTGGAGAAATAAATGGCTCTATGTGCGTTATAAGTAACTGCTCCAAGCAATACAACCAAACGCTTGTCCATTGCTTTTAATTAATTCCAAGCTCGCAACGCATTTCCCTAACTGGCGGGCCCAAGTCGCCCTGCATTGCTGAGGCGCGGCGCAGGCTCGAAAAAGCGCCCGTCACGCCCTTGGAAGCAGCTCAATACTGGGTGGCTCATGGACTTGCAGAGGACTTACGCCTCCCCTCAGGGCTCTACCCCTCCACACGGCGCACATCTCCAGCACCGCGCCTACATCGATCTGCATGTGCACAGGCCCGTACCGAGCGATCCTCCCGGCGGCCAAATCCAGAAGCCTGCACCCCGGGGCCAAACGTCGACCGTGGACAGGGTGCTCCGGGAAGCTGGCGTGTTTGTCGAAATGAACGAAGGCTCCCGCAAGCTGGATCAGCCCCTGGTAAAAACTCCTGTTTTCATCAACGCAACCAAGCCACAGAGCCTCCAGAACATCATGTGCCTCATAGTACTTGCGACCGTTAAACAGCTCGAAAAACGCCCGGTATTCCCGGGGCAAATCCGAACTCGGATCGGGATCCCAGGCGGTCATCCAAGCTTCCAGACGGGCGTTTTTTTTCATTCGCAGTGCGCTGCGAACATCCTAGACTCTCGGTTGGGTGAAACACCAGCGGTCCCACTCATTCTATGGTCAGCCTCGAACCAGCCAATTTGGGTTGGTTCGCCCCGGAGTCTTTGACTCGCCCACTCCGGGAAGCGTTCGACCACCTCGATGAAAGCGTCCCTACCCCTCTGTCTGGGCGCCCTCGCTTCATTCCTTGCGGTGGGTTCGGCCCTGTTTTCAGCGTTTGAAACGGCCCTTTTCTCGCTGCACCCCCACGAACTGGAGCGTCTGCGCAGGAATAAAACCCGGTACGCAGAGGCCCTCTCCCTGCTGCTCGCGAACCCGAAAAGGCTGCTGAGCGTCATCCTGCTCGCCGACGTTTGCATCAACATCCCCCTCATCCTGCTCTGCCAGTATCTTTTGCCGAGGGAAGACCGCCCCGCAGCCTCGTTCTGGATCAAAACGCTGCTGCTGCTGGGCATCGTGGTCTTCCTTTGCGACCTGCTTCCCAAGCTTGCCGCGCTCAGCAACCCCTACCGGCTCATCCGCCCGGCCGTTAAAATCCTCTCGCCCCTCATGAAACTGCTGGAGCGCCCGGCGGCCGCCCTCCAGAGGCTTAGCGATCGATTCGCCGAAATCGTCACGCCGGAACCGCCCAACGGCAACGTCTGCCTCAACGACGAGGAAATGGAGACCCTTGTGGAGCTCGGCGCCGAAGAGGGCGCGCTGCATCCAAGTGAATCCGCAATCATCCAGGAAATCATCAGGCTCGGAAACAAAACCGTGCGAGACTGCATGACTCCACGCGTGGATGCAGTTTGTTTGCCGGACGATTTGCCGGTCGACGAACTCCTAGCGCAGCTGCGCAAAAGCCGCTACCGGCGGGTCCCAGTCTACCACGACACCCCCGACAACATCGTGGGCATCCTCGAAGTCCGCAATTTCCTGGAGTTCCCCGAAACACATTACACGGAAACACTGACGCCACCGTCCTTTGTTCCAGAAAGCATGAACGCGCTCACGCTGCTGCGTTCCTTCCTGCGCCTGCCCCAGGCGATCGCAATCGTCGTCGACGAACACGGTGGCACGGAAGGCATCATCACGCGCGCAGATCTCGTCGAGGAGGTGCTCGCGGACGCGCTTCCCGGCGCGGAACGCGACCTCTACATCGAGGCACTCGGAGACGAAATGCTCGTCGCAAGCGGCAACGCGCGACTCGAAGACATCGCAGAAACGCTGGAGACGGAAATTTCCGCGGACGGAATCGACACCATCGGAGGCCTTGCATTCATGTTGAGCGGCCAATTACCAAAGCCCGGCACAACCCTCCACTCGGACTCCATCCGGATCACCATCCGCCGCACCTCGCGCAAACGCATCGAGGAAGTGCTTGTAGAACGCAATAGCGGCATCCTTTCATTAGGAGGCGACTTGTGATGGAAACCTGGCTCGCGATTTTGGGATGCCTCGCAGTCTCATTCATCTTCTCGGGCATCGAGGCCGGCATCCTTTCCATCAACCGCGTCAAGCTGCGACACAGGCTGAAGCTCAAGGATCCTGCGGCGAAGGTGCTGAACAAGTTGTTGGCGGATCCTGAACGCACCCTGGTCACCGTTCTCATTGTGACGAACCTTATGAATATCTGCGCGCTCACACTGGGCGTGCAGATGGCGGTCTCCGCGTTTGGAAACTGGGGTTATCTCCTTTCGCTAGTCATCGCATTGCCCGTCTGGATGCTCGGGATCGAAC
>JACCED010281719.1_pt1 | contig 11685 bp, 10 predicted proteins | sample 7455021 | NCBI WGS metagenome assembly JACCED01 (sample SAMN15323456, study PRJNA562643) | freshwater metagenome | isolation source: river surface water | place: USA:Blue River Watershed | collected 2017-08-19
CCTTTTGGCATATCTTCCTCCTGGTTACATACGTGTGTGTCACTTGCGAACTCTTAAGTTGCAGTAGTTACGCCTGTGACTAAAGACAAAGTTACCCGATTTTTGGTCTTTCCCCGAGTAAGGCAGAGCCAATTCGAAGGTGTGTCGCCCCGTGCAAAATTGCTGCTTCTAAATCATCACTCATCCCAGCCGACAAAATCTGGGCTTGCGGATGTTCTTTCAAAAAACCAACTCTGATCTCATTCAACCTGGCAAAAGCAAGTTCGGGATTTTCTCCCAAAGGTGCCACACTCATCAAGCCCTTTAAATCCAAATGGCTTGCCTGGCTAATTGATGAAGCTAATTCACTTAATTCTGCTGGCCAAATGCCACCTCTTGTTGGATCTGGTCCAGTTTGGTCAAGATCTACTTGGATCAAAACCGGTTGTATTTTATTTATCCCTTGAGCACTCTTTTGTATTTCTTTAGCTAAAGACCAACGATCAACTGAATGAATTAGCTCCGCGTAATTTACAACTGATTTTGCTTTGTTGGATTGTAATTGACCAATGAAGTGCCATTTGAATTCATTCTTTACCTCAGACTTTTTAGAAGCTGCCTCTTGATCTCTATTTTCTCCAACATTTTCAATTCCTAATTGTTTTAACAAATCAACATCACTTGCCGGATAGGTTTTTGTCACAGCAATTAGGGTGATTTCCGAAATATTTCTTCCCACCGCATTACAACAATTACTTATGCGGTTTTGGATTCTATCTAAATTGCCTTGAATTTCGCTTAAGCGATTACTCATTCACTTAACCAAGCAACTGTGGCATTTCTTCCAGTCACTGGATCTCTTCTGAAAGAAAACATTTCCGCAGTATCAAAGGTGCAGATATTTAGATCTGTGGTTTTGATTTGGTATTGAGCAAGTTGATGTTTAACACCTTTGCGGATATCAACTGCTAATTGTCCATCGGGAAGCTTAACTGCTGCACTTGGTTCTATATCTTTTACTTCATCAAATCTTTCTTGGGTGGCAATAAAATTTTTCGCACTAATTGTTGGACCAATAATCGCTTTTAAGTTTTCTGGTTCAGCACCTAAATCAAACATTCCTTCAACTGCGTTTGCCACTACCCCAACCAACATTCCTTGCCAACCAGCGTGCACAACGCCTACGACATGAGAAATTGGATCTACTAAAACAATTGGTGCACAATCTGCCGACATAATTACTAGACCTAAATTAGTTTCTCTAGTGACCAGTGCATCTGTATCAGGATGAACTTCAGGAAATTCTGACTTAACGTTTACAACATTTGGCGAATGAGTTGCCCCTATAAAAACAAGTGGCATTGCTAAATGTTCTGCAAGTATTTCTCGATTTTTTAAAACATCTGATTCATTGTCTTTAACATGATCTGCAACGTTTAATGAATCGTAAGGTTTTTTGCTGATTCCACCTTGGCGGCCAAAGAAACTCCAGTTTGCTTTGCCTGACTTACCAGATGAAATCGGTGTGGGCACCGACATGTTTTGGCTACTTTAAGAAATCCGGTACATCAAGATCGTCACTTGGAGTGTCATCAAACACAACTCTTCTTGGAGTTGAAGCAGTTGTTGCATTAAATTTTGATCCAATCACAGGTTGAGGCCCAGTATCTTCAATTGATTTTGCAACAAATGAAGGAATTTCGGGTTCGGAATTTGCTACTGCATGTATTGAACTTCTGCGCACTGAAGCTAAGTCTTTATCGGCAAAACCTGCTGCAATAACAGTGACTCGTACTTCATCACCTAGTGTGTCATCAATTACTGCACCAAAAATAATGTTTGCTTCTGTTGATGCCACGTTTTGCACTAAACGTGCTGCTTCATTAATTTCAAACAAACCTAAGTCAGATCCACCAGCAATTGAAAGTAGAACACCTTTTGCGCCTTGAATATCTGCTTCCAACAATGGAGATGAGATTGCATTCTGAGCAGCAATTGAAGCTCTATTTTCCCCTCGTGCTGAACCAATTCCCATTAATGCAGTGCCTGCCCCTGCCATCACACTTCGAACGTCTGCAAAGTCGAGATTGATTAAACCTGGAGTGGTAATTAAATCTGTAATGCCACTTACTCCTTGTAGAAGGACATGATCTGCTTGTCTAAAAGCATCAATTACGGAAATGTTTCGATCAGAAAGTGAAAGTAGTCGATCATTTGGAATAACAATTAATGTGTCAACTTCATTTCTTAAAGCTTCAACCCCAGATTCTGCTTGGGTGATACGACGTTTTCCTTCAAAATTAAATGGCTTTGTTACAACACCAATTGTTAGAGCACCGACCTCTTTAGCAACTCTTGCTACAACTGGAGCTCCACCAGTTCCGGTTCCGCCACCTTCTCCAGCGGTGACAAAAACCATGTCAGAGCCTTTTAAAACATCTCTTAATTCTTCAATGTGATCTTCGGCAGCTTGGCGACCAACTGAAGGATCGGCACCCGCACCCAAACCACGAGTTAATTCACGACCAATATCTAATTTGACGTCAGCATCACTCATTAATAGCGCTTGCGCGTCTGTATTTATTGCAACAAATTCAACGCCTTTTAAACCGGCTTCAATCATTCGATTAACTGCGTTAACGCCACCGCCACCAATACCGACAACTTTGATAATTGCGAGATAGTTTTGCGGAGCAACCACGTTATTTCCCCCTGTTGCAACTCTTAACCTCAACTTGAGGCTAAAAGTTGTTGCGTGTGTTAAGCGAAGAGAATTTAGACGTCGATTGGGACTTCACCAAGCACGCGACTCGGCGTGTTGCTCACATATAAGTAGTCAAACAAAAACAGACACAGAGTGAATAGAGTTAGGTTAACAAACTAGAAAAGCACTAAAAGGGGTTTTGAACTTCCATGCAATTAGTCGTGCCTAAAGAAACAAGATCTGGTGAAAAAAGAGTAGCTGCTGCCCCTGCAACTATTGCCAAATTAATCAAACTTGGATTTGAAGTAACCGTAGAAAGTGATGCTGGTTTACCTGCACTTTTTACAAATGAAAATTATCAAGAAGCAGGCGCAAAAGTAACTACAGATATTTCTAGTGCAATTAAAACTGCTGATGTTGTTGCATCTGTCGGAACACTTCCTATAAATCTATCAACTTCACTAAAGCCTGGTGCTGTTTGTTTATCTTTTGCTCAAGCAAAAAGAGATAGAGAAAATATTGCAGCTATCGCTAAAGCCAAAGCCACATTATTATCTTTTGATTTTGTACCAAGAATTTCACGTGCTCAAAGTGCAGACGCATTAACTTCCCAAGCAACTGTTTCTGGTTACCACACAATGGTTACCGCAGCTTCACTGTTGCCAAAAATGTTTCCTTTAGTAATGACTGCCTCAGGAACTATTAGACCTTCTAAAGTTTTAGTTATTGGAGCAGGTGTAGCCGGATTACAAGTCATGGCAACTGCCAAGAAACTGGGGGCAATAGTTTCTGGCTACGACGTAAGAGCTGCCAGTAAAGATGAGGTTAAATCTGTTGGTGCAACTTTTATTGAACTAGATCTTCCAGTTGTAGAAGGAAGTGGCGGTTATGCCAAAGAAATGGATCAAGAGCGTACAAAATTACAACAAGAATTATTAACTCCTTATATAACAGCAACAGATGTGTTAGTAACTACTGCAGCAGTTCCTGGAAGACCAGCGCCAAGACTTGTTACTTCAGCAATGCTTAAAGGAATGAAATACGGATCTGTGATAGCAGATATGGCAGCTGAAAATGGTGGCAACGTTGAGGGTTCAGTTGCTGGACAAATTGTGGAAGTAAACGGAGTGAAAATTTGGGGTGGGCAAAACATTGCTTCTGCCATGGCACCTGATGCATCTTTTCTTTTTGCAGGAAACGTAATCTCTCTGCTTTCTTTCATTGTTAAAGAAGGAGCAATCGTTATTGATAAAGAAGATGAAGTTGTAAAAGGTAGTGCTTTATTAATCAATGGCGAAATAACAAATGAATTCGTGAAAACCGAATTAGGACAGGGGTAATTAGATGAGTATCGAAATTGCCTTACTAACGATATTTATTTTGAGCATCTTTGTGGGCTTCGAGGTTGTTTCTAAAGTTTCCACAATTTTGCACACTCCCCTAATGTCTGGTGCAAATGCAATTCACGGTGTGATTTTGGTAGGAGCCATTATTGTCACCGGTCATGCTGATAACAATTTGGAATTAGCACTTGGTTTAGTTGCTGTAGTGCTAGCAACCATCAATATGGTTGGTGGATTTGTGGTAACTGATCGAATGCTTGAGTTGTTTAAATCAAAGAAATCAACAAAAGCTGGTGACAAGAAATGATTCCAGCCTGGTCACAATTAGCAAACTTAGGTGCAGCACTTGCATTTATTTTGGCGTTGAAAGCCTTATCTTCACCAAAAACTGCAAGACTTGGAAATCGCGTGGGAGCAATTGGTGCAATTGCTGCAGTAGCAATTGTTTTCTTCTCTGAAAGTAATCTAAAACATTTACCACTTATTTTGATTGCTGTTGCTTTTGGAACGTTGGTTGGCTTTGTTGCAGCGAGAAAAGTTCAAATGACTCAGATGCCACAAATGGTTGCGCTTTTTAACGGCGTGGGTGGCGGAGCTGCGATGGCGGTTTCTTCTATTGAATTCTTAAAAGCGGGAGCAACAGATGGTTTTGTTGCCTTGTTTGCAACAGTCTTTACAGTGGTTATTGGATCTATTTCATTCACTGGTTCCATTGTTACGTTTTTGAAACTGCAAGAGTTAATGACTTCTCGCCCAGTTGTTTTACCTTTTGGTCGTCTTATAACGATTGGTACAGCATTGGCCACAGTTGTTATGTCAGTTTATTTAATAATTTTCCCCGAAATCTGGGCGCTATGGACTTTGGTAGTTTTGTCGCTAGTAATGGGAATTTTGTTTGTACTTCCCGTTGGAGGTGCAGATGTCCCAATCGTGATCAGTTTGCTTAATGCATTCACAGGTTTATCCGTTGCGGCAAGTGGTTATGTATTAGACAACGTTTTGTTATTAGTTGCAGGAACTCTTGTGGGAGCGTCTGGAACTTTGTTAACTCAATTGATGGCAAAGGCAATGGGTCGACCTCTTACTTCAACTTTGTTTGGCGCATTCACCGCAAAAGCTTCAACAGCTACATCTTCTGCAGTTGATCGTCCTGTTAAAAGTGCAGGCCCATCAGACATTGCCATCATGCTTACGTATGCCACAAAAGTAATTATTGTTCCAGGTTATGGATTAGCAGTTGCTCAAGCTCAACAAACTTTAAGAGAACTTGTTGATTTACTTATTTCAAAAGGTGTTGAAGTTGAATACGCAATTCATCCAGTTGCCGGACGAATGCCTGGACACATGAACGTTTTACTTGCTGAAGCTGATGTTCCTTATGAACAACTAAAAGAAATGGATGAGATTAACTCTGAGTTTTCCAATGCCAGCGTGGCTGTTGTAGTTGGAGCAAACGACGTAGTAAATCCGTCTGCCAGAACCGATAAAACTTCTCCAATTTTTGGAATGCCAATTCTTAATGCCGATCAAGCCGAACAAGTTGTATTCATGAAACGTTCTATGCGACCAGGATTTGCTGGAGTTGAAAATGAACTTCTCTTCAATGACAAAACTACATTGTTATTTGGTGATGCTAAAGATTCTCTTTCCAAGGTAGTAGCTGCAGTTAAGTCGATGTAGATGAAAGATCTCTACAGAATTAGAAGTTAAAATATATGACTGATGACAAGTTAGTTGCTGTTAAAGTTGCTGATATTGGAAATCAGTTACCAAATCACGTCTCCCCTAGCCAGTTATCAAGCTTTGATAGATGCTCTCTTGCATATTGGTTTTCCTCAGTTGCTGGTTGGCGAGAACCTGCTGGTTTACCCCAAATTATTGGCACATTAGTTCACGATGTTTTAGAAAACTTTTTAAAGATAAATGCTGAAAACAGAACTAAAGAAGTCGCTTGGAACATGCTTCGTGATACTGGTGAAGTAGTAATAAACAACAACAAATCTTGGTTAACCGAAGAAGATTTAGTAACACTTAAAGACAAAAGCGCTGAGTCTCTAAAAGGGTATTTTGATCTTGAAGATCCAACTCAACTACAAATTGATTTAGAAGACTTAGAAAGACCAGTAACAGCCATATTTGAATCAGTAAAACTCTATGGCCGCCTTGATCGAATGACCAGAGATGGCGTAGTCAGAATCACCGATTACAAAACTTCAAAAAGACCTGCACCTCAATACTTAACTGATTCACTTCGCCAAGTGATGCTTTATGCAGCAGGTTTAAAAGAAAATGGTTTAGAAGTCGGAGAAGTAGAACTAATTTATTTACCAGGCAGAGATCGCGTGAGAAGACCAACCTACAAATCAGCACTTGATAGAGCTGTCCAACATTTAGTGACCACCAGAAGAAAAATGGACTCTTCTTTAAAAAATCAAACTTGGATGGCCAATCCGGGAAGTGCTTGCAAGTCTTGCGCTTTTGTTAAGGCTTGTCCCGCCAAAACTGCAAAAGCACCTATTCCTGGAACAAAAGAATCAGAAGACTTATTACAAACTTTAAATCTAGAAAAAAGAGATCGATCTAAATCAAGTAATGCAACTTCTGGAATGGAAATGTTGCCCTTTGGTGAAGATACACAATGACTACGCAAATTCCACAAGAATGGAAACCAGGTTTTCCATTCACTAACGCAGGTTTCTTAAGAATTTCTGCCTCTCAAGTTGGTTCTGAAGAAAACAGAGCTTGTAATGATTTTATTTCACTCAAGTCTCGTCCAGCAGCAAAAATTGGCGAAGGCTACATGCAACTTCGCTATCCTCCATTTGAGTCATTTCCGCTAGGAATTGTGCGCGATGCATTACTTGCCACAATTAACAACGACAAAGTAATTCATGAATTTGAAGACTTAGACGATTTGGCAGAAAATGCAATTTCTGAAGCAATAAATAAAACTCGGGGCAAGGTTGAGAAGTCTCACAAACTATGGGCCATAGATGCACTCGTTGGTTACCTAACTGCTTGGGAAAAAGCAAGAAAAGAAGATTTAGCAAACAATATAGATTTCACGGATTTGGAAGTGATTCAAGCATTTGATGAAACAGAAAATTCTCACACTGAATGGTTTGCTTGGGGAATTTATTTAACTTCTAGTGATGGACAAATTAGAGAATTTAGAGCTTTAAAGTTTTCTAAAGCAGGATTAACTCCATTGAATCAAGTAAGAGCTGGAGTGATCGCACGTATTCTTGCTGATGGAGTTCCTCATAGTGAACCAAGTTGGAGTTCTCCCCGAGATCCAATTTATAAAGTATTAAAACCTGCTGAACATGTCAGAATCAGAGAAATTGGCTGTCTTGATGCAAGCCAAGCAATTGTCTTAGAAGCAAGTGTTGCTGAAGCAAGAAAACTGTTTGAAGAAAAATCTTTACCTATTGTTATTGAAAGAGTTCAAGGTGGAACGCAAAAACCTGGACCAAGTTGTCGAGGATGTCGCGCCAACACAATGTGTGCAACATTGCCTAATCGCCCAGGACTTTTAGGTATCACTGCTTTTGCTCCTTGGCCCAAGGCGTATTCGCCATCTAAATTTCACACTTATAGAAGATGTCCTCGTCAATATTTCTTACAAGATGAACTGGGCTTAAGAACCAAACCAGAAAGTCAAAACTCAGCACAACAAAGAGGTTTACTTGTTCACGCTTGGTTGGAACAAGCACATAAGAGATCTCTTGAATGTTCTAAAGAAGATTTACCAACTAATTCAAGTCTTGGAGTTATTGCTACTGAGCTTGGTTGGAATCAAGATGAAGCAAATGTCGCTTTGCCTTTTCTATCCCAACACCAATTGACTTGCCCACTTAATAAATCATCCAAGGTAGCAACCGAAATATCTGTTGAAGCTCTCGATACAGATGCTGACATTTCAGTAAGCACCAGACCAGACCTTATTTACAAGAATGGTGAAGATTTGGTTTGGCGAGAAATGAAAACAGTTTCCAGCATTAAAGATTTAGAAAATGATATTTACTTCAATATTTACCCTCAATTACCTTTAGCCATCAGACTCATGGTTGAAAACGCCATCCCAAAAAATGTGCTTGAAAAACTTGGTGAATACAAAAACAAACGAGTTGAATTAGAACTAATTTCACCTAATGAATGCAAAACCATAACTTGGGATTGTGATGATGAAAAAGTGAAACTTTCTGCTTGGTCACAATTAGCTGAACAGGTGGATAATTGGGCAAGTGACACACTCTTTGCTCCATCTGCTAATCCGCCTTGCAACTGGTGCAAAGTAAGTAAATGGTGTGAATTCGCAAATGCAGAATTAGTCAAAGCCGATATTGGTGGACTACAAGTTGATTTAAAGACCGGGGAAATAATTGAAAACTCATCAATTCCCTTGATTAGCAATGATGATCGTGTCGCAAAGGCGTTGGGACTAGCAGCTTCCTTGGCTGAAGTTAGTGAAAATGATGAAGATATTCCTTTCTAAACCAACCCCCAAGGTAAAAAATACCTTGTTTAGTGATTGGATTTAATTATGACAAGTCAAGTTATGCAAGTTCCAGACTCAGTTGCAAATCCAAATAGTGATGCAACCGCCAAACTTCTTTCTAAAGTTCCTACTGGTCTATTAATTGGAGATAAATTTGTTGATGGTTCAAATGAACCATTTAATGTCACAGATCCTGCCAACGGTGAAGTTCTCACTAAAGTTGCTAATGCAGGCGTTGCAGACTTACAAAAAGCGTTGGACATTGCAGTTGTGGCTCAAGAAAAATGGGCTAAAACTGCCCCAAGAGTACGTGGTGAAGTATTAAGAAAAACTTATGAATTAATGATCGCCCAAGCAGATGACTTAGCATTGTTGATGTCATTAGAAAATGGTAAGACTTTGGTTGATGCAAAAGCTGAAGTTAACTATGCTGCTGAATTTTTTAGATGGTTCTCAGAAGAAGCAGTAAGAATTGATGGATCAATTAGAAACGCACCAAGTGGTGCTAACCGAATTTTAACTTACAAGCAACCAATTGGAATTGCTTTCTTAATTACTCCTTGGAATTTTCCAGCCGCTATGTACACCAGAAAAGTTGGTGCAGCACTTGCCGCAGGTTGTGCTGCAATATTGAAACCTGCATCAGAGACTCCGCTAACTGCATTGGCAATCAGCAAAATCATGTTAGAAGCAGGTGCTCTTCCTGGAACTGTTTCAGTTTTGCAAACAAATCAACCAGGTCCTTTAACAGATGCAGCCCTGGCAGATGAAAGAGTTGGCAAATTATCCTTCACCGGTTCCACTGGTATTGGCAAAATGTTATTGAAAAAAGCAGCCGAAAGAGTTTTGAATTGTTCTATGGAACTTGGAGGCAATGCTCCGTTTATAGTTCTTGATGATGCAGATATTGATGCAGCAATTGATGGCGCCATGATTGCCAAAATGCGTAATGGTGGTCAAGCTTGCACGGCGGCCAATAGATTCTTTGTGCAAGAAAAAGTACATGATGAATTCGTAACCAAACTTGCCCAACGAATGAGTGCATTAAAAGTTGGTCATGGAACTTCTACTGACACAAGTCTTGCTCCGCTTGTAAACAGAAAAGCTGTTGGATCAGTAGGAGAACTGGTAACTGATGCAATAAATAGAGGAGCTACCCAAATAGTTGGCGGAACACCTTCACCTGGTCCTGGTTGTTATTTTCCAGCAACAGTTTTAGGAAATGTTTCAGCTGATGCCAAAATAATTTCTGAAGAAGTATTTGGTCCAGTTGCCGCAGTTGTAAAAGTAAAAGATGAAGCAGAAGCCTTAAAGATTTCAAACAAATCAGAATATGGTTTAGCCGGCTACATTTACACCAAAGATCTTGCACGAGGTTTGAAGGTAAGTGAAGCCCTACAAGTTGGAATGATTGGTCTTAATCGTGGTTTAGTTTCAGATCCCTCAGCACCATTTGGTGGTGTAAAACAATCTGGATTAGGTCGCGAAGGTGGCTATGAAGGAATTGATGAATATCTAGAAATTAAGTACGTAGCAACAAACGACTTTTAAGGTCTAACTACAGGCACTTCTGGTGTTGAAACATCATAAGTAGATCCGGCCATTCTTCGTAACACTTTCAATACAGCACTTTTTTCTTGAGCCTTATCAACATTGCCCCATAAAACTTTTCGTCCATTTGTCATCATTAGCCACATAGAATTTGGATTATCAGCATTAGTAGAAGCTATTTCTGCTTTCAACCAATCCGGAAAACTTTGCCAAACTAAAATACTTGAAGCCCTTGATTGATCATCTGGTCCACTTACTAAAGGAAAAATTGCATCAGCTGGTGCTGGAAGATATGGAAATCCTGTTACATCAACCAAGAATCTTCCTTCTGGAATATCTGTGACAGCAAGGGGTGTTCTTTCACTAATTTCAATCACTAATGTTGAAGGCCAGCCCCTTCTAACTTCTGCACGACCAATTTGAGAAATTGTTTTCAATCTTTCAACGACAGTTGTTGTAGGCACTCTTAGAAGTTGAGTGTTTAAGGAGACTTGAGCAGTATCTGAGATAAGTTGCACTGGAACCTCATTGGCTCCCCTGATTTCAATGTTTTTAACTATCAGAAGGTTTGAATACCAACCAATATAGAGAATTGTTGAAGATATCGCTGCGATTACGACTAAAGCAAAAATAATTCTTCGTCGAATGTGTCTTTTAATCACGATTTCTGACGAGCTTCTAGAAGAGTTAAAACTTCAGGTGCTAATAATCCAATATCTCCTGCACCCAAAGTCATGATGATGTCATTTGGTTTAGCCCTATTTACAAGTTGTTGAGCTACTTTTGACCATGAAGGTTCGAACACAACCTGATCTTGCGGCAGTGGCACAAGAGAGGCCATAGTTTTTCCACTTGCTCCAGGGATTGCTTCTTCTCCTGGTGCAAAAACTTCCAAGACCACAACTTGATCAGCTAAACCAAGTGCTTCGCCAAATTCTTTATTAAACAAAGCGGTTCGGTAATAGTGATGTGCTTGGAAAGCAACCACTATCTTTCCAGTCTCAACAACATCTCGAGCAGCTTTAAGTGTTGCGGCAATTTCAGTTGGATGATGTGCGTAATCGTCATAAACACGTATGCCATCTGCACTGCCTCTAAATTCGAATCTTCTTCTAGTACCTGTGAATTTAGAAATTCCAGTCTTTAAATTATTAAAATCTTTACCTAAACCAAGACCAACGCAAAGTGCAGCAGCTGCATTTAAAGCATTATGTAATCCTAAGACCTTAAGTTCAATTCTTCCTAAGTTTTTACCCTCATAATCAACATCAAAAGAAGGACCAGGAAGTCCTAATTTTAGATTAGTGATTTTCAAATCACTATCAGAGTTAGTGCCATAAGAAATAACTTTTACACCCTTTTCTTTAGCCTTTGAGATTAGGTTTTTACCACCTTCATCATCGGCACAAATAACTGCAAAGCCGTTTCTTTCTTTTGTTAGTTCACAAAACTCAACGAAGGCAGCTTCGATTTTGTCAAAAGTTTTCCAGTGATCTAAGTGGTCTGGTTCCACATTTGTGACGACTGCAACTTTTGGTGATAAAAACAAAAATGAACCATCAGATTCATCTGCTTCAACAACAAAGTTTTTTCCTTCTCCTAAGTGA
>JACCED010232280.1_pt1 | contig 11675 bp, 7 predicted proteins | sample 7455021 | NCBI WGS metagenome assembly JACCED01 (sample SAMN15323456, study PRJNA562643) | freshwater metagenome | isolation source: river surface water | place: USA:Blue River Watershed | collected 2017-08-19
AAAATGTAATTTGATAGTTAAAAATAATTCCGGAAATGTAATATTCAATGCATCAAAAGATTTTACTATTATCGATAATAACACTAAAATATTTTTTAATCAATATGAATTAATAAATTTATATCAATATATTAAAGAATTAACTGAAATTACACCAAAAATGTATTGTTAGAATAAATTATTATTTAAAATTTTTATATATTTATATTATAAAATGAAAGAATATATAATAGCAATTAATAGAGATCCAAAAGAAACAATACCAAGAGAATATTTTGATAATTTATTTAAAACAAATAAAAATTGGAAAAATACTACAAATACCGTTCATGGTGATTTTTTTTTTACAATAAATGATAAAAACTATTATGATACTTTAAATGAAATAGGAATATATTTTAATGAAAAAATACATAAAAATTATCTTACAAATAAATCAAATATATTTCATTTTTTTAAAAAAGAAGCATCAGATATTTATGAAAAATATATGGTTTATCATACAGATATAGACACTAACAACATTGACAAATATAAAGATTTATTTGATGAAAAAAAAAGATATATATTAAGACCAACGTGGGAATTTGCGAGAAGAGGAATTAAAATATTTAATAATTTTGATAAATTTAAAGATTATATGACATATATTACAAAAAAAAATTCACATCGTCAAAATATAGAACTTAATAAATATGTATTATCTGAATTTATTGAAAATCAATTATTATTTAAAAATAGATATTTTAATTTTAGAGTTTTTTTTATAGTATCTCTTATTAATGGTATTTATAGAGCTTACACAATCCAGCCATTTATAATACACCCAGCAGAAAAAGAAATATCAAATTCAAATTCATATGATTTAGAATCAAATATTTCTTCTTCTGAATTAACAAATGATATGACAGAATTAGAAGAAGAAATAGGAAAACAAAAAACGATGATTTTAATAAATCAAATGAAAGATATTATGGGGCAAATTTTGAACCTGATAAAAAAACATAAAATACTGAAAAATTATGAAAACAATAAAAATACATATGAGATATTTGGTATTGATTTTATTTCAGATTCTGATTTAAAAATAAAATTAATAGAATTTAATCATAAACCAGGGCTTAATGAATATACAGACGATACTTATAAAAAACTTGTACATACTATTATTGATTCAACTATTAATAAATTATATGAAAAAAAATACAGAATAAAAATTAATAAAAAATATATAGATAGAATACATTCATATAAAAAGTTTACATACCTTATAAAATCAGAATATTTTCCCGAAAAATTTATCGATAAAATATTTAAAAAACGTGGAAATTGGCATAAGGTAACAGATGATGAATTACAAAATTATGATGAAATAGATTTTGTTTATATTGATGGTCTTAACTACTTAAAAAAAGAATACTTTTCTCTAAAATCAAATTTAAAAAATACTGTAGATGATGATAAAAGAAGTATAGGATTCAAAAATAATTTAATGAAAAATTTGGAAAAAATACCAGAAGCAAGTAAATTTTTAATGAAACAATATGAAATTGATTTATTAAATGTAAATAATGATAAAGAATATTTACAATATATTAATAGTTTATTTGAAAAAAATAAGATATATATATTTAAACCAGTCACAGGAATGGGAGGAAGTGATATAAAAGTTTTTGAAAATTTTAATAATTGTGAAAAATATATAAATGAAATTATAGAAAAGTATAGTAAAATGTGGAAAAATAAAGAACCAATGAAACAAAAAAATAGATTTTGGGTATTACAAGAATATATACAAAATCCACTACTCATAAATAAAGATAATAAAAAATATAAATTTCATATAAGACATTTTTTTATATATCAATCAGATCCACATCCAAAATATTATAAGAAAATTGGAAAGGTTGCGTTAGCTGAAAAGCCATATATTAATGGAAATTGGGATGATCCAAAAATTCATGATACACACTTTCATAATTTTGATAAATATTTATTTACAACAGAAGACACAAATATTCCACCTGATCAAATTGAATTGATTAATTCTCAAATAGATGAATTTTATAAGATTCTCATAAAAATTATAGATGCAAAATGTTATCCAGAAAATAAAAATTGTTTTGAATTAGCAGGAGTTGATTTTATGATAACTGATAAATTAGAATTAAAAATATTAGAAATAAATTTTGGAATTGGATTGAGTGATAATTTAACACAAAATAAAAAAGAATTATTTGAAGGTATTATTGATTTAATTGTTGATGATTATTTTCCACCGTTAAGAAAACATAAAAATAAATCATCAGAATTATTCATTATGATTTGATTTAATTTTTTTATTTTATAATAATATATAAAAATATGAATGATACTAAAACTATAAAAAAAAATAAAAGAAATAATTTTGTATTTTATGGTTATATTGTATTAGCTATTTTAATTATTGGAATTATTGTATATATAATTCTTTTATTTACAAAGCCAGAATTATTTAAAAATTCAGAATTAATTAATAAAGAAAAAAATAATAATCAACTTAAAATATTAGAACCTATTAAAATTTGTGAAAATTTTAATTATAAAGATGGATGTTTTAAAAATGAATTACTAAATAATATAAAATTTATTACTATTGATGAATATAAATTACAATGTGATATTTTATGTTCAAATAAAGGTGGTTTTGTAGACAATAGTGGTAATCATCAACAAATTTATGAATGTGAATGGAACTGTAATAAAGATGGAATAGATTTAAATAATAGTTCACATTTAATACCAATTATTGAACATGTTAAAAATCAAAATATTGTAATAAATGAAAAAGATATATTATTAGTAATTCAAATTCCATATAGTAAAAGTTTTACTAAAAATACTATAAGGGGTACGATTGATTGGTCAACAATAAAAGAAGCTAATAAACAAATAGAAAAGATTGAAGATCCTAGTAAAAATATAAAAAATCATACAAAATTAAGACAATTAACCTTATTTTGTTATGTGTCAAAAGAAGGAAATATATTTTTTCTAAAAAATACTGAAGATTCAAATTATATTTGGTTAAATATAATAGATGATCAGAATGAAATGTATAAATATGATAAAAGAAATATTTTATCAAATATTATAAAACATTATAGATCTTATGAATTTATTTTATCTGTCAATTCAAATATATTAAGAATTGAATCAAAAGATGGAACTGGAAGTAGATATTTTATACTTGATACAAAGTTATAGTATTATTTTCCATATATTATGATATAATATATAATTATATAGAAATTAAAAAATAAGATTTTATTATATATTATTGTTAAAATAAATTAAACATAACTTTCATTGTTTTTATTAAAAGTACTATCAAATGATATTTTCAATATTATATCCCAATTATTCCATTTTTTCATTTCTGTTTTTTCAAAAATTGTATTTATTATATTTTCATAATTAAAATTAATATCATAACTTAATTCCTCTTTACTTTTAATTATTAATTCAATTTTACCTGTAATTTCATTTATAAGTATTTGAATATTATTTTTATTATATTCATTCTTTTTATGATTTTTTAATGATTCGTTATATTTTTCGATGTCACTTTCTCTATTATTATAATTCTCAATTAATATCTGATAATTATTATTCATATCATTATTATTTTTTTCAAGTTTTTCAGATAATATCTTTATATTATTTTTTAATCTAATATATTGTTTATTATTTTTAATTTTTGAATCAATTATTTTATTTTTTTGTTTTTTATCTTTTTCAATATAATTATAAAATTTTTTATCTAGTAATTTTATTGGAGAATTAATATATACTGTGTCAAGTAAACCAAATATTATTGGTGGACTGGGGTTCATATTAGAAAATCTTTCTACAAACAATTGTTGATTATTTTCAATACCGGTACCGATACTCAAAGCTATATATAAAACTTTTTCTAAATTACCTTCAAAATATGTAAAAAGTATATTTGTTAATGCATAACTAAAAAAATATACTTCATCTTTTTGTAATTTAAATATATTTTCTGATGTATCATATCTTGTATTTATAAATTTAAATATATTATATATTAAATATTTACAGAACATATGTTGTATTGAATATTTAAATGGGTCTTTAATTAAGTCAAAACCTAAAATATATGCATATAAAAAATTATTACATAATTTTGTCTCATCTAATAATTCAATTTTCATTAATAATATTATATTTTCAATAATGTTGTTAATATTAAGCTGATTACATATAATTTTTGATTTTTTTTCTTTGCATTTAATAATATTATTAATATGATTTAGTGCATTTGATAATATGTCATATAAATTAATATTTTTATTACGCACGCAATTAAATGGTGCAATATTTTTTAAATTAAAAAAATTTTTTATACATTCGAGTTCGTCATTAATTGTATTTTCATTTATTATTTCTTTTGTCATATAAAATTTTTCAATTATTTCATCAATTTTTATATTTTTTGAACTAAAATATTTATAATCTGAGTTATTTTTATCTATATCATTTGTAATAATATAATTTTTTATTTTTTCTTTATCTAAATAAAATATATTTATATTTTTATCGGGCACATCAATACATCTTAAATTAAAATAAATCATAAGTTCATTTGGTATTTCAATATATTTATCTGTACCACCAATCATTTTAATGTATTTATTATATTTTTCCTGATATAACACATTATTTGGATAATTTTTTAATTTTAAATTATATTTATTTAATTTAGATAATATATAATTCTTATTCATTATAATATAATTTTATAAAAAATTGAATAATAATAATTCTATATTTAATTTCATATATCTTAAGTAAAAATGACTTATCCTAAATATTTTGATCTTAATATTGGTAAAAATATATTAACACATCTAAATGTAGAAGATGCGTTGAAAGAAATTATATCAAATGCATTTGATGAACATATTATAGCAAAAATAAGAAGAGATATAAAAATTTATAAGGATGAACAAAATAAATGGTGTATTCGTGATTATGGTAGAGGTATTAAACCATCTAATTTTAGATTTGAAATAAATGAATCTAAAGAAGATAATGATGAAATTGTTGGAATGTTTGGATTTGGATTAAAAGATGCAATTGGAATATTATTCACAAATAATATTAAATTTAAGATTTATACAGAAAATTATATATACGCACCGGTATTGAAATCGAAAGAAGGGTTTCCAGATGAAGAATCAATACATATTGAAGTCATAAAAAATAAAACATATGAATTAAATTCTGGAACTGAATTTGTTTTTAATAATCTTACTCTTGAAAATATTAAAAATGCAAAAAATAAATATGTAAAATTTCTTAATCCAGATATATTATGTGAAATTAATGGATTTAAAATATTTCTATCAGATACATCTCAATCCATATTTATTAATGGTGTTGAAGTTTATAATAATACTGGATTACAATTTAGTTATGATATTAAATCGTCCGAACAAATTAGAAGATGCTTTAATAGAGACAGAAAACAGCTTGATTTGAATCAGCTCAAAAAAATCATCCAATATTTACTTAAAAATATGATCTTTGATGATAAAACGAATAAAGAATTTTTAGAAAATATTCGTCGTATATTAAAATCAAAAAGTGAATTTCTTGGGGAATTTAATCAAATCGATGTGATGAGAAATATAATCTCACAACTAAATAATAACTTTGTATTTTTTGGAATTAGGGAAAAAATAACAGCTGAAATAAAAACAAAAATTAAAGACGATAATAAAGAAATATATTTACTTGGTGATGGTGTAAAACAAAAATTTGGAATTAAACAAATAAAGGATTTATATTATAAGGATAAATTTTATAGAAATTATGATGAAAATACAATTCATATAAACACAAGTCTTACATATGCATCACCATCAAAGGAAATTAATGTTGAGGAATATATTTTAAATATAATTGAACCTGTTGATCGATTATTTAGATTACCATCAGAATTAAAAAATAAACTTATTACAATAAAAGTAATAGAAACAGAAACAGAACAAGATGAATCTGATACAGATGAATCAGAATCAGAAATAGAAGATAAGATTAATAAATATGGATATGATTTTGACGGTGATATATTAAAGATATCAAAAAAATATATCTATGAAAAGAATAAGAAAGAACTTTTTGTAATATTATTTAGATATATTGTTAATAATATTGATGATGATAATATAAAATCATTAAGTGAATTAAAACCAGAAATAAAAAAAGGATGGTTTACTTTCTAAAAATTTTATTTTATTTATATTATATATGAATATTTATAAAGATAAATATTTAAAATATAAAAATAAATATCTTGAATTAAAAAATTATCTTTCTACTAAAATGATAAAATCTGGAGGAGTTATTAAAAATGATGAATTAAATATACAATTAAACAATTTTTTTAATATAGTAGAACAAAATGATTTATATAATCAAATATATAATAAATTTTATTATTTACCACTAAAAAATAATATACAAATAGTACTAAAATATTATCCATATTATGCATGCGATGATGGTAAAGATTACTGTATGATAAAATTTAAAAATAATTATAATTTTAATTATGATGTTAAAGAACTAGATAAATTTAATAATGAATATTATTATAGACCTTCTACACATTTACATGATATGTTAAGAGACGAATATATTGAATATATTACAGTAGATAATATTAAAGTTGAGAAAAAAAATATAATACCAAAATTAGAATGGAAAGATTATATTATTTGTCCTACAATAGATCCAGTTCACCGTAATCACTTATTATTAATCAACAAAAATGAAACACGAGCACATCAATTCTATTTTCCTACAGATTCTGTAAATTTATTAAAAGATATGGTAGAATATAATAGATTAACTGGTAATTATATTTATAATTCAATTGAATTAGGTTCTATTCCAGAAATAGTACATTTTCATACATCAAATGAAATTCCACCATTAGATAATATAACAGAAATTAATAAATTAAATAAGCCAATTTACACAACAGATTATATTAAAATTTATAAAATAAACTTTAATTGTTATGATTCATATTATTTTGAAATATCAAATGATTTTATCGATATATTTATTAATATTTTACCACAAGTATTATATGATTCTAGATATGTTGATGAATATAAATATATGTCACAAGTATTTATTTGTCCATTCAAATATAATTTTTATAGAATTGTCATCACATTTAGAAGAGTTAATAAATCTTTAACCATTCCCATAGATGGAAAATATAGTGAAGAATATTATTCTCAATTATTTGGACCTAAATATGATTTATGTTATGGAAAATACATCGGATATAAAGATACATTAAGATTTAATGTATTAGGGTATGAACCAATTATTATAAATTATGAACCATATGAAAAATCTATAAATGATATTATAGTCGAAAATGATAAAAATAAATATGATATTATTAATAGTTGTTTTGAAAGTACATCAAATTATTTAAAAGAACATTGTAAAAAAATATATACATTTAATGAAAGTTTTGAGAAAAATATTATAGAAAAAGTCGATAAATTCAATGTTAATTTTGAAACAAAAGAATACATAATAGATAATTACATATGTGAAAGAGTAATATATAATACTGACTTTGATTTTAAACTAATAGATTATGATGATAAATATATAAAATCTCCAGAAGAAAACTTGGTAGTACATAATAATAAACACTATCAAGTAATAAAATTTAATAATAATACTGAAATGTTAAATCACATTAAAACATCAACAACATTATATAAGTTGTCAAAATTATTTTCAACAAAAATATATGATATTGGGAAAAATAAAGTCTATTATAAACATATTGTTTCTAATTTAAATACATTTTTAGAAGAACAAAAATCAAAATATGGAGAAGAAAGTAAAAATAATTTTATGAATGTATTCTTTATGATATTATTATATAATATATATGTTACCTACAAAAATGGTTATATATATGAAGATATTAATGAAAAAAATATATTTATTACAAATGATTTAGCAAAAAAAGATTATCTATTAATTGAATTACAATTTAAATTAGATAAAAAATTAATAATTAATTTTAGTAATGGTAAATATAATTTTTATGGATTTAAACCAATTATATCAAATTCTAATCTTATAAAGGATAGTAATTTAGATAATTTTATTGAGTCTGTAAAACAATTATATTCAATATTTAAATTAACCATATCAAATGAATTTAAATATCCAGATATAATTTATAATTTTATAAATGATAGTAATAATGAATATAATACATCAAATGGTATTACATTTAATATCACTAATATTATTGAAACACATAATCTTATAATAAATAAAAATAATTTAAATTATGAAAATACATTTCGATTTTTATATGAAAAAGTTTTAGAAAAAAGTGAATCTTTATTATCTGTTTTAAAGTTATATTCAACGATAATTATACCAAAAAATACATATTTTGCATCAGCTACATCATTTAACATATTAGATTTTGATAATTCTAAAAGAAAGTATATGTTAGAAAATAATTGGAATTATAGATATAGAAATCCAAATTGGTTTGTTTCAAATTATAATCTTGATTCATTTATACATACAGATGATTATAAAAGTGTAAATTTTAAAGAATTAAATGGAGCTAATTCTGATTTTTATATTAAAGACGATCCAATTAAATTTTCAAGACATTTAATATTTAGAACTAATAAAGATATTAAATTATTAGTCACCGAATTTAGTGGAATAAAAAGATTAGAATTTCAGAAAAAATTAATGTCAATTATTTATGATGATATATTTGATAAAATACCAGTATTAGATTCAGAGGGAAATTTCAATCATAATTTAAATGAAGAATTTAAAAAATATAATATTTTAAGTCCAGATTCATATGTCACATTTATTATGGATGTATTATGTGAAAATAATTTATTGGATATAGATGGATATATTGGTATGGATTGGATAGATAAACATTATGATTGTGTAAATAGCTCATCAACTATTGAATATTTATTATTAAATCCAACATATATGGAATTAATTGGATTATATTATTATGATTATTATGAAAATAATTTTAAATTATTCTATTCACAAAAAGAATGGAATAAATTTTTTATAGATAGAATTAAAAAAATAAATGCTTCAAAAATATCATGTAAAGATAAAAATTGTGATATTGATTTAAAATGTAAACAAAACATTATATATGATTATTCATATATAAGCAAACAATATATTAAAAATCTTAATTTAATTATGAATGATAATTATATCTTAAATAAAAACATTATTGATGATTTTGAAGATTCACTATATAATCATATTATATTTTCACTATAATAATAAAAATATTATAATAATATATATGAGTATTAATAATGTTATAATTTCATTACAAACAAATTCACTAAATAAAAATACAAGAAATATTGCGATCGGTTCAGATGCAGGTATTGAACAAAATGATAGTGCTATTTCTATTGGTAATTCAGCTGGTAGTACTAACCAGGGATATAGTTCTGTTGCAATTGGATCTTCTGCTGGAAATAATAACCAACTTAATTATAGTGTAGCAATTGGTTCAAATTCTGGACAAACGACACAAGGCACATCATCTGTCGCAATAGGTTCAAATGCAGGAAATAATAATCAAGCAAATTATACTGTAGCTATAGGTAATAATTCTGGTCATACAAATCAACATATTAATAGTATTGCTATTGGTAATGCAGCAGGTAACATAAATCAAAATCAAAATTCTATTGCTATAGGTTACTATTCTGGTCAATCAACTCAAGGAGAATATTGTGTATCTGCTGGTTATTTTGCAGGTTATACTGGACAAGGGTCTAATAGTGTAGCAATTGGTAGAAGTGCCGGAAATACTAATCAAAGTTCTAATAATGTTGCAATTGGTCCTTTTGCTGGTGGCACAAATCAAGGTGAATATACTGTGGCAATTGGAAATAGAGCAGGAGAAAATAATCAAAATTCAAATAGTATAGTAATAAATGCATCTTCTGAAGCATTAAATGCATCACAATCGGGCTTTTATGTTAATCCAATTCGTTCTACAAGTTCAACATTACCAGTATTATGTTATGATAATGATAAAGAAATAAAATACAATACTGGAAAAACATTTGTAATAGATCACCCATTAGATAAAAATAAATACTTAGTTCATGCATGTTTAGAAGGACCAGAAGCTGGAATTTATTACAGAGGAAAAGGAACAATTATAAATAATGATTCTGTTCGAATAGAATTGCCAGAATATGTAAAACAAATTGGAACTAATTATACAATAAATATTACTAGAATATATTCAGGAAAAAAAATAAATGAAAATTATGAAACATCAGAAATCAAAGATAATTCTTTTACAGTTTATGGTTCTAATGGCAGTTTTTATTGGATTGTATATGCTGAAAGACAAAAAATAAACGTAGAACCAATTAAATCCGATGTTATTTTACACGGAGATGGTCCATATACTTATATTGTATAATTATTTAAATTTCTTTTTTTCTAATTTCTTACTATTCTTTTTGCTATGTTTTTTGCTATGTTTTTTGCTATGTTTTTTGCTATTCTTTTTACTGTTCTTTTTGCTATGTTTTTTATCAGATTTTATTCTGGATTGTTGTTTTTCATTTAATAAATCTTCAAAACCAAATCGCTTAAGATATGATTTTTGTTGAGAGAGAATTTGATTAAATTTATCTTTATCATTTATATTACTTAAATTTTGAATGGTTGCAAAATTTATTACAGGTGTATTATTATTAATTACTTCTGCCTTTATTCCTAATACTTCTTCATAAATAGCGCTAACATTTGTATATCTAATATTATCTTTTTTGATGTCTAATTCAGATAAGAATTTCATTAAATTTTCTTCTGAATCAGCTTCTACTTCCATATGCATTGGTAAACCCGGCCATATATCAAATACAATTTCTTTAATATCTGGTCTATTTGGTATGTTCCACTTTTGTCTTAATCTTTCTTGTGATGATTTCATTGTAAGATGATTTGCTAATAATAATTCTTTACATTCTTCAAAAGTATTTGGTGTTGATATTTCATATTCATTAACAAATTTTCCATCAGTTGCTGTTTTTTTCTTAGTTTTTGTAGTGATTGTAACATTTCCTTTTCCTTCATCTCTTACTCTTGTAAATATAACATTATATAATTCATTTTGTTTTTCTATAGGAAGACAAGGGAAGAACGTTGCGATTCTAAATTTAGTCCAATCAAATTTTATTTTCGCATTTAATTTATCTAATTTTTTAATGATTTCATCATAATTTATGAATAAAACCTGTGCTTCAATTTCCTTTGACATAATATTATATTATAAATAAAATTTATATAAAAACTTAAACATTTGACTCACTTTTGATATCAATAGTAACAATAGTATCATTTTTATTTTCTTTTTCCTTGTTTTGATTTTTATCATCTTCCAAATCACAGCAAGCAGCACAACATGCAACTAAAAGATAAAATGCAAAGAATGCATATGGAGTGATAGTAATGGCAAAAGCATAATCAAAAAGTACTCTGTCACATTCTGGCTTTGGTTTTCCAAAAAGTATAACCGA
>JACCED011523329.1_pt1 | contig 11666 bp, 8 predicted proteins | sample 7455021 | NCBI WGS metagenome assembly JACCED01 (sample SAMN15323456, study PRJNA562643) | freshwater metagenome | isolation source: river surface water | place: USA:Blue River Watershed | collected 2017-08-19
AGTGTATCACGGGAAGAGCATCTTGTTAACCATGCCACAGACTCCGTTCCCTCCCTTAGCACGTTAATGGAAAGTGGTCACAAAAAGGCTAAACTTCGAGCACATAGTAATTTCTATTGGAACACCGCTGTTAACGATTGGGCACTAACCCATCGTGAGTGGGCCGACATTATGTGTGAAAGCAAAGCTAAAAATCTTGCTTCGTTTGAATTATACAAGTATGCCACTGGACAACTCGTTTGATTGGCATGATGTTGACGGATTTAAAAGCCATTGTCTCGGATGGCAATTAAAGTTGAGTCTATGGCCCAGACAATGCCATTATACCAAAAAAAGAATTTGGTTCAAATATGCCTACAAAGGTGTAGCTATGTGGACTGGTCCTGGAGAACCTGCTTATGAAACTAGGTGGGTGGATAGAAAAGAATTTTTAATTCAAAAATTGATAGGTAAAATATAAGGGGCAAAGCCCCTTATATTATTTTGCTTTTGGCTTGCGGCCGCGAGTCGCTGCTTTTTTAACAGTTTCTTTGGCTTTGGCTGTGGCTTTTTTGGCACCAGCTTTGGCTTTTTCTGCGACAACTGCTACATCAGCAACATCAACCTTACCGTCCTTGTTAACGTCGGCAGTGGCTTTAACACCCTCTACTACGTTTTGGACAGCGGCTTTAGCATCGGCAGCATCAACTTTACCATCTTGATTTACATCAAAACTTTTAGTGCTTCTGTTATAATACCAAAAAGCACCGATTGCTACTGCTACTACTGCGATAAGTACGATTTCCATGGTTAAATCTCCTTGTGGATTATTTATTAATAAATATCTTATGCACCAAGAAATTCAACATTATCTGCTAATTTTAGAAGGAAAACGAGAAAAACTTGAATTGAATAAACTATCTTATTCAAAAGAAGATCTTGCGCCTTCTATAAGCAAGGAAACGTTGGATTATCACTATGGAAAATTAGCCAGCTCTTACGTTGAACGATTTAACAAAGGGGAAGGTGATGCAAAATTTAATAAAGCTGGTGCATTTTTACATAACATATTATTTCCACAGTATCAAAAGCCTGATGGTAAAAATGAACCCAGAGGTGCTATCAGTGAATTCATAAACAAGCACTATAAGAGTTTTGGAAAATTCAAAGAAGAATTTTCCAAAACAGCCATGGGCATACAGGGCAGCGGTTGGGTCTATCTAGCCAAAGATGGCAAAATCAAAACTATCGTTAATCACGAAATTAAAAATGACATTGTTCTATTAGTAGATTGGTGGGAACATGCCTGGGCATTAGATTATCAAAGCGATAAAAAGAAATACTTAGAAAATCAATGGAAGATCATGAACTGGGACAAAATCAGTTCAGTGCTAGGCCTAGCAACTAAAATTTAAATAGTTGACTATGACGTCAACTCAGCAACTCAAAGTAGCAACCTTTCTTTTAACACTTATCTGTTTTTGGTACTTTGATCCTGTGTTATTTCTAACAGGTATTATGTTAGGCTGGATTCTTTCTGGTGTTGCTGTAAGTGCTCTATACCATAGAAAAATCAGTCATAGAGCATTTGAATATAAAAATAAATTCAGCGAATACTTTTGTTATCTTTTAATGATTATGAGTGGTCAGGGTACACCCTTAGGTTGGGCTATCATTCATAGAACACATCATGCTAAAACAGATACGGCCGAAGACCCGCAGAGCCCATTTAGTGTAGGTAAATTCAAAACACTGATCAGTTGGTACAAAGTAGATAATGTAAATCCAAAATTAGTGATCGATGTTCTTCGAGATAAAAAATTAATGTTTCTACACAATCACTACAATAAACTATTTGCTGTTTATTTTCTGGTACTATTTTTAATTAGTCCATTATGGGTCATTTATTTTGCTGGACTCAGCGTCACTGTTTGTGCTTTATTTTTAGGTATAGTCAATACTTGGGGACACAGTGATCTAACTAGGAATCAAGATACTTACGCTAAAAATATTAGATTTTTGAATTTGCTTTGGGGCGAGGAATCACACAAGGATCATCATTTGTCTCCATCAAAGATTAAATTTCAAGACAACGATTACTGCTATTGGTTTATAAAATTAATTGGCAGGGTTAAAGTTTAGATACGTCATCCAAGCTACTAGCTGGCATATCCCATATATGTTTCTTTTCAATGCCCTTTCTTTGTGCAAACTTTTTAGCATTACAGTTACTACAGACATGAAAGTAATTATTGCTTAATCTCTTAGGGCTCATCTTAGCTCTATCTCTTCTAAAAATTTCCCCGCAGTTATCGCAACGAAATACCGCCACAGTTTTTTCTCTGTCATAGCTGTGGATTTTTCCTAACTTACTGACACGTTGGTGTTGATATTTTTCTGTTTCTTCTTTTAAGAACATCAATTATTTACATTAAGGTTATAAAACCTTTTGATAAATATCATTATGATAACCATATCCGAATCAGCAAAAGCAAAAATAATCGACTTACTTAACGAGGAAAATACTCCCGGACTGTCTTTGAGAACTTTCGTCCAAGGGGGAGGATGCAGTGGTATGCAATACGGTTTTACTTTTGATGACACACAAAACGATGACGATTTTGAGATTGCACTAGAAAAATATAAAATTTTGATAGATGCTATGAGTATGCAGTACTTACACGGTGCTGAGATTGATTATAAAGAAGACATTATGGGTGCAAATTTTAATATCAAAAACCCAAATGCTCAAACAACCTGTGGTTGCGGATCTAGTTTCGCAGTTGCAGATGATTTCTATGATGGGATGAATTAAATGGCTAAGCAGATAATTGACATAGGCGTACAGGGTAATGACGGTACTGGTGACAGTATTCGCGAATCGTTCCGTAAAGTTAATGAAAACTTTGGTGAACTGTATGCAGTTTTTAGCAACGAAGGACTAATCAGTTTCCAAGACTTAGATAATACCCCTAGTACATTAGGATCTAATAAGATCATAACATCCAGTGATAGCGGAAACGATATTTTAGCAAGAACTCTTACTGCGGGTGCTGGTATAAATGTCGACGTCAGTAATCCATCAGCTATTACTATTTCTGCTACTGGCGGAAGTTTAAGCACAGATTATAGTCCAGACCTAAGTGGTCCGCTTAACGGTGCTGGAACGTTCCCTATCGGTAAGATTGCAGAACCTAGCCCAACTGCTGTGGCATTGTTTAATGCTGTTCATGGACCTAGCGGTACTACAGCTACTATCGATGACTTGGCCATTACCAAAGGTTATGCTGATAGACGATATATTCAACAAACTGGTGGGTCAGGTAGTGCAGGTCAGATACGTTTACGTAACGAACCAGACAGTGCCAATGAATACACTAAAACTATAGAATCTTTTGTAGATGGTAACATTAATATTACCGGTCACGGTTTTGACAGCGGCGCAGACGGTATCAGTTACACGTACAATAGCACAGGCACTAATGCTACTAATCTAGCAGAAACAGTTAATGCTGGGTCATTCATTGTAGGTAGAACTTATGTTATAAGCACTGTCGGTACTACTGATTTTACAGCCATCGGAGCCAATAGTAATACTGCTGGAGAACGTTTTACTGCCAGCGGCGTAGGTAGTGGTACTGGTGTTGCTAACCCTGTTTATTTTTTAAAGTACGTAAACGCTAATCAATTAAGTGTACATCCAACATTCAATGATGCCAAAGAAGGCACAAACAGAATTACTGTTAGCGGTGGATCTGGTACACAGACCTTAACAGATTCTTATTATGATCCAAACTTAGCAGGGTATTGGGTCAGTAATGAAGCACTACCAAGAACCAGTGTAGTACGTCGTCAAGGCGATACTATGACTGGCATATTAAACTTGTCTGATCATCCCGGAGCATTAGCTGGTGCTGGAACGCCTAACGGTGCAGATGATTTACAGGCAGCAACAAAATACTATGTTGATAACAGTAGCTTTGCCAGTCAAATTAATTTATTTGTATCAACTACAGGTGATGATGCACAGACCAATACTCCACCGGGGAAAGAGGGTCGTGCTCTGGCATATGCATTTAGAACATTGGGTGCAGCAGCTGAATATGCAGAATCATTAATCAATGATGCAGAACCAGAACCAGGTCCATATCAACAGATCATTGCCTATAACAACGGACTTGATATTTCTAAAGTTACCAGCACTGTGGTTCAACCAACTGGTTATCTAAGAGTTAAATTTACCAATGATGGTGGCAATGCTGTAGATCAAGGTAACCCGATTAACACAGATTTGTTCCCAGGTAAATTGGTTGTTGGTGAAAGCAGCGGAGCTAAAGGATATATTGTCTATTACTATGGCCCAGATGGCAGTTCAGTAATTGGTGAAGATTACATGGACTTAAATGTAATCAGCGGGACCTTTGCAGTAGGTGAAGCACTTAGGTATGGGGAGGCTGTAAAAGACCTCAACATTACTATTGAAATTGAAAGCGGTATCTATTATGAAGACTATCCGATACGATTACCAGCTAACGTGGCTATCATCGGTGACGAAATGCGTAGAACTATCATTAGACCTGCGCCAAGACTTAGCAAAAGCAAATGGGCCGATATTTCTTTTTACAGAGATAAAGTATTTGATGGATTAAGGACTACTAATTATACTGGACAAAATTTAGCTACAGCAACAACAGTTACACCAAGCCAACTTACTGGAGATATAACAGTAACACTTGGATCAGGAACTACTAATCCAAATTGGGTCGGAGCATTTTTTAGAGCAGAGCAAGGTACTGGACAGTATCCTGCTGAGGGTGTTATTACAGCAGTTAGCGGATCAACAACATTTAGTGTGTCACTGCATGATGCGTTTAGTGCGTTAACACCTGTGGCTTCTGGAAGTTGGAGCATCTATCAAACAACTACTTATGGTAAACATTATCTTGTAGATCCAGTAAGACCACAAAACACATTAATTTACGATATACCGACACTTTACCCAAATGCCGCCAACTTGTTATCATCTAATAAGGCTTTGATACAAGATGAAGTTATTAGATATATTAACGTAACATATCCTAGTCTAGTTTATGATCAAGCACTGTGTTCAAGAGATGTTGGATATATTGTTGATGCAATGGTCAGTGACTTACGCACAGGTCAAATTGATCAGACGTTAAATGCTGGTGAAAAATATTTTGAAAATGCCAGTGCATTAATAGCTATAACAACACAGAAAACAGAAACACTTGCAGGTATTGGCTATGTTAATACATTGGCACAGGCAATTATTGCTAACACTGTATTGACGGTATCAACAACACCACCAAAGAGAGGATCAGTTGCTCAGGTAACAGGTACTGCAGGTGAAAGTGGCAGCGGCGCCAGAATAGCCAGTCAAATTACAACTATCCAAGCAATTATTGACAAAACAAATCCAGCCAGTGTGTACAATCCACCAAAGCACAACAAAGACATTGACGTATTTTTATGTAACGACAGTGTGATTATCAGACAGGTATGTGTACAAGGTCACGGTGGATTTATGATGGTGTTAGATCCGGATGGTCAGATACTAAGCAAATCTCCTTATTGTCAGCAGAGTTCTAGTTTTTCACAGTCATTAAACAAGCAGGCATTCCGTGGTGGTCAATTCGTTGATGGATTTGTAGGAAATCTAACAGCCACTGTTACCACTAAAGTAGACAATCAACACATCATAATTACTAATGTAGATAAAAAACCTCAGGTTCCTTGTTTCTTCCAAATAGGGGCTAATAGGTACAGAGTTGATGCTGTGCATGGAACTACTGGAATTGGATATCCTGCTGCATCTAGTTTAATCAAACGTAATAAAGAATTTATTAAAGCACAGGTAGTGGCAAAAATAGCTGCCGATAATCCTACATTAAATTATAAAGAATATAAAAGTGCTAGAGATATAGGCTACATTGTTGATGCTCTTATACATGATTTGGCCTACACTGGTAACAGTGAAATGTTAAAAGCATCATTTGAATTTTATGCTAGAGAACATCAACTACCCACAAGTATAAGAAGTATATGTTTAAGTTCTTATGAGTATTTGAGAACTATGACCCGTGACATTATTACAAACGTCACAGTAGCGCCTTTACAAGTGGATGTAACACAAACCAAAGACCTTGTGAACCCAGGAGAAGGCGGTGCTTTAGGTTCTATCAATACATTGATAACAGATACATTGGTGTTAATAGTAACTAGCGGTGTTACCAGTGCTCCGGTTAGATCTTATCCAATTTACCAATTATTATTATCAGAATCAACATTATTGGGCGCCAGTATCTTAACTTCCTTACCATATAACATAACGATTGTTGGTGCTGGTAATACTAGTATGTTAAGCAACGACTTTACTCAAATTAATGATTTAGGTTATGGTCTTGTTTGTACTAATAAAGGATTAATTGAAACTGTTAGCGTATTCAGTTACTACTGCCACACAGCGTTCTATGCTAAAAACGGTGGACAGATTCGTTCATTAAACGGATCAACAGCGCATGGCGTATATGGTCTAGTAGCTGAAGGCGGTGACCCATTAGAAGTACCAGATAACATCACCTTAGGCGAAGATATGGTACAGGTCGCACAGGTGTATAAACTAACTGGAGGAACTTTTGAAAGTACCGGTGAAGAGGTCGACACAAGTTTCATAATTCATAACTTTAGCTATACTCCTCAGAATGTAACAGCTTTGGAAATCAATCACGGATCCACTGTAGGCATATACACGTATGAGGTAAGCAGAGTTGAAGATGTTAGTGATTTAGAAAGCCCACCGGCGGCAGCAGGAACTCTTTTACGTGTTCAATTAGGCAGCACTAACACAGATGCTAGTGCCAGCGGACTCGCTGCTAATTTAACACACAATCAAATGATTACATTGCGTGGTCTGCAAACATTTAGGTTCTATGATGTAACAGAAACTAACCCAATTAGACCAAGTACTGCTTTGACCTTCGTAGCAGATCCGTCTCCTACAAGTCCAGAAGTATACCGTGCTATTGCTTATGCTGCAGAAGATAGCATTGGTACTGATTTGCAAAATGCTGAGCCAGTTGCTATCAGCACTGTAGCTAGAACTAGTAACATTGCTACTGTAGTAACTGTTACTCCTCATAATTTAAAATCCAATGCCAGTGGAATAAAATATGTTTCCATTGATGCCGTAGATACTAGCTTTAATGCTACAAATACTACATTTACCATAGTAAATGACACAACATTTACGTACACCAATACTGGTGCAAATGTCGGTACTAAATCAGATGCAGGCTCTGTGATACCTAACAAGGAAGCAGTAATATCAACTGATGCTAGTTATAGATACATTCAGCTTCAAATCAAACAGCGTAGTTTATTAGACGGTGATATTATATCCGTAGCAAGAAACGCCAGCAACGTGGCTACAGTGTTTATGGACGCTGCTCACGGCTTGCGTGTTGGTGAAAGAGTCACAATAAGTTCAGATGATGCTACATTTAATGATACCGATGTATTAGTTACTGCAATACCATCTAGTGTTGCTTTTAGTTACAGCAATACAGGTGCAACTGTTTTAACTAAAGTTGCTACTGGATCTGCTAGTATACTCATACCAAGTAAATTAGACGCTACACCGATGACCAGCGTAAGTAGAAGCAGTAACGTTGTCACAGTTACTACTCCTAGAGATCATGATCTAGTAACAGGCAATTTGGTAGACGTTGATTGTAGCGACAATACATACGACGCTACAGGAGCCAGTGTCACAGTCACTGGTGCCAGAACATTCACTTATTCAAATGCAGGATCTAACGAAGCAACTAAAACTATCACAGGAGAAGTGTATTTCAAATACAGCGGTGGCCGTGCAACACTAGGTAGTAAAATCGGTGATAGACGTGTTGCCTGTGCTAGAAACACTACTAGCGAAGTTGCTAGATTGTTGACTGACACAATGATGTTTGCTTGGGATGGAAAAACACATAGAGTGTTAAACTATTTTGATGAAGGCGTCAGTGCTAACTATGCCTATGCAACTTTTGAAGACGTGCGAGACATAAATGCTGTTCCTGTTACAGGCTTAAACACCAGTGTCACACCTGTAACTAATGTAAATTTAACTACAAATCCATTTAGTTTACGTGTAGGCCTTGGTAAAAACGAACCAGTTGAAATATTAGTTAACATCAGTACTTGCCGTGCTACAGGACATGACTTCCTAGATATTGGTACTGGCGGTTATAATGCTACAAACTATCCTAATAAGATTTATGGTAGGGGTGGTACTCCAGTACAAAGCCAGGAAACTGTAGAACGTACACAGGGTCGTGTGTTCTGGATCAGTACAGACCAGAACGGTTTCTTCCGTGTAGGTCGATTCTTTACAGTTGACCAAGGTACTGGTCGTGTTAGTTTCTCAGCTAGTATTGCGTTGACAAACTTAGATGGATTAGGATTTAAAACTGGCCGAGAAATTAGAGAATTCTCAGACGACACAGAATTTATCGACGGTGCAGATGATGCTGTGCCAACAGAAAATGCTATTCAAACCTATATAGACAGACGTCTAGGAATGAATAGAGATAATACTCCATTGGCTAGCTTAGGATTAGCAGCCATAGGTCCTGGGTACATGGATCGTGCTGGAATATTACCAGCCACTGCAGATTTAGATTTTGGCGGATACAAATTAAAAAATGTGGCAGCACCGTTATCAAACAGTGATGCAGCTAACAAATTGTATGTCGATGATGCAGTTGCAGGATTTGACACCTTAGAAGCCAGCAAAGATGTGGCCTTATTCACACCGGCTGCGGCAGATGTATTAGCATTCACCGGTGCTAGTAGTGCTTCTGTAAGTGCAACAATTACTGGCGATATTACAGCAACATTTACCAGTGCAAACACTACTACATTATCCTCAGCTATCAGTGGTATCACACAATTAGATGTAAACTCAGGTATCGTAGTAGTAAGCGCAGCCGGGTTCCCAATTCAAGGTTACTTACGTATTAACCAAGAAATTTTTGCTTATCAAAGTGTGACCACAGGTGGAGGTGTTGAAAGATTTGATGGGGTGGTGAGATTATCTTTATTGGATCCAGGATTTAAATTTGATGCAAACATAGGTGGTGACAGTAGCCCAACACACGTACCTGCAATACACAATGTGGGATCCACAGTAGTTGGGTTGAGCGCCGCACAATTAAATTATCAAATCAATCCAGATACTATCCTTAACGAAGACGTAAAAAGTGACTCAGGTATATTACAAAGCAAACTAGGTCTTAATATAGCCACAGCCGGAGCCAGTACTCCGGTAGTCACTACTGTAACTGCTGGTAGTTTTGTAATTAGAAAGAGATACAGAATTGCCACTGTTGGTACAACAGATTTTACTTTGATCGGTGCTGCTTCAAACACTGTAGGCGTAGTTTTCCAAGCCACAGGTATTGGCAGCGGCACAGGCACTGCTGTAGACATAGATGCTATACAAGCAACTGCTGGTGTGGCCAGTTTTGACAGTGCCAACTTTGAAGTAACCAATGGTTGGGTAGGAATCAAAGACGGCGGTATAAGTCGTCAGGAGATGGCTAATATAGATAGCAAGGCTATACTTGGTAACTTAACTGGCAGTGCTACATTCCCACAACAAGTAACATCACAGCAGATTGTTGAAGAAGGCTTGAGAACTGCGTTTGCAACCGCTGGTGCAGTCACAGTAGCCAGTGTAACTGGCACATCACCAAACAATACAAATACTTACAGCATTGTTTCAATAAGCACAACTGGTGGAAACGATAGCTTAGTAAAAACTGACGCTAGTGGCAACATTGATTGTAAACAACTTAAAGTCGACGGCTATAAAATCATCGATACTGCCAGTACGCATGTTGAACTTTACAGTCCAAGGGCATCAGGAATACCATTTGCATTTTTAACAGCCGCTGGTACTGATGCGACTGGTATAACAAATATAAAAAATAATTTAGAAATCGATGGTACACTGACCGTGGATAGCACAAGTACTCTTACTGGTGCAGTTACAGTCACTAACATTACAACAGGTAGCGCAGGTGGTGCAGGATCATTAACTGGTGAATGGACATTACAGGGTGCTAGTAAACTTGTGCTACAGGCCAGCGGTCAATTAGATGCTAGAGCAGGTACACTGTATACAGATACATTGAATGCAGGTGCAGAAGCCACTGCCGGTGTGATAACAGGACAGTGGACACTACAGGGCACAAGTACACTGCAAGCAACCTACGCTGACTTAGCAGAATATTATACCAGTGATCAGGAATACGAACCGGGAACTGTAGTGATATTTGGCGGTAGTGCAGAAGTTACCACTACAAACATCAGCAGTGACAGCAGGGTAGCAGGTGTAATAACTACTAATCCTGCTTACATTATGAACGTTGAATGTGCAGGTACAAGAGTATGTGTAGCCTTGCAAGGTCGTGTTCCAGTAAAAGTATTGGGGATTATCAAAAAAGGCGATCTAATTACAACCAGTGCCACAACAGGTTATGCATGTAAAGCTATGAATCCACAGATAGGTACTATCATAGGTAAGGCGATTGAAGATAAGTTAGACCCTGGTAAAGGTATAATTGAAGTAGCAGTGGGGAGACTATAATGGCACGTCAAATAATCAACTTAGGTACTGCCGATAAAGGCAACGGTGATCCAATACGTACAGCATTTGAAAAAGCTAATTCAAACTTCGCTGAACTGTATGCTATATTAGCTGGCGGGGGTGGCGCACAAATCATAGAGACTGACATTAAAGGCAGTGTCTTTGGCGATGACAGTACACTAATCGTTGATGGCGTAAATGGTATTTTACACGGACGATTACTAGGCGATGTAGAGGGTTCTGTATTTGCTGACGATAGTACAAAGTTAATTGATGGCATCATTGGCAAGATTGTTGGACCAATTCAAACTGCTGTTGGCAATGTAAGTATTACTGGCGGAACTAATGGGCAAGTATTAACCACGAATGGCAGTGGGGTGTTATCTTGGTCCACTATTTCTTCGGGTAGCAGTACATTAACATTTCAACCAGTACCTACTTGGAAGTACGGACAAGCTGGAGATACAGCGGGAATGGTCTCTGCGGATTCTAACTATTTTTACATTTGTTTTAGAAACTTTATTGATAATTCAAATGCTTGTTGGCACAGAATCGCCAAAGATGGTTCATGGTAATATTGGTAAATACTAAAAGAGACAAATTATGCCCATACAAACGATTAACATAGGAAATTACTCAAATGACGGTACCGGGGACGATCTCCGTACGGCTTTTGAAAAAGTAAATGCTAATTTCAGCCTACTGAATACACAGGACACTACTGCGGCTTCTAACTTAGGGGTAGGACAGGGCGTATTTGCACAGAAGTCCGGAGCTACTCTACAGTTTAAATCTTTAGTTGCTGGCACAAACATAACACTAGCCAGCAATGGTACCACGATTACGATTAGTGGTCAGGGCAATTTACAAACAGAAACAACACCTACATTGGGTGCAAATTTAAATATGAATGGTTTTAACATAGTAGGTGGCGGAAATATTGAAGCAACTATCTATGGCGTTGATGTAAGAACACTGTTAGGGGCGCAAGCAGATATTGATTTCGGCACTTTCTTAG
>JACCED010440337.1_pt1 | contig 11664 bp, 8 predicted proteins | sample 7455021 | NCBI WGS metagenome assembly JACCED01 (sample SAMN15323456, study PRJNA562643) | freshwater metagenome | isolation source: river surface water | place: USA:Blue River Watershed | collected 2017-08-19
GCCTCCATCGCGACGGTGAGCGACAGGATTGCCTCTGCTGTCATCAGACTGTCAGCGTCGAGCACGACCATGTGGTCGTAGGCGCCACCCCAGGTCATCACAAAATCTGCGATATTGCCGGCCTTGCGGGCAATGTTCTTTGTGCGGTGGCGATAATAGACGCGTGCTTGCACACCGAGCCGCTCGCGCATGGCGATGAAGGCGCGTTCCTCCGCAATCCAGATATCGGGATTGGTGGTATCCGACAGGAAGAACCAGTCAAAATGGGCGCCGCGTCCGCTTGCCTCAATCTGCTCATAGATGGCGTGCAGAGAGGCAAAGACCCGCGAAGGAGCTTCATTGTAGATTGGCATGACAATCGCGGTGCGCGATGTCAGTGGTGTGTCATGTGCGGGTGGCTTTCGTTGGGTGCATAGCCATAGGAAACCCAGAAGTCCGCTGGTGAAAGCCACAGCGATCCAGGAAAAATTGGCGATGAAGAGGACCAGCAGCGCCCATTTGAGCACGGTAATCGGCCCCACATTAATGACGCCATACATTTCGACAGCGCCATAAATGGTCAGCAACAGCGCGCCACCAAAGACAAAGAGCCGTGCAAACAGGGGGGTGCGCCACAGCTGCGGTGCAAGTGCCTTGTGCTTGAGGCTCTTGTCATAGCGCTTGAGCTTTTGCACAGGCATCGCCAGCGGAGCAGGCGGCGGCATGGAGCCTTGCGCGGTGAGTTCCTGTTCAACCGCTGCGGTCGTTTCTACGGCGTCCATCTATAAATCCAGCTTTCGCTCACCGGTTTGCCATGTGCATCCAGTTGCACGCGCACTTCGGTGGTTGGTTCCGCACCGGGATCGAGATCAAACATCACGCGATAGGTCTTGCGCTCGCGATTGATCATGCTGCGCACATTCGAAACGTTTCCGGCCGAGGTATGGACCTGCGGACTCATTTCGGCCACGCGCTGTTGATCGGCAATGGAGTCACCGAAGAAATCAATCATGAAGCGGCGACGGCGCGTGTTGGCGGGGGTGCCTGGCGGGCGACCGCCGCGCGAAAGTGCAACAATGGGGCCATGCGGGCGATCCGGGGGAGCCCAGCACCAAAATTGCCGATAGGCAAAGCTTGCCTCACTTCCCGCTGCGATGGCAGCGCGGGGCCGCCAATAGGAAATGATATTCTGGTTTACTTCGGACTCAGAGGGGATCTCAACCAGCGAGACTGTGCCTTCACCCCAGTCGCCAATCGGCTCAATCCACAAAGAGGGCCGACGTTCCCAGCGGTTATCATCATCAAGGAAGCGGCCGAATTCACGGTCACGCTGGAGAAAGCCAAAGCCTTTCGGATTGGCATCAACAAAGGCGGAGATCTGTAATGTGTCGCGGTTGGAGACCGGGCGCCACAGCCACTCATCCTTGCCATTCAACATCTGCAAACCAGCGACATCATAGATGCCGGGCCGCACATCATCATTGCGGCGGCGATCCAGTGTGCCTGCGACATGCGTGGCGCTCATGGTCGCAATGCCGATATGGTCAAGATTGACACGGGCAAACAACGTACATTCCGTGTCGATGATCGTCGCTTCCCCCGCGCGGAAAGTGAACCGATAGGCTCCTGTCACACTCTCGCTATCCAGCAGGGCATGAATGGTGAGAGAATTATGCGCCAGCGTCGGGCGCTCGATCCACACAGCGCGGAAGGCCGGGAATTCTTCACCACGCGGATCCGCCGTGCGAATGGAAAGCCCGCGCGCGGAGACGCCATATACCTGACCGCTTGCGATGGCGCGGAAGAAGGTAGCCCCCTGCATCACGCCGACATCGCCGGGATTTTGTCCTTCGCGCTGGCGCAAGATACGGAAGCCGGAGAAGCCGATATCCTTGGCATCCGGTGGCGCCTTGACCGAACCGAAAGTGAAATCGACTGGATGATAGGCGAGGCGGCGGGCGACGCCATTCTCCACCACATTGATTTCCATGGGCTGGGCGAAGACCGAGCCGCGATGCAGCGGTTCAATCGCATAGCCCAGATTGTCGCTGGCCCACAGGATCGTTTCGGGGCGCGCTTTGATCCCGCTATATTGCTCGAAATTCAGGCCATTGAGCCAATCGGGCAGATCAGCAGCCGGTGCCTTATAGGGGCGCTTTGACAAAGTCCGGGCTAGATCGACCACCATTTGGGGGTCGAAGGTGCCTCTGGCGTCCGGGCGAGCCGGGGCGAGCGTGGGGGTCTGGGCAATGGAGGGCAGAGCCAGCATGCCAGACATGCTCGCCAGACCCACTTTCAGCAACGCACGACGCTCGAACATCAACAGTCCGCACAAAAAGGCCCCGCGGAAGGGCGGGTGGCCAGCTGCTTTTTCATATACCGAAAAAGAAGGCTGAGGGAGGGCCATTTTGGGGCGTGGTTACTGCGCGTTTTTGCTGACGCGCCGGGCTCCTTCGGCTACACCACCCCCAGTGAAGGCTTTGGAAAAGCGACAGCATGACAGCGACCCCCATTTCCCCCCGGCCCGGCTGCCTTGCGCTGGTGCTCGCCGCTGGCGAAGGCACGCGCATGAAATCGGCTCGTCCCAAGGTTCTGCATGAGGTGGCGGGACGTTCCATGCTGGCCCATGTTCTGGCCGGAGTGACGGGGGCGGGGGCCGAGCGCGTGGCCGTGGTCGTGGGGCCTGATCGCGATGATGTGAGCGCGGAAGCAAAGCGTGCCGTGCCTGCCGTACAGGTTTTTGTACAGAGCCAGCGCCTCGGCACGGCCCATGCCGTTCTTGCAGCAAGCGCCGCGCTCGAAGCCGGCTGCGAAGATCTGCTCATCGTCTTTGCGGATACGCCGCTTGTGCGTCCGCAAACTTATGCGGCTTTGCTCGATGCGCTGAAGTCGGGTGCCGGCGTCGCCGTGCTTGGCTTTGAAGCGCGCGATCCGACTGGTTATGGCCGCTTGCTGAAACGCGGGGAGGATCTCCTCGCTATCCGCGAGCACAAGGATGCCAGCGAAGACGAACACAAGGTGACGCTTTGCAATGCCGGCCTGATGGCCGTGCGCGGTCGTGACGCGCTTGGCTGGTTGAAGCGCATTGGTAACACGAATGCACAGAAAGAATTTTACCTCACTGACATCGTCGCGGTTGCGCGGGAGGCGGGCTCTCAAGCCGTTGTTGTTCTGGCGCCCGAAGATGAGGTGATGGGCGTCAATGACCGCGTGCAACTGGCCGCAGCTGAAGCAGCCTTGCAGGCCCGCTTGCGTGAACATGCGATGCGGGAAGGCGCCACGCTGATTGCGCCGCAGACCATTTTTTTCTCGCATGACACGCAGCTGGGCCGCGATGTTGTGGTGGAGCCTGGCGTCGTGTTTGGACCTGGCGTGCGCGTCGGGGATGGGGCTGTCATCCATGCCTATTCTCATTTGCTTGGCGCTGAGGTGGAGTCTGGCGCTTCTGTGGGCCCTTTCGCGCGTCTGCGTCCGGGCGCCAGAATTGGCAAGGGCGCGAAGATTGGTAATTTCGTCGAAATCAAATCGGCGGAGATTGGGGAAGGTGCAGCCGTCAGTCATCTCACTTATCTGGGGGATGCCAGTATCGGTGCGCGCGCCAATATTGGGGCTGGCACCATCACCTGCAACTATGATGGCTTCGACAAATTCCGCACAACCATTGGTGCAGGGGCCTTTATCGGCTCAAACTCGGCACTTGTTGCGCCGGTGACGATTGGCGATGGCGCTTATGTGGGTTCTGGCTCTGTCATCACCAAAGATGTTGCGCCCGATGCTTTGGCTGTCGCGCGCGGGCGGCAGATGGAAAAAGCCGACTGGGCCAAGACCTTCCGCAAGTCCCATGAGGGCAAGCCCAAAAAGCGGCCTTGATGATGACATCAAGCGCGTGATCAATTGATGTGGGGCTAGAGCCTCGCCCAGGAGATGAAGATGTGCGGCATTGTTGGCATTCTCGGACGCGAGCCGGTCGCGGGCCAGATCGTCGAGGCGCTGAAGCGTCTTGAATATCGTGGCTATGACTCTGCGGGTGTCGCTACGCTGGAGAAGGGCCATCTGACGCGCCGTCGCGCTGAGGGCAAGTTGCGCAATCTCGATGCGCGTTTGCGCGAGGAGCCGCTCACAGGTCATTCCGGCATTGGTCACACGCGCTGGGCCACGCATGGCAAGCCGACTGAAAACAACGCCCATCCCCATGCCAGCGACCGGCTGGCCGTGGTGCATAATGGCATCATCGAAAATTTCCGCGAGCTGCGCGAAGAGCTGACAAAAAAGGGTCACGTTTTCGCAACCGAGACGGATACGGAAGTTGTTGCCCATCTCGTTACCGAAGAGTTGCGGCAGGGCAAGGCTCCACGTGAGGCGGTGGCGGCGGCGCTGCCGCGTCTGCGCGGTGCATTCGCACTCGCTTTTCTCTTCGAGGGTGAAGATGATCTTCTGATTGGTGCGCGTCAGGGCGCACCACTCGCTGTCGGTTATGGCGATGGCGAAATATATCTGGGGTCGGATGCGCTGGCGCTCGCTCCCTTCACCGATAGCATCACCTATCTCGAAGATGGCGATTGGGTGATCCTGACACGCAAGGGTGCGGAGTTTCGCGATGTTACTGGCCAGCAAGTCCATCGCGCCCGCCAGAAGAGCAATGCATCAGCCTATCTGATCGACAAGGGCAATCATCGCCACTTCATGGCGAAAGAAATTCACGAGCAGCCTGAGGTCGTGGGCCGTACGCTCGCGCATTATCTCGACATGTCAGCGGGCGCTGTTCGTTTGCCCTTTGCGCTGCCTTTCGATCCGAAGCAGCTCAGCAGCATCACCATCACCGCTTGCGGGACTGCATATTATGCGGGTCTCGTCGCTAAATATTGGTTCGAGCGTTTTGCCCGCTTGCCAGTTGAAATTGATGTTGCTTCTGAATTTCGTTACCGCGAAGCGCCGCTGCAAAAGGGCGGCCTGATGGTGGTGATTTCGCAATCAGGCGAAACAGCCGATACGCTGGCTTCGCTGCGTTATGCGCGTGAAAATGGCCTAACCGTGCTCAGCGTCGTGAATGTTCCGACTTCGACCATTGCGCGTGAGAGCGATGTGGTGGCCCCCACTTTGGCCGGGCCTGAAATCGGTGTGGCCTCCACCAAGGCTTTCACATGCCAGCTTTCGGTCCTTGCAGCGCTTGCCGTTGCTTTCGGGCGGGAACGCGGCTTCATTGATCGCGCGCGTGAAGCTGACTTGGTGGGCGCGCTCATCAATGTGCCGGGCCTGATGGCGGAGGCCTTGAAGCGTGAGCCACAGGCTGAACAACTTGCCCACTATCTGAGCAAGGCGCGCGATGTTTTATATCTGGGCCGCGGTACCAGCTATCCGCTTGCGCTGGAAGGCGCGCTGAAGCTGAAGGAAATCTCCTATATTCACGCAGAAGGCTATGCGGCTGGTGAGTTGAAGCATGGTCCGATCGCCCTCATTGACGAGACCATGCCCGTCATCGTCATCGCGCCGCATGATCCGGTTTTCGAAAAGACGGTTTCCAACATGCAGGAAGTCGCTGCGCGCGGCGGGCGTATCATTCTTGTAGCCGATCAGCGTGCCCAACATGAAAGCTCCATCGACTTTCAATCTGTGCTCGCAATGCCGGAAATGGAAGCGGAGTTCGCGCCTATCGTCTATGCCGTACCGGTGCAGCAGATCGCCTATTACACCGCAGTCCATATGGGCAAGGATGTGGACCAGCCACGCAATCTGGCAAAGAGCGTGACGGTGGAGTGATCAGCTTCTCTTGAAGACACAATAGATGAATTGCTGCTCGCTTCCCCAGGGTGTGCGATGCGTCTCGCGGCAGCTCTTCAGCAATGAGAAGGACGCGCCCAACTCGGCTGACAAGGTCTCGGTGCTGTAGCGCTGCACCGAAAGGCCGCTGCATTTTTCCGGCCCATCTTCTGCAAATGTCGCGATGATGGCGTAACCAGCGGGGCGGAGCGCTCTGACAAGATTGCGCTTATAGGCCTCGCGCTGGTCTTGTGTCGTCATGAAGTGAAAGACCGCCCGATCATGCCAAAGCTGATAGCGGGACGGGGCAAGCTCCACCTGCGTAATGTCGGCCTCGATCCAGCTGACACGCTCAGCTTTTGCGCGGAGCCTGTCTTGTGCGACCTTGAGTGCTGCACCCGAAAGGTCAAGAATGCTGATGTCGTGAAACCCGGCATCAAGCAGGCCATCGACAAGAGGCGAGACGCCGCCGCCAATATCAATCACCCCATCATCCGCTTTGAGGCCAAGCTCACCAATGAGGTTGAGCGACAGTGTAGCGGTTTCCAGAAACCAGCTCACCTCGTCAGGGCGTTTTTGCTTATAGACCTCTTCCCAATGCGCCTTGCCTGCCATCTCTGCCTCCATCGCGCTCAATAATGCGGGGGCGGCGGCTCTGGTCCATCGCGACCGGGGATGATGTTTTGCACGTCTTCGAGGAGATTTTTGAGCAGCCTCTCCAGCTCCTCAATCTTGCGCCATTGTGCCGAGATGACATCATTCAGCTCGGCAATGGTCATGTCCTGATGCGCAACCTTGATTTCAAGTTCGTCAATACGGGCGCTGTCAGTCATGACGTTTCCCTATATTCGCGCGCGGCAAATGCCAATCATAGGCCATTGCGATCAGGCGCAGGCTGATGGCGAAGATCGCACTGACGGGCGCGATGATGGCATCGGGCATCCCCAGCTGATAGCCCAAAGTGAGGACAGCTGCGCCTGCGAGTGCTGCAAGTGCATAAATCTCCCGCTGAAAGACCATGGGCTTTCGCGCAGTCATGATATCAGCAGCAATGCCACCGCCGGCTGCCGTGATCATTCCCAGCAAGGCGGCCATGACAGGGGAAAGGCCGGCATCCAGAGCCTTGCGTGCGCCGACCACGCAAAACAGGCCCAGTCCAATCGCATCAAAGATCGCCACCGGCCGTGCGAGACGCAGGATATGCTCATAGAAGAAGAAGCAGATCGTGCCCGCCAGAATGGCGATGCCGACATAAAGCTCGCTCTGCAAGGCTGCAGGCGGCAGATCACCGATCAGCACATCCCGCAAAATGCCGCCAGATACAGCCGCGACAAAGGACAGGAACACAATGCCAAAGGCGTCCATCTTGTTCTCGACGGCGCGCACGCCACCGCTGAGTGCGAAAGCGAAGGTGCCGACAATATCGAGTGTGGTGAGGAGCATCATGTCCCCCGCTTTGCTGCAGGGACGAATGCGTCGGGGGAGTGGCGCTCAAGGTAGCAGACTGTGAGCTGCTCAGCGCCATTCGCAAGGCCGCCAGTTAGATGGATTGAACTTGGGCGAAGCATGAGGATCCCTTGGTGCTAGACCCAGATGAGTGAGTTGTCGAACCGAGTGCTGCGAAAGCTGCGCCTGATCAGCCGGCCAGCGCAATGCTTCAGCTGCAGAGCATATTGCTGCCGATGAATCAATGATAACGAGACGCTGTCTTGCTGGGGAATGGGGCCGCGCCGGTCTTTCCTTGACCTTCCGTCCTTTCTCCCCTACAAGCAGCGCGCTGCACCGCAGCAACAGCGCTCCAGTCGCGTAGGCTGGCAGAAAGTCAGTTCCTCCTGTCGAGCGCTTGTCTCTCCAGATCGTTCCGGGCCCAGATACGCGGGGTTCGTTCCCGCTCTCACCTTGACCTTGGCACAGGCGTGCCGAGGCGCTTGGGCTCATGAAAGTTGATGCTTTGACCGATTTTACCTCCCTCGGCCTTGCCGAGCCCCTTCTGCGCGCGCTGCGTCAGGAGGGTTATACCCATCCTACCCCTATTCAGGCTCAGTCGATTCCCGCTCTTCTGGAAGGGCGTGATCTGCTTGGCATTGCCCAGACAGGCACTGGCAAGACGGCCGCTTTTGCGCTGCCGATCCTTGATCGGCTGATCAAGAATCCGCGCAAGACAGAGCCGCGCATGGTGCGTGCGCTCATTCTCGCGCCAACACGTGAGCTGGCTGTGCAGATTGCAGACAGCTTTCGGACCTATGGCCGCTTTGCGAAACTTTTTGTCGGTGTTGTCGTCGGTGGCGTTTCCATGGGCCCGCAGCGTCAGCAATTGTCGCGCGGCCTTGATGTGCTTGTCGCAACGCCCGGTCGCTTGCTCGATCACATGGGCGGAGGCGCTGTGCGTCTCGACAAGACTGAGGTGATTGTGCTCGACGAAGCTGATCACATGCTCGATCTGGGCTTCATTCTGCCGATCCGCAAGATCGTGTCGAAGCTGCCTGCAGAGCGACAAAACCTCTTTTTCTCGGCCACCATGCCGAAGGAGATTGCTGGCCTTGCGGGCGAATTGCTCAGCGAGCCGGTGGAAGTCAGCGTGACGCCTGTTGCAACGACAGCTGAGCGCATCGCGCAAGAGGTCTTTCATATCGAAGCGGGCCGCAAGCGCGATCTTCTCGTTGAATTGCTGCAGCGCCCTGATGTGAAGCGCACGATTGTCTTCACGCGCACCAAGCGTGGTGCAGATCGTGTGGCTGAAATTCTCGACAAGGCTGGTTTGCCGTCCGCTGCCATTCACGGCAACAAATCACAAGGCCAGCGTCAGCGTGCGCTGAATGATTTCCGCTCTGGCCGTGCGCCTGTGCTCGTTGCCACTGACATTGCCGCGCGCGGCATTGACGTTGACGGTGTGACGCATGTGGTCAATTTCGAATTGCCGGAAGTGCCGGAAAGCTATGTGCATCGCATCGGCCGCACCGCGCGTGCAGGCAATGAGGGTGCAGCCTTTTCGCTTTGCGATCATACCGAACGGCATCTGTTGCGGGCTATTGAAAAGCTGACGCGTCAGCAGATTCCGGCTGAGGATCGTCGCGCACCGGGCAGTCCGGCCCTTGATGCGCCGCGTCAGGGTCAGCGCGCCGGAAAGCCGGGGGCGCGTTTTGGTCAGGGCAAGCCGCGTGGCAGCTATGAAGGCAAGCCCCGCAATGGTTTTGAAGGCAAGCCGCGTAACGGCTTCGAGGGCAAGCCTCGCGGTGATTTCGAGGGTAAGCCGCGTGATCACTTTGAGGGCAAACCCCGCCATGGCGAAAGGCCCAGCCAGCGACAGGGCGAGCGGATGCAGGAGCGCGGTGAGCGCCATGCGGCCGGTCGTCCTGAGGGTGGGGCAGCCTATGCCGGGCGCGAGGGCAAACCGCCACGTCACCGCAATGGCAAGCCTGGCTTTGGACCACGTCCTAGCAACCGCCCACAGGGACAGCGTAATCGCCATCAGGGCGAGGCTCGCGCCCCTCGGTAAAGCGTGTGTGATGCTCGCGCGGCCTGCGCGGGCTTGCACCCTTGCGCAGGCCGACACATTCTCGGCCTGTTTCAGATCATCTGTAGCGAGTCGCCATGAGCGAAAATCCGCAACCGGAAGAAGCGACCATCTTCGCACCGCCGCCTGCTCCGAAACATTCTTTCGGGGCCGGCCTGCGTACCTGGTTCCTGACCGGCGTTGTCATTGCTGGACCGCTCGCCGTCACGGGCTGGCTCGTCTGGTGGTTCGTTGACACAGTGGACCACTGGGTCAGGCCGCTCGTGCCGCCTACCCTTTGGCCGGATTACTATCTTCCATTCCGCGTGCCCGGCACCGGCGTGGTGCTCGCCGTTGTGGGCCTCACCTTGCTGGGCTTTCTCGCAGCCAATCTCGCCGGTCGTACTTTGCTGCGTCTGGGTGAGTATATTCTGGACCGTATGCCGGTCGTGCGGGGCATTTACAAAGCGGTGAAGCAGGTCTTTGAGACTGTCTTTTCACAGCAGAGCACATCCTTCCGCAAGGTTGGTCTGGTCCAGTTCCCGCGCAAGGGCATGTGGTCCATCGTATTCATCTCGGCGCCCCCCAACGAGACCCTGCGGGAGAAGCTGCCCGAAGGCGAGCATCTGTCGGTGTTTTTGCCCTGCACCCCCAACCCCACAACCGGCTTCTGGTTTTATCTTCCCGCACGTGATGTGATCGAAGTGCCGATCAGCGCGGACGAAGCCTTCAAGCTCATCATGTCCGCTGGTGTGATCCAGCCCGGCACACAAAAGAAGCTGGATGATCTGGTGCAGGCGCAACGCAAGAAGATGGAAGCAGCCGCTTAACCGGCGCGCAGCAGTTTCACCGCGTCTTCACGTTCGAAAATATGCAGCAGCAGGCGTAGTGCCTGACCTTCCTCGCTCATGAGTTCTGGATCTTGCGCGAGGATCTGTTGCGCCTCGTCACGGGCCACCGACAAAAGCGGGCCATGCACATCAAGTGAAGCAAGGCGAAAGCCCGGCATTCCCGATTGCCGGGTGCCCAATACCTCACCTTCCCCCCGCAGTTTCAGATCTTCTTCCGCGATGCGGAAGCCATCTTCCGTCTCGCGCATGATATTGATGCGTGCCTTCGAGACCTCTCCGAGTGGGCTTTTGTAAAGAAGCAGGCAAGATGATTTCGCAGCCCCGCGCCCCACACGCCCACGCAACTGATGCAATTGTGCAAGGCCGAAGCGTTCGGCATGTTCAATTACCATGATGCTGGCATTGGGCACATCAACGCCCACTTCAATGACGGTGGTTGCAACCAGAATTTTGGTAACTTTGCACTGGAAGGCTTCCATGGCAGCATCCTTGTCACGGCCTTTCATTTTGCCATGCACAAGACCGACTGCATCTCCGAAGAACTGGCGCAGAACTTCATAGCGCTCCTGTGCCGCAGCAACATCGAGATCTTCATTCTCCTCTACCAGCGGACAAACCCAATAGGCTTGCGCGCCAGTCTCAATCGCCCGTTGCAACCCCGCCACAACCTCATCAATCCGCTCAAGCGGGAGTGCACGCGTTTCGACAGGTTTTCGACCAGCTGGCTTTTCGCGCAGCGTCGAGACATCCATGTCACCAAAATAAGTCAGAACCAGCGTGCGTGGAATGGGCGTGGCTGTCATCACAAGGACATCGACCGCTTCGCCTTTCTCACCAAGGGCGAGACGTTGATGAACACCGAAACGATGCTGTTCATCAACCACGGCAAGCGCAAGATCGCGGAAATGGACGCTCTCCTGAAAGATCGCATGGGTGCCAACGAGTATGTCAATTTCGCCTGCAGCCAGAGCAGCGAGTGTCTTGTTGCGTTCCGACACTTTGTCGCGCCCGGTCATCAAGGCGAGGCGCAAGCCTGTGGTGTCACATAGCGGCAACATGCGCTCATAATGCTGGCGCGCGAGAATTTCGGTGGGGGCCATCATCGCCGCCTGATGTCCAGCCTCCACCACGCTGGCCATAGACAAGAGCGCTACCAGCGTCTTGCCTGAACCCACGTCTCCCTGCAGCAAGCGCAACATGCGTTTGTCAGATGCAAGATCTGCGCGAATTTCACGCAATGCTTCCTGTTGCGAGTTGGTCAGCGTGAAGGGCAGGGCATTTTCGAGGCGCGATGAGATGCGGCCATCCCCCGCACTTGCACGGCCCGACAGAGTGCGAAACCTCGCCCGCATCATGATGAGCGCCAGCTGACTCGCGAGCAATTCATCCAGAGCCAGCCGCAGCCGGGCAGGTGAGCCGGGATCAAGCGATTGCGGCGAGGTTGGGTGATGCAGGCTTTGCAGTGCATCGGCAAAACTTGGCAGATTGCGCAACGCAAGCATTTTGTCCTTGTGCCATTCGGGCAGCACGGGCAGGCGCGCGAGCGCAGCTTCTGCAGCCTTTTGCACATTGCGCTGATAGAGC
>JACCED010573268.1_pt1 | contig 11661 bp, 11 predicted proteins | sample 7455021 | NCBI WGS metagenome assembly JACCED01 (sample SAMN15323456, study PRJNA562643) | freshwater metagenome | isolation source: river surface water | place: USA:Blue River Watershed | collected 2017-08-19
CTTAGGCGGAACATCAAAGCCACTGACAAATTACCAGTGGCTTTTCCATTTGTTTACCTGCCCGGACCTTTGCCACCACCAGGAGCGCTAGCAGGTGAACCCTGACCTGCCCCCACTCCTGAACCTGGGCCAGCGCCAATTCCAGAATTCGTCTTTGGACCCGTCCCAACAGCTGGCGGGGAGTTAGGCAATGTGACGCCCTTTTCTGCCGCGCGCACTGTCATCTTGTCGTGATGATCCAAGCGAAACGCATCACGCTCTTTGTCAGTTTTCAAGGCTCGCATATTTGATTGATATTCACTGCGTTCTGCAGCTGTCATCAGTTGTGAGCCATATATTTGAACTTGTTTTTGAGTTTGCGCTTGATCTTGTGCAAGAACATCAACACCAACACTCATGAGTACAGATGCACTGATTAAACCAACTGCCAAAATCAATTTTGAATGATTGGAATTTAAAGCTTTCATTTTTATTTCCTTAGTAAATTTTGAAAGTAAGCCCCAAGTCGCGAAGAGATCAGTATTCGTAATCAACATCAGGTATGAGTGCATCCTATGTGTTGCATCTCTTCTCATGTTGATCTAGGTCAACTAGCGAAAGGTTTAGAAGTTGAGATAGATCAATTAATATTTCAACCAAATTTTTAATATGAATCAGTGCCCATGATTGACTTTTACTAGGACACAGTAAAAGGAAAAATAAGTCAGTCGTCTATGAACACTATTTTTCATAGCAACTCCATTAACCTGACTTACTAAAATTCATGACAAACAAATTTCAAAAATTTTCTGCAGCTGTATAACGCTCTCATTGCACAAGGCACATTAAGCTACATTGATGCACTCAAGGTAGGTTGTGCTATTGAAGAAATTGACATTCTTGATTTGCAAAATGCATTGGTAGGAATTGACAATCAAGACATCATTGTGGTGTACAACAACCTAACCCTAGGCTCAAGAAACCACTTGCGATCTTTTGTCAAAGCGCTCTCTTGGGTTGGTATTACTTATGTACCGCAATACCTTAGCCCAGGAGTGAGGTCTTGAATTGATCTTGCTCTATTCTTTTAGGATAAGACCTGACGCATCCAACACCCGAACATGAATAGGAATTGCCTGGCCCACACTTTGGGTCACTGTGCAAAACTCCTGAAACTGCTCTAGGGCTCGGTCTAAGTGCTCAAGTTTTTGAGCTTCTACGCCTAAGTGCAACTTAGCCTCAATCTGAAGCACACGCATTCTGCCGTCTGCGTTCCTGCCTACTTGCGCACTCACTGTGGTGTGAATCGGTTCTGGCTTTTGCTTAAATTTGGCAAGTACAAAATACAATGAATCACTCAGGCAGTTGCCAACAGATGCCGCCAGTAACTGAACAGGCGATGGTCCCTTTCCCTCTCCCAAGGGCGAAGGCTCATCAGACATAAGCTGAGGCATGCCTTCGCTGAACTCAATGTCAAATTGGTAGTTTGATCGTTGACGAAGTTCAACGGTAATAGTTTTTTCAGCCATGATTTTTTTCTTAAGAATTTATCAGCGGAACATACTCATAAGCATGACCTATATTGATCGTAGTTTTTTTAAACTTAGTTTTGCTTAACTTAGATCAAATCTCCATAGATTAATCAGACGATCATGTGAATGGAAATTCACTTCTGGAGAAAATAATGAAAATGTTGCACGATTTGTTCTTTACTGACTATGGCCTGATGAGCTTCATCGGCTTCATGTTTATGCTTGGCATGGGGATTTTCTTTCTGCGCTTGTTTTTGTCAGGCTCGCAGATTCGTCCATAAGCTTTTACTTTTTTCTTTCAGTTTTACCCAAGTGCTGAGCTAACTTGTAAGGGTTCAATACCCTTTCTCACGGCATTTTTTTGATACAATAACTATACCCCATGGGGTATATGATAAGATTGAGTTTTAGTTGGAGTCGGTATGAAAAATGGCTTTTGCATCCCTTGTTATTTCAATGCACTGAAAACAGTCATGACATTGGCTATCTTGCTGGGTATAACCGCGGCACATGCCCAAAGCGTCAACAAGGGACCTGAAGTCAAAGTAATTAGAGCAGGCCAGCAGTCTGTGGCCGGCTTTACCGAAATCGACGCAACCGTGGAAGCTGTGATGCAAAGCACCCTATCGTCACAAATTTCGGGTCGGGTATTAAGCCTGAACGTCAAAGCGGGCGACCGTGTCAAAGCAGGCCAAGTATTGGCAACCATTGATGACAGAGAAACACAAACTGGCCTGATAAGAAGTCAAGCACAGCTGAACCAAAGCGATGCTGAAATGAGGCAACTTCAAATTGCTTTGAAACGTACGCAAGAGTTGAAATCACAGGGTTTTGTCAGTTCTGCAGCTTTAGATTTGGCAGACGCGCAATTCAAGGCGGCACAAGCAGGCCGGGATAGCGCAAGTGCAGCCACGGCACAAGCCAAAGTCACACAATCATTTTCAAAAGTGACAGCACCTTACGACGCTTGGGTACTGGAAACATCGGCACAAGCTGGTGATTTGGCCATGCCAGGCAGGCCATTGATGACGGTGTATGCACCTCAGCCGCTGCGCGTCGTAATGCAGTGGCCAGCATCGCAAAAAAATACTGTACCGACTTTGCAAAATTTACAAATTCTTTTGGGGACAGAATCCATTAAGCCCGTATCAATGCAAATCATGCCAAGTGCGGATGGTGTTAGCCAAACCATTGGCATTAAGTTGGATTTGCCTAGGGCAGGTGCAGCAGCCTTGGCCGCACCCGGTCAAATTGTCAGAGTAAGAATAGCGGGTTCATCGCAAGCAAAAGGGCTGATACCCTCCACTGCCATCTTGCGCAGGGGAGAAATCACAGCGGTCTACGTGGCGCAAGAGAATGGCTTCGCCATGAAACTGGTACGCCTGGGTACCGACCATGGAAGTGCTGGCGTCGAAATTTGGGCAGGACTTAAAGAAGGCGAATTGATTGCCATAGATGCCGTGCAAGCCGGCATGAAAGGCGCACATGCAGCCAGATAAACAAACAAGCAGTTTTGGCATTGCGGGTCAGTTGGCCGCAAAATTTCAAAACAATGCGCTCACACCCTTGCTGGCCATTGTGGCTTTGCTGATGGGTTTGTTTGCGGTGCTGGTGACACCGCGCGAAGAAGAGCCACAAATCAATGTGACCATGGCCAATGTGCTGATTCCTTTTCCGGGTGCCAGCAGTGCCGATGTGCAGAGCAAAGTGGCCATGCCAGCAGAGCAAGTGTTGGGGCAAATTGCGGGCATTGATCACACGTATTCGGTATCGCGTCCTGGGATGGCGGTGCTCACGGTGCAGTTCAAAGTAGGCGTGCCGCGCACCGAAGCCTTGGTGCGTTTGTACGACGTGCTCAACGCCAATCAAAATTGGTTGCCGAGAGATTTGGGCACCTTGGCACCCATTGTCAAACCCAAAGGCATTGACGATGTGCCGGTATTGGCTGTCACTTTGTGGGGCAAAGATGCGCCGTCTGCTTTAGAGCTTGAGCGTGTAGCACGCAGCCTAGAGATAGATTTAAAGCAGGTCAAAGGCACGCGTGAAGTGCAGACCATCGGTGGCCCAGGGCGTGCCGTGCAAGTTAACTTAAATCCAACGCGCATGCGCGAGCGTGGGCTTGACATGCTGAATGTGCGAGCTGCACTGGCAGGCGCCAATGCAAGTGGGCCTTCTGGTTTTGTAATGAACCCCGACAGTCCAAGTGGTCAGCGCATCAGCATTGAAACGGGCTACTTTTTTGAGTCAGCCAAAGATGTAGCAGATGTGGTGGTGGGCGTGCACGCAGGCAAGCCCATTTATTTGAAAGAAGTGGCACAAATTGAAGACGGTGCAAAGCAGGCGCAGCAATACGTGAGTTACATGCCGGGAAGTGGCAGTGTGAGTGCGCTAGCAGCAGCTGATAACAACGCCGAACTCAGCGGCCAAATGTATCCCGCCGTGACCCTCACTGTGACCAAGAAGCCCGGTGAAAACGCAGTCGATGTGGCGCGCGCTGTACGGGCACGCGTGGATCAATTGCGCAACACTGTGTTGCCCCAAGGCATTGAGGCCACCATCACACGCGACTATGGCGAAACCGCTGCTGATAAAGCCAACAAGCTCATTCAAAAATTAGCATTCGCAACCGCGTCAGTGATTTTGCTGGTGGGCCTGGCCTTGGGCAAACGCGAAGCTGTGATTGTGGGCGGTGCGGTTATTTTGACCCTCACTGCAACACTGTTTGCCAGTTGGGCTTGGGGCTTCACGCTCAACCGGGTAAGTTTGTTTGCGCTCATTTTCTCAATTGGTATTCTGGTGGACGATGCCATTGTGGTGGTGGAAAACATTCACCGCCATCAACAGTTGTACCCCGAAAAATCCTTGAAGGACATCATTCCAGCCGCTGTCGATGAAGTGGGTGGTCCCACCATCTTGGCCACGCTCACCGTCATTGCAGCCTTGCTGCCCATGGCCTTTGTATCGGGCCTCATGGGGCCCTACATGAGCCCTATTCCCATCAATGCCAGCTTGGGCATGGCGCTGTCTTTGTTGATTGCCTTCACCGTCACGCCTTGGCTAGCCTTGAAGTGGATGAAGTCGCATCACTCCAGTCCATCGCATGGTGAACACACGGCCCAACCCGCAGCAACCGGCTTGGCTGCTCGTTTGCCAGATTTTTTTGGTCGTATCTTGCGTCCCTTTCTCAATAGCAGTCGTCAACGCTGGAAACTTTTAGGCGGCATCTTGTTGGCCATGGCCTTGTCGGTGGGCTTGGCCGGTGTGCAATGGGTCATTTTAAAAATGCTGCCCTTCGACAACAAGAGCGAGTTTCAAGTGGTGGTCGACATGCCAGCCGGCACACCTTTAGAAAACACAGCAGCTGCATTGCATGAAATGGGTGTGTTTTTGTCCAAACAAAAAGAAGTGCTAGACGTGCAAACGTATGCCGGCACCGCCAGCCCCATCACTTTCAATGGTTTGGTACGCCAATACTATTTACGCGCCGATGCCGAACAAGGCGACTTGCAAGTGAACTTGGTCGACAAGCATCAGCGCTCAGAAAAGAGCCATGCTATTGCACAACGCTTACGCCCTCAACTTGAAAAAATTGCGATGGTTCATGGTGCCAACATCAAGGTGGTCGAAGTGCCACCTGGCCCGCCCGTGATGAGTCCCTTGGTCGCTGAAGTTTATGGCCCCGATGAAGCGGGTCGTCAGGCATTGGCCGCCAATGTGGCCAAAGCTTTTGCACAAACACCCGGCATCGTCGGCATTGACACTTCTCTGAAGGCTGATGCGCCACGACAGTGGTTGCAGGTGCGCAGGCAACGCGCCGAAACACTGGGCATTTCAGTCAGTGCCATTTCGCAAACGGTGCAAGGTGCCTTACAAGGTGCCAACGCCACTTACCTGCACGATGGAAACAGCAAATTGCCAGTGCCCGTCAGGTTGCAATTACCCCTTCAATCGCAAATTGGTTTGAAAGATGTGTTGGCCATGCCCATGCGTGCCGCCAACGGCCAAATGGTGCCATTGTCTGAATTGGTCGAAGTGAAAACGGGCGTCATTCAAAAACCGTTGTTTACCAAAGACTTGTTGCCGCTTAGTTATGTGATGGGTGATATGGCTGGTTCGCAAGACTCGCCGCTGTATGGCTTGTTTGGAATTCGCAGCCACATGAAAGAAGCTGCCTTGCCCGGTCAGGGCGGGTTGGGTGAGTATTGGATTCAACAACCCAGTGACACTTACCGCGAATACGCCGTGAAGTGGGACGGCGAATCACAGATCACCTACGAAACGTTCCGAGACATGGGCACCGCCTATGGTGTGGGCCTGATTCTGATTTACCTCTTGGTGGTGGCTCAGTTCAAAAGCTATCTCATACCTTTGGTGATCATGGCGCCAATTCCGCTCACCATGATTGGCGTCATGCCGGGTCATGCTTTGCTCAACGCCCAGTTCACCGCCACCAGCATGATTGGCATGATTGCCTTGGCTGGCATCATCGTGCGCAATTCCATTTTGTTGGTCGACTTCATTGAGCTTCAAGCGGCCCAAGGCATGGACTTTAAAGAGGCGGTCATTCAATCGGCCGCAGTGCGCGCACAACCCATTGTGCTGACTGGTTTGGCCGCCATGATTGGTGCGTTTTTTATTTTGGACGACCCCATTTTTAATGGCTTGGCCGTGTCCCTCATCTTCGGAATTTTGGTATCCACCCTGCTTACCTTGGTGGTCATTCCCGTTTTGTATTTCTCGTTGTTTAAATCTAAGGAGTCTGTATGACCGTTGAACGTTACATTCGCATATTCGCTGGTATTTTTATCTTGGCCTCACTTACCTTGGGCATTGAGGGCAGTCCGCTGTTTGTCAGTTCATGGGCTTTGGCATTCACCGCATTTGTAGGCGCCAATTTGTTTCAGTTTGGTTTTACCAATGTCTGCCCTATGGGTTGGATGTTGCGTAAACTGGGGGTACCTGACTCAGTGCCTAGCGTTTAACTTTTTCGCGTGTAATTTTTCTCCATACAGATCAAAAACTTTTAGGAGTCGAAGCAAGCGTGTGGAAGATGTTTAGATGCAAGAAAAAAGCGACTCGAATGAGTCGCTTTTTAAATGGTGGGCCCACCAGGACTTGAACCTGGGACCAAAGGATTATGAGTACTAGGCTCAAACCAAAAAGAACATTGTTTTCAATGCTTAAGCGTGTGAAACAAAAATGGTGTGCGTACTTTTTCATTCTATGCTCGCTGTACAAGTGTGCTACGGCTGAAAAAGTATTTTTGCTATACCTCTCATCAGTCGTTCCACGTTTTTGTAAAACACTATGTTTTTCGTCATAAACACCGTGTTTTCTGCTGGATTTAGCATTTAACAACGTGTTTAGCGTAGCTCTAAGCTGGCACTAAGCAGCTTTATTGCGTTGCTGTATTTGCTTTTGCCTAAGTTCGTTTTCACGCTGGTGACGTTGTCTGTCACGCTCTGCTTGAAGTTGCTGCTTGCTTCGTTCCACCCCCTGCTTCAGCCCGTGTATTCGTGCTTGTGGCAAGGTCATTGGGGGCTTGGGCTTGATAGGTTTGATGACAAGTTCGTAAATACGCATCTTGTATTTACTCCCACCCCCGCCCTCAAGCTACAAACCCATCTCGCAGCTTGATGGATGCCACCTCAATCTGCGTGTCTAACTCCCCTGCCAGTACAGCACCCTTGATGAGTTCAAGCGTGGGTACCAAATCTTTTTCAGCACCCACTTCCACTGCCCACTTTCCTTTGGCAAGTTCAAGCACCTTTGTCCCATAACGCACACTTAAAACCAACTTGCCGTTATCAGCAACAAACCACCATTGCTTGATACGTTTGGGAACTTCTATCTGCTTGCGTAGTCCAGTGTCGTTTTGAACGACAGAACGAAAGCGGGTAGGAGCAAAGGTAGAGCCTGCTTGATGTGCCTTTGCCAGTTCCATTTGCTCCCACAAGCGTTTTGCCAACTTATTGCGGCGTTGTTGGATAGGAGACATTTGTGTTGGCTTCTGAGCCGCTGTCAGTTTCAAACCTGTAAGTGCTGTCATTGCGTTAGTCCTTTCTGTGTAGCAATGAACTAACTTTATTTTCAGACTGCTAGCTTGGACAACCAGAATTTTTGAATCTCGTGTCTATCTGCCACAGGCAGTCATAACATTTACTCAGTTTTGTATTGGTTTTATTTGGTCTTTGCTAAATATTTGTATGAACAAATACAAAAACTTTAAAGATGACGCTCTAACAGCAGACTGGTTGCGTGACAACGGGCTTAATGACAAAACATTCAGCACCGCAAAACTACACGCTATAAGGGCACAGGCAATGGCACACACACTATTGACGCAGCACCTTCACCTGCTGTCCAAAAGCCAGATTCATTCACTCACAGCGTTTCAAGAAGCAACGGCAAACAAGCGTGACATCCACCGCGTTTCAGATTCGTTTTGTAAGTGCGTAATGAATATCAACGCAAACATCAACAGAAAACTTTTCAAACATCACCGCAAACTAAACAGGCAACATACCCAAGCAACCACCATTTAATTTTTTCAGACAAAGAACAGCAGATAAACAACTGCTCTACCAAAGTGTCAAACCCAGTTTGTAATATGACGGCTAATGAGACTGGACCTGCTACCACTGTTGTGAAGTTGAGTAGCTTTAAGGTAGATGCCGCAGAGTATTGGCGTTAGTGCCATTTGGAAGTTTCAACACATCAGTCTTCCCACTGAACTCACTTCACAATCGTGTAGACGAACTCAACTCAAATCAACTACACGACACGGCGGCAATGGCAGGGAGTTTTCTACTTGCTATAGCCGTCGTGCGTCCAAACTAATCTAAATCAACCTAATACCCCTCACACAACTTCGTTGTGTTCGTAATCAATAAATCAAAACAAGATAAGTGGTGTGAGCGTCAGCGATACACAAGCAAACGCAGTTTGCTTCACACAACATCCACATAAATCAAAAAGGTAATGCTTTCGTGTGACCACTTGCTTGTTCAGTGATCCTGTTAGAGCAAATCACCTGGTGGCGAGATCTCAGCAACCCGCAGAAATTACGCAGCATTTTTTTGTAGTAGCAATTGAGATTTGGGCAGCAACGCACAGCAGCACATCAAATCAGCCCTATACGCGGTTGTTTTGAGATGTTAGTCCGCTACGACTATGAGGTTGGCACGCACACGCTTGTAGGGCTTTTAAAGCGTTTTATCAATTAGCTGCTCATTGCCCACGCATCTGTGTAAATACACGAGACCAAACAGAATATACAAACTGCTTGGAAGGCGACGCAACCTCTTGTTTTTGAACAGATCACTATCAACCCGCCAAATTACTGGGTTTCTCTTGTCCAACTCCCAGCAAAGAAAACATACTTAAAACACAAAATTATTTGGAGAAACAGATGGCAGCAGCAAAATCACTTACACCCGCAGAACTTCAAACTGTTCTGACTTTCACAGAAACAAAGCCCTATGCCCAACGCAATAGGGCAATGTTGTTGATGACTGTTGCCGCAGGACTACGTGTATCTGAAGTTGCTGGACTGACACTAGGGGATGTTTTGGACAGCACGGGAGCTGTACGTAGTGAAGTATTTTTAGCGGCACATCGCGTTAAACATCAACACGCACGGACCATCTACATCAATAGCCGTTTACAGAAAGAATTGGCTCAGTACATTGCTACACGATCCAACAAGTCACCAGAGTTTCCACTGTTTCCAACTCATCGCGGACCACGTCGTCACTTTTCACCCAACACACTGGCACAGCACTTTCACTATCTATATCGCCGTGCTGGTGTTAGCAATGCCAGCAGTCACTCAGGTAGGAAAACATTTCTTACCAGTCTTGCTTCACAAGGTGTTTCTGTGTTCGTTCTTGCTTCCCTAGCTGGACACAAGAGCATCTCCACAACCCAGCGTTATGTGACTGTCAATGACGATGTCAAACGCCGTGCTGTTGAGTTGGTTTAACTTTTCACTTATTTTGAAGATTCGCTATTGATGCGTTTAATGCGTCATAGATTTCACGGATGTTCTTTAAACCTCCTGAATTCGCTTTCTTGAAAGTTAGTGCCTCTTGATGGATGCCACCTGAACCAATCCACAAAATAAATACTCTGCTAAACCACCAAACAACAATAAAAAATAAACCAGCTAAAAATAAGAGAAGTGCCTCTGAACGAGTAAAACCATAAATCTCACCAGTTGTATACGCCTTGTATAAAAGAAAAACACCTACAGCCAGTATCCACCAATAATCTTTTTCTCGTACTTTTACACTACTAATATTCCGAATAGTATATTGATCTCCCTTTGGAGTTATAAACACAGTATCTGAAATTGAGCAGCCATTGTTTTGATAAAAGATTTTTTCCATCACACTTTCTCCGTACGTGTTTTAAGTTTCTTAATTTTATAGATTTGATCATTGTTTGGGAACTGCCCTTTTCCCGAGTTCGCAATGATGCGTTGTGCTTGCTCATTCCTACATCAAAGTCAATAATTATTTAATTCCACTTGCTGTTGAGTTGGTTTAAATGTCGTTTTAAACGACATCATCAATCACTGTTGGGAAACTGCCCTTTTGCCGTGTTGGCAATGATGCGTTGGGCATCTTTGAAGTGACGACTAACAGTTGCCGCCAATACAGAGCGTCTCCTTGCGGCATCCATTACTTCTGTTTCAGTTTTACGGGTAGTTTTAGGTACCAGTTTCAATCTTTCTCCTATTTGAGCCAATGTGATTTTTTTATCACTTGCTTTTGCTGCCAACACGGCGTCATAGACAGCCAACTGAATACGTAGCGTATGAATGCTGACATTGCGGTGTAGCGGATAACGGGCGCTGCTTGCGTCACTATCACTTAGTGCCTTGCGTCCACGCTTGCCACCGTGCCGTTTTTTCAGCAACTCCGCAAAGAAACCTTGTAAGTTGCGTTTGGGTATATCCAACGGCACAGCAACAACCATCACGCTGTCTTTTGTCCAACTGCTGTCCCAATCACTGGGACTATTCAGTTCTGCCAACTTAACGGGCTTTGCTTTTTCAGCAAACAGACGGAATCCGTGCTCCGTCCACCACTCTTTGAAGTTGTCGTTTGAAACGACACCAAAGTCAGCATAAAGCTCAGCTAATTCCCCAGTTCCACCTGCGGCACAGCAAGCAGCGTAGTCATCATTCCGCCGCAGAAACTCCCACCACCAGTAGTAAGGGCTACGTTGTTGATAAGACAAACCCAAAGGCTTTTTACCTCTTCCAAATACGGGGTGCTTGGCTTTGAAAACAATGCTCATTTCTTTAACAGTCTAATTGCGTTATTAGGAATAAATGGTCCTGAAAAATGTCCATTTTCATACAATAGATACATCTTAAACGGATCGTCGTTTAAGTCAAATGTTCTTTATAAATCAATGGCTTAGTCCATCTTTAAGCACACATAAGTGCTTGCGTTTCAGAACGCATTTTCTACAACTTTTATCTTTAATTCTGACAAAAAAGGAGAACCCTATGTCAAACGCAAATTTTATGTCTCTTGCCGTTCAACCCACCGCTGAAGTTGTCGTTCAAAACGACGAAATCACATTGACCCCGCTTGCCATTTCACAGCCTCTGACAAAGGTATTAGCAGATTTGGAATTAGAGCGTGTGACTTGGGAAGAAGGCGTTTACCGCACCAGCAACCAAGCTCTTTACGCAGTACTTGCCAAATGTCTTGCTATTGCTCAAGCAGACTCACCAGAGCTTGCCAAGCAACGCAACGCTGGTTTGGAAGCCTTTTACAAACTACGGGGATATTCATACAAGAAAGACGCCCCGCCCGCTGCCCGCGTTGTGAAAGCTGTCTTTGGTGGCGTTGATCGTCGCCGTCTTAGCACCTACTCACTGGTGCTGCGTGAAGCTATCAAAAAACGTGTTCAATCAACTCAACTGGCAGATTGGATTGAAAAAGAAGGCGGAATACAAGAGATCAAATTGTCTCAAAGCGCCACCTTCGTCAAACCCGCTGCCAAAGTAGAAATGGCACGACAGACTTTTGACACGCTGCCTGAGCTGGCATCTGTGAAGTCTGAAGCACTTAGCCAGTTTACAGACGCAGACTTTATTGGTGAAAGCTGCGTACTGATTGCTGAACAAGCC
>JACCED011539602.1_pt1 | contig 11661 bp, 21 predicted proteins | sample 7455021 | NCBI WGS metagenome assembly JACCED01 (sample SAMN15323456, study PRJNA562643) | freshwater metagenome | isolation source: river surface water | place: USA:Blue River Watershed | collected 2017-08-19
AAAGGAAAAACCATGTCACGTATTAACTTCTCTCTGCAAATGGACATCAACGAGTGCGCCACCACCATCATGGCAATCGGCGATGAACTTACTCCCATCATTGTGTCCGAGCCTGGCGTCGGCAAGTCATCCATCCTCAAGATGTTGGAAGAAAAGCATGGCGATGCGTATGACTACATCTACGTTGACTGCCCAGTCAAGGACATGATGGACGTTGCGGCATCCATTCCCAATCACGAGACTCGCACCTTGGAATACTATGTGTCGTCATTGTTCAAGCTCGATAGTGACAAGCCCAAGGTCATCATGCTCGACGAGTTTATGAAGGCACCCAAGCTCTTGCAGATCATCTTCACCCGACTGATGCTCGAACGTACTGTGGGTGATGTACCTTTGCCCAAGGGTTCTGTGGTGTTCGGTACAAGTAACAACGCAACTGACGGCGTGGGTGACGGCATGTTGGCACACGCTGGCAATCGTGTGTGCAAGATACAGATGAGCAAGCCCAACGCAGATCAGTGGTGCACATGGGCTACCCTGCATAACATCGCTCGACCGATTCGTGCATGGGTGACTATGAATCCCAAGGTGATGAACTCTTACCTCGACCCCAACCAAGAGGACAACGAGCACATCTTCAAGCCAAGCAAGACCGGACAGTTTGCATCGCCTCGCTCTCTCGCCAAGGCATCCATCATCGTGGACAAGCGTGACGTACTGGGTGAGAACGCATTGGCAGTGGCGTTGGCTGGCACCGTCGGCGAGGCAACGGCTAAGTCTATGGCGGCATTCATTGCGCTCGAAGATCGTTTGATCTTGACCAAGGATGTTATCAAGGATGCGAAGCGCATTGCGGTTCCCGATGATGTGTCTGCGCTTGTCATGATGATGTTCGAGGCGGTTGACTATCTAGACAATCAGGATGACCTGAACGAGTACATGGAGTTCGTGAATCGCATTCAACAGTCCGAGATTCAGTCAATCTTCTTCACCATGATGATGCGTACCAAGCCCCGCATTGCACGTTACAACGCATCCATTACCAAGTGGGCGACCGAGAACCACATGCTGATGTAAGGAGACAGACATGGCATCGGAAATACTTAAGAAACTAACTCAAGGTGAACTCGCAGAGGGGTTTGTTGAAGACCTGCTAGACATCATCGGAGGGTACGAGGGAGCCATGCACGTATCCACGGTTATCGGGTGTTTGGACCTTGTAAAACAACAACTGATCTTTGACCACATGGAGGGTGACGATGATGAGTGACAAGATTACACGAATCGTGTTTCTGTTAGCCCTGATAGTGATCGCTATCGACATTTTAATTTGGAGACCATGATGAAACTGACAGAGGAACAGCGCGTCAAGAAGGCGCACATTGCCATGCTCAAGCATCCCGAGACTGCACTGTATTCGGGTGTGATGATGATGGGTACAACCGAGGTGGTGGATGACAACATTACTGCGTACACCGATGGTGCGAACAAACGCTACGGCAGGAAGTTCTTGCAGGAGATGTGCAAGGATGACAAGGAAGTTGCTGGTTTAGTTCTTCACGAGAACCTGCATATCTCTTTGCGTCACTTGCTTCACAACCTTGATCTGTTCAAGGAAGATCGGCGACTCGCCAACATGGCGGCTGACTTTGTGGTGAATGACATCATCATGAACATCAAGGACAAGAACCTTGTGAAGTTGCCAGAGGGTGGGTGCTATGACCCCAAGTACCACAACATGAGCATGCGCGAAGTGTACCGACTGCTGAAGGAAGAACAAGAAGGCGGCGGCGGTGCAGGTGGCGATGGTGAGGGTGATGGTGGTAGCGGCGGTGGGTACGAGTTCGATGAGCACGATTTCCAATCCGGCATGACTGCCGAGCAAGCGAAGGAGATGGATGCGCGTATCGACCGAGCACTGCGCGAAGGTGCACTGCTGGCTGGCAGATTGGGTATTGATATTCCACGCCACATCACGGAGATTCTGACGCCCAAGGTTGACTGGCGCGAGGTGTTGCGTGAGTTCGTTGCGTCATCGACCAAAGGCAAGGACGAGTACACATGGCGGCGTTTCAATCGCCGACTGTTGCCCAGTGATATGTATCTGCCAACTGTGGAGAACGAGACCATTGGCGACATCGTGGTAGCAATCGACACATCAGGCTCCATCGGACAGGAACAGATCAACGAGTTCGCAGGTGAGCTTGTGTCAATCTGTGAATCAGTATCCCCTGAATCAGTACGCATACTGTGGTGGGACACGATGGTGCATGGTGAGCAGATGTTCACGGACAACTATTCAGCGATAGGTGAAATGCTAAAGCCCCTTGGTGGCGGCGGCACTGAGGTTGGGTGTGTGTCCAAGTACATCAACAAGCAGAAGATCAACGCAGAGTGTGTGATTGTTTTCACTGACGGCTACGTTGAACACGATGTGAAGTGGGACATCCAAGCGCCGACTCTGTGGATGATTACGGACGCGCATCACTGGACGCCCCCGACTGGTAAGAAAGTTATTTTCCAACGATAAGGAGAGGTCATGCATCACGACATAAAAACACGCAGAACATACAACGAGTTCTTGTCGTACAACAAACCATATCATGGTGGTAATGGTGACACCTACCCCCTTGGTGCGAGAGAGTATTCACTCAAGCACTTTCGCAAGATGCCCAACGGCGACCTGCACATCATGTACGCCAACCGCAAGGAGATGAGCGCACCGAATGCGCCGAGGTACGAGCACAGACATCTTGCGACTATCCATCCCGACAACTCCATCACCATCCGTAACAGCCAAGACTTTGGTGACTACAAGATGCTGGAGGCTGTAACTGGTTTCAGCATGGTTCATGAATCCAAGCGCGGTGGATTGGTTATTCACGCAAGACCGAGTGACGACAAATCAAAATGGTTTATGCACTATGGGTTCAAAGGTTTACGCATCATGTTGGGCACAGGTGCGCCACACCCAGAGTGTCAATACGAGATACATCACCGCACAGTCAAGCGTGTAGAGGCTCAGGAGTACATGAAACAGTATGAAGAGTTCTTGACCACATATCCGGTCATGCTCAAGTGCATGACATTCGAGGCGGTGCGTGATCTTTCTGTGGAGATGCGCGACTTGGTCACGCCCAACATGCGAAGCGAGAGCTTCTTGAACCTTGCGATGGTGAACCTTGAGAACAAGCACTACGTTGACGCGGCGGTGGCATTCGCTATGAGTTCATCATCCAACCTATGGTACGTGGGCTGGCGCGGCGAGAGGATCATCCCAGTAATCATCAATGCGGTGGACAAACACTTCAGGAAAGCCATGCTCAGCAAGGCGCCTGACTCAGCCAACATCTTCAAGGTGAAAACGTACAAAGGAGGCGAGTACTTTGCAACATCTCAGTGGCCCCTGAAAGTCTATACGACTGACGGACAACAACTCACAAACATCTAAGAGGACAAACCATGCAACACTTAATTTCCCCATTCGCTGACGCAACCAAGACATTGGCACAGATCAGCGCGAACCCACGACTGCAAGAGCTGACGTACGAGTTCTGCACGAAGTTCGGCGTCAAGGCACACCATCACGACCATCAGCTATCCAGAGACTTCATCTTGCTTGTGACGGACAGTGGACTCCCCGCAGGTAAGCTGAGAGTGGACAAAGATTCAGAGGGTGACTTCTACATCTACACCGCTTCCCACATCAGCAAGTCGCGTAGCAGTACGCGCTCTGGCAGAGATACGCGAGACGCTTCCAAGATCAAAGACTTGTTGCGTGTGGTCATCAACAACGGCGAAGAACCGAATGATGTAAGACTCTATGACGCATACAGTGGTGGCTTGAACTATGCGTTCAGACAAACGAAGAGGCATAGCGCTCCATCAATCCATGTGTCATCGGATTTAACTATCGCAATGATCGAAGGCATACTAAAAATCAATGAACAAAACTTGACAAATAGAATGAAAGACATAAATAATCTCTACGTCGAGTACACAAATAAATTGAAGACAATGAGAGACGAGAGAGCTACACACAATCGTTTTATAAGTGGGTCAACAGTGATTGGCATCCATAAAAACATGACTTCGGACACGGGCAAGCCGTTCTATCTTGTCGGTGAAGCAACGTGGGATAGCGGCGCTGACAAGACATTCATCACCAAGAAGTTGGTGCGACATGCGAGTCTTTCAGAGGTACCTGAATTGGTAAGTGACGTTGCAATCATCCGCACATACTTTGAGACACACAAGGACGGCTCGAACCTAGCTGGCAACGAGCTTGGCGTGGCGATGCAAGATCAATACTTCTACGACATCGACATCTCCGTGGGCTACGTTGATCGTCAAGTGTTTTGGGTTCTGATTCCTAAGACTGCACCATGACATTAGACCTAACACCTGTGTCACATAGCTACCTGATGGGTAGCTATCGCGTGGCGATGCGCAAAGAGGATGACGAGTACGTGATTCATATAACGAAAGATCAGACGAGACGTTATACCGATGACACGCTACCTGACAGAATCAAATCCGCATTGTCAATGATTCATGCGTTCCCGCAACGACTGCGTGAGCCGTGGGAGATTGGTAGCAGTGATCTGTTCATCAATTCACAGACGATGGAACTGAACGAGGTTGGCTGGCAAGTCACCAAGAACTTGTACATCGTTGTTCTAGATCAGGATTACTTGTTCAAATTGTGGGGTGAGAAATGATTGAAGTAATGAAGCAGGCGCTGGAGGCTTTGGAATTAACTGCGGACCGAATGCAAAAACAACGTGACGCCATCACATCCCTACGCCAAGCCATAGGGCAAGCTGAGAAAAAGCAAGCCCGGGAGCCGAAGAAATGGGTTGAGGTTGAATGCCCGTTGTGTGGAGAAATGGCTGTTGCACACACGCATCCGGTTTTAACCACCCCACAACCACAGCGTGAATGGGTTGGGCTGACGGATGAGGAAAGAAATCACGCAAGACACACTGTTACTTATTCCCAACTAGCAATGACCGCTGGCGAATGGGCTGAGGCAGTTCAAATAGAAACGGAAAAGCGACTCAAGGAGAAGAACACATGACCACAAAACTACACAAAGAAGCCGTTGCCGCAGTCGAGGCATGGTGCAAAAAGAAAAAATGGAAGCTAATAAGCAAGCCGCGCCACGTTCACCCGCAAGCGTATGTAGTTGGGTATGCCGCACCTAAATGCCTTATCGTTTCCCAATGCTGGGCTGACAGTGAGCCGCAAATGAAGGAATGGGATAAGAAATATCCGCTGGAAATCGTGTATGAGTTTGACGAGTCCCTGCGTCCCGGCGATTGGTGCGTTGTGGCATACGTCTGTACAAATTCTTTTCAGCAACAAGTTGCTATACCACTCGCCACCAAACCCAAGGAGAAGAACTCATGATGTATTTTGAAAAGAATCAACCGCACTACCTTGTATGGCCTGTGCTGGCGTTTGGACGTAACGACACCGAGGGCTTATGGGTTGGAATTGCTTGGCTCAACATGGAGATTGGCTGGGCGGAGAAGCGCGCATGAGCCCCTACAACACCGACACCAGAGAGAGCTACATCCAGCGCATGAAAGCTGGGCACTTGCATGTTGCTGAGGCGCATCACGCCCTTGGGAATGAAACGTCAATGTGGCTATCGCTGATTAACTACGCTATGGCTGAAGAAATCTATGGCGAGCACTGGGACTACGTAAGCAGACTGAAGGATAAAACATGACCAATGTAAAAGCATTGCGCGGTGCAGTTGTGCCCACGAACGAGCCAAACACTGCGCTGGTCGCCGCACTCAAAGACATCCTTGCCGATGCTGAAGCGGGCAGGTTGCAGTCATTCTTTGCCGCAGGTTTCTTGAGCGATGGTCTGAGAATGTCTTGCATCGTAAACAACCACCCAAATGTGTACGAGGTTATAGGGTCAATCGAAGCGCTGAAGCATGACTACATCACACGATACACGGAGCCACTGTGACCAAGCGCATCACCATTCCAATCAACGGAAACATTGATGCTATCAAGGCACAACTGAAGGAGGAGCTTGGGGTAGACCTTGGCTACGCGCAGTTGATTGACTACCTAATCAAGTTCTATCGCAAGAACAACAAACCTGCAACGCTATGGCAGAAATGACTACAAACCTCGGGCTGGACGCACTGTGGGCGTACACCCGATCACTACCACCACTGGACGGAGAGCTTATGACACCAGAAGGAAAAGTTAAAGACAAAGTCAAGATCACGCTTGCGACCATGGGCGCGTACTACTGCATGCCAGCAACAGGGGGCTTTGGTAATTCAGGCATCCCTGACATCCTATGTTGTTACAAAGGGAGGTTCATCGCCATTGAGTGCAAGACAGGAAGCAACAAGCCTACGAGATTGCAACAAACCCACTTGGATGAGATAGAACGTCAAGGCGGTTTGGGTTTTGTAATCAACGAGGACAACGTCAAGATGTTACGTCAGATGATAGAGGCAAACATATGAACGAGAGAAAGATCAAACCAGAGTGGGTTGGCACACTGCTCGACCCCGAATTCAAATACAACCCCGCCGCCCAAACGGATGTGCAACGAACATGGAGAAAGCATGGCTGGACGCCCCCAAGCGAGACAAAACAAAATGAAAGCAACACTGGAATTCAACTACCCTGAAGATGAGGACGCTTTGCGTTACGCAGTGCATGGAGAGAAAGCAATCAAAGCACTGTGGGATGTCAAGCGTTACATCAGAGACAACTTTGTCTACAACTCCAACGCCATTGATGTGCTTAACAAAGTACGCGAGATCACCGACATGGCGCTGGCTGAATGTGGCGAAGAGGTCTAGAACTGGTCTCAAATGAAATGTCCAACTTGTGGCACGTGGACCATCGTGCTTGAAACGCGAATCTCACCCAACAGAAATGTACGAAGGAGAAGGCAATGCGCAAATGAACACACCTACACCACCGAAGAAACAGTCGTCCCCAAAGAGGTCATTGACCAAGAGCGACTTGAACGTCTTAGAACAGTTAACGAAAAACGCTTGGAATCCATTCGTGCGCGTAAATCCAAGACTGCTCGAAATCCTTCATCGTAGACAGAAAAAAGCCGCTGAATGTGAGGCGGCACCATTTTAGGAAAGATCATGGACAACCCAGTATTGACTGCACAACAAGCCGCTTTCATCCTGAAGATGAAGCAAGAGAACCCACCCAAAGAGCAACAAGTTATTGAACAACCGAAAGAGGAAATCATGCAACAAACAACCGAACAAAAAGCCAAGTACCGTGATATGTTTAAGTACCGTGGCTCCGCTGAAAAGATTCGCAAGTTCTTTGCGAAGAACCGTCAAGCCACGCCAGCAGAAGCCGTTGCCGTGACTGGTGAAACACTTCAAGCCGTCTATAACATCCGCTCACAACTGCGCAAGAAGAATCCCAAGTACTTTGACCACAAGAAGCCCGGACCCAAGCCCATGACCCCTGAGCAGAAGGCACAACGTGCACAAGAACGCGCGGCGGCAGAGGAAGCACAACTGCGCGGTCCAGCCGTGGAAGTGGCGACAAAGAGCAATCCGTATCTGACGAAAGTTATAGGGGAGTTGGAGCTTCCTGTGCGCCCTGAAAACGTCTTGAAAGCTGAGAACATCTACTACATCGGTGACTTGGTTCAGCGCACGAAGCTAGACTTAATGAAGATGCCCAACATGGGTCGGAAGTCTATTGGTGACGTCGAAGAAGCCTTGCATCGTATCGGACTCACTCTTGGTATGAAGGTTCCAGCTTGGGAAACCCTCGCGGTCTTTACATCCGACAAGCCGGTCGCTGAATTGATTAAAGACTCAGCCACCCCTGACATGGTGAATAGCCCCCCGCACTACAAGTCTGGCGGCATCGAGACGATTGACTTCATCGAAGCCAAGAAGCTCAACTACAACTTGGGCAACGTGGTGAAGTACATCACCCGCGCAGACCTCAAAGGCAACCGCAAGCAAGACCTCGCCAAAGCGCTGTGGTATCTGCAACGCGAAATCAGCACGATGGAGTGAACATGGACTATATCAAACCATCACACAACTTGTTACCCCCTCACGCCCAACGCATCCTTATGGATGCGGCAAGCACCGAGCGCCTTGACTTCATTGAACGTGCGATTGCGACAGTGCGCGATGTGTGTCCAAATAAGTTCTATGAAGAACAGAGCAAGGACTTGGCGAATCGTGTGTTCTACAACGAGCCAGCAAACAGTGTCCCCATGAAGGGGTTTGTTGTTGCGCGGGTACGGAGACTTTGATGTACGTATCTACACCGAACTCTTTTGTAGAGATACCACTGTCGGTCAACGGACAGTCTCAACTCATGCAGGGGCAGGTGCGAACCACGCATTCAACTACGCCGCCTGACGTGATTGAGTACCTAAAGTGCATGGGTTGGGAGCGTAGCATCAATTCCAACGCCGACTATTGGACGCGTCGTGAGAACACACCATATGGCTACTTCACATGGGAGCAAGCCGTCGTGTATTGCATGGTCAAACCATTCTTGGAGAAACAAACCACATGAACAACGGAATAAAAATCCTATCCGAACGCATGGTGTCAGCGCCTAGCGACTTCAGGGAACCGAAGTGGCGAAGGCTTGTTGTTCGAGTGATTGAGAACAGAGGAAGTATTTTCACGGACGAAGAATGTGATCTTATAAATGACTCTGTGATTCAGCTTGAGCGTAGACTGTTTGAGGGGGATGTGATGCAAGCACTTGCACCGCCACCCCCGGTCACCGCACAAGGGAACAACGGTTTGCTGGTGCAACCAACTGTGTCTATGTATGACGAAAACGAGCACCGCACACTATCTGAGATGGTGGAGCGCGCAGTCATTGGGCGCATGGAGTTGAAAGCCGCGAAGGCAAGGGCTATGAAAGGTCAAACAGTAGAGGAGAAAACAGAATGCACAACGGCATAAGACTTATTTGTGAGAAGCTTATCGCAGACCCCGAAAGTTGTATGGAAGGCGCAAAGACAACTGAGTGGACTCATGCCGCTAGGCTAGTGATAGAGAACACGAATGGGATTTTCACACCTGAAGAAATTGAGGCGGTGAAAGATTCGTGGAAAGAGGCTCAGCGCATGAACTTCTTTGGCATCATTGTTGAGCTTGTGCATAGCAAAAAGGCATTCAGCAAACTGCCGCTCACACGACAACAACATGAAACAAGAATGAACAACGAGAGACAGGAAGAGTTGCACAAAGCGTTGGAGTATGCCAAGCGCCGTGACCCTCAACTTGGTCGAGACCTTGAACGTATGAGGTGGGAGCAAGAGATGAAACAAATACCTGCGTACCAAATAGACCACACTGGACCAACCAACTGGAGATAAAAATGCTAGACGGAATAAAACTATTGATCGAACGTATGGACTCTAACCCAGAAGAGTTCTTTGGAGACTTGGCTTACCGATGGGCTGAAGTCATGCAAGACATCGCCAAGAACGGACCGCAGTTTCTTGAGGAAGAAGACCTGATGCTTCTGAATAAGAAGGTCAAGGAGGTCAGACGCAAAGAGCTGAATGCTAAGATCATGGACGAGATCGCCAACGCAGAGCGTTTGCAAACCGCACAGGAGAAGTTCACTAGGGCTGGCAAGGTGCAGGTGAACCCATATAGTGCGGCGCAAGCTAAGCAGTCGGGCGGTCCAGTACAGAAGGCATGGTGGCAGGGTGTGGCGTTACCAGAACTAGAGAAAGCGTTTGACAGTGCGTACTCTGACGCACGGCTAATGGCAAGTGATACGGTAAACGGCATGATAAGCAACCTCGAATGGGCTGAGCAAACATCAGACCGAGTGACAATCAATCGCATCCGTGCGGAAAACCACGCGCTAGAAATGCAACTTGCCGCAGTCAGACAGGCGCAAGCCGAAAAAGACGCGAAGGCACAAGCGTACAAGAAACGTAACAACCAAGGATGGTTCCGATGATCTTTCTGTTCAAGCACAAGCCAGTGAATCTTGATCTGTTCACTTGCCGCCAGATGATTTACGATGCGGCGAAGCCCAAGCCAGCCGCGCAGTTTTATCCCGACTGGTGGAAGGAACTCAAGACAGAGATTCCAATGAAGGGGAGCATATTCCCCACTGCTACCATGCGTCGCTGTATGGGGATAGTGGACTACTACAAGCATGGCATCATCCAGCCTCTGTGGTCTGACTTTATCTGTCGTACTGGACCGATTGGCGACCCGTTCTTTGAAGCGGCGTTCTCTGATAACACTACTCCGGTATCACAACACCCTGAGCTGCTGCGTGGGTCGTACTTGCCTGACACACATTACTGCCATATCAAGATGAGCAACCCTTGGGCGGCGAAGTGCAAGGAAGACATCATGTGGATGTGGGAACAACCGACTTGGAGCTACCCTCGCCCCAACGACATGATACTTTTGCCCGGCACGACTGAGTTTAAGTATCAGTACTCCCTGAACGTCAATATTATGTTCGCCCGAGGGAATACACCTATCGAACACAAGATGGCATTTCAGCAACCGCTGGTACACTTGACGCCCCTCACGGAGCGACCATTGAAGTTGCACCATCACATGGTTGCGCGGGAAGAATTCGACAAGCTGATGCAAGGCGAGAAGCTTTCCAACATCAATCGCTATCGCGCATACCGCCGTGTCCGTGAGAGTGAAGAGAAGAAGTGCCCATTTGCAGGATGGATGAGTCAATGAACTTAATCACCGTAGACTTTGAGACGTATTACAACGACAAGGGCTTGGGTTTCCGAACCCAGACCACGGAAGAGTACGTGCGTGACAAAGCATTCGAAGTCATCGGTGTTGCGGTTCAAGTGGGAGCTGGAGAACCTACGTGGTTCTCTGGCAACCATGACCAAATTAGAGTCTGGTTGAAGCAGTTCGACTGGAAGAATAGTCTGGTGCTTGCCCACAACACCCTGTTTGACGGCGCGATACTAGCATGGCATTTCAAGATAAAGCCCATGGGGTGGCTTGACACGCTATCAATGGCGAGAGCATTGCATGGTGTGGATGCTGGTGGTTCACTGGCCAAGCTAGCAGTGAGGTACAACATCGGACAAAAAGGCACCGAGGTAAGCGCCGCCATAAATAAGAACCGTCTGGACTTCACGCCAGATGACTTGGCGCAGTATGGTGAGTACTGCAAGAATGACGTCAGGTTGACGTACGACTTGTTCCAGATCATGTCCAAGGATTTCCCGATGGACGAGTTGCGTCTGATAGACATGACGCTTCAGATGTTCACGCACCCAGTGCTAGAGATAGATCAGGGTGTGCTGTATGAGAGGCTTGACGCGCTAGCACAAGAAAAGTCTGAGCTGTTGTCGTCACTCATGGAACGACTGAAAGCGACATCAGAGGAAGAAGTTCGCGAGAAACTTTCTAGCAACAACAAGTTCGCCGATGTCCTGAGAAGCTTTGACATCGAAGTGCCAATGAAGTTCAGCGAGAAGCAGAAGAAGGACGTGCCTGCACTCGCCAAGAAAGACGAAGGCTTCATTGCACTGACTGAACACGAAGACCCATTCATACAACAACTGTGCGCTGTGCGGTTGGGTACTAAGTCCACGCTTGAAGTCAAGCGCATTGAACGCTTTAGTGACATAGCCAAGCGCAACCACGGA
>JACCED011118001.1_pt1 | contig 11659 bp, 7 predicted proteins | sample 7455021 | NCBI WGS metagenome assembly JACCED01 (sample SAMN15323456, study PRJNA562643) | freshwater metagenome | isolation source: river surface water | place: USA:Blue River Watershed | collected 2017-08-19
GAGGCGCGCACGCCGCATGCGGCGTTCTACTATTATCACGGCCCGCAGCTGGAGGCGGTGCGCGCGGGGCCGTGGAAACTGGCGCTGCCGGTGGCTCCGGCGTTTGGCGTGAAGGGCAAAGGCAAGGCGGCGCGTCCGCTGCGGTTGTGGCACGTGGTCGACGATCCGGCCGAGACGAACGACCGCGCCGCGGCCGAGCCGGAGGTCGTGGAGCGGCTGCTGCGCGTCGCCGAGCAGGCGCGCGAGGAACTGGGTGACGTCGGCCGGCCGGGGCGCGGTCAGCGGCCGCCGGGGCGCGTCGAGAGTCCGTTGCCGCAGCTGCTCCGGGCGAACTGAGCGACGGAGAAAATAGGGCTGGATTCGGACGCCGGCCCGCGTTGCGTTGGACTTTCAACCCCACGTGGACCGCGTTCCGTCCGGCCGGCGCCGGATTGGGAAACGTCGGTCTGTTTCCCCTGCCTTTTCGCCATGAGCTGCTTCCGCCTCCGTCTGCCTCTCTCTGCTTTCCTCGTGTTGGCCTGTGTGTTCGCCTCGGGCCGGCTGACCGCCGCCGGCGCGACCGCGACGGTGACCGGCCGGGTGCAGGACGTGGTGACGGGACTGTTTCTGAACAACGCGCGCGTGACGGTGCCGGGCACGGAGCTCACGGCGTTCACGGATCAGTCGGGCATCTACCGGCTGGCGCAGGTGCCGGCGGGCCGCGTAACGCTGGAGGTTTTCTACACCGGACTTGATCCGCAGACGGCCACGGTGGAGGTGGCGGCGGGCGCGGTGGCAACGCGCGATTTCGAACTGACGAATACGGGCCGCTACGGGCGGACGGGCGTGGTGAAACTCGATGCCTTCACGGTTTCCACGGCGCGGGAGACGAACAGCGAAGCGATCGCGGTGAACGAGCAGCGGTTTGCCGCGAACATCAAGACGGTGGTGGCGGCGGATTCGCTCGGCGACGTGATGGACGGCAACGTGGGCGAGTTTCTCAAATTTCTGCCCGGCATCACGGCGGAATACGACACGGAGTCGGGCGGGTCGGTGGCGTCGGTCGCGGTCCGCGGTTTCCCCTCGAGCATGGCGGTGCTCTCGACCGACGGCATGGAGATGGCCAACACCGGCAACCCGCAGGGCGCGTCGCGCGTGTTCCAGTTCAAGGAGGTTTCGATCAACAATATCTCGCGGCTCGAGGTGACGAAGGTGCCGACGCCCTCGACGCCCGCGGACTCGATGTCGGGCTCGATCGACATGGTGAGCAAGAGTGCCTTCGAGCGGAAGGATGCGCAGCTGCGGACGAGTGCGAGTCTGGCGGGTATCGACTCGCGGCTCGGCTTCCGGCCGGAGCCGCACACCTCGGACCGCAAGATCCACAAAGTGCGGCCGAGTTTCAGCTTCGATTACACGCTGCCGGTGTCGCGGGACTTCGGTCTTGTGGTGACGGGGCAGACGCAGAACCGCTTCATCGAGCAGCAGCGTTCGACCAAGGCCTACACGGCGACGGGGGCGGGGACCGGCGCGACGACGGCGCGGCCGTATCTCTCCACGTATCAGTTCATCAGCGTGGCGCGCGTGAACACCCGGAACTCGCTCGCGCTCAAAGCGGACTGGCGGCCGCATGCGAACGGCGTGTTGTCGCTCAGTGCGGAGCGCAGCCGGTTCATCTCGGACCGCTCGAATGCCTCGATGGCGTGGGGCACCGGCACCAACGGCACGCCGACGCCGGCGACGGGTGTGCCGATGACGTATGGCGATACGTTCACGCAGGGCGCCACGGGCCGCGGGAGCGTCAACCTGATGAACCTCGGTGCCTCCGTCGTGCAGAAGCTCGACACCAAGGCCGCGAGCCTGCGCTACCGTTTCGACGACGGCACGTGGCGGGTCGTGGCGGGCGTGGGCAAATCCAACTCCGCCGGCGGTTACCAGGACACGACGGACGGGCGTTTCCGGACGCTCGGCATCACGTTGACCAATCCGGTGCGGATCGCGCTCGGCAACAGCAACGAACTGCGGCCGTGGACGCTGCAGGGCTTCGACAACAACAACCGCGAAGTCGACCTCGCGAATCTCGACAATTACCGGCTGAACACCGCGCAGTCCACGCCGCGGCCGATCCGCGACAGTCTGGACAACGCCAAGCTCGATGTGCGGCGCGCGCTGCCGTTTCTCCCGGTGCCGGCGGCGGTGCAGGTCGGCGGACTGGCGCGCTCCAAGGTGCGCGATGTGCGGCGGGAGAGCATCAACTGGACCTACAACGGGCCGGACGGGAACCCGAACACGCCGGATGCGCCGACGCCGTATCGGATGCAGAATTACGTGAACCGGCCGGAGTATTTCGGGTTTACGAACATGCCGTTCGTCTCGCTGTGGCGCGCGTGGGATGCGTTTCAGGCCAATCCGAACCTCTGGAGCAAGACGCCGGCACAGATCGCCACGGAGGAGCAGTTCCGGATCAACAACTCGGAGCGGCTGCAGGAGGATGTCGCCTCCTGGTATGCGCAGACGGAGTTCGGGCTCTTCCGGAACCGCCTGCGGGTGCTCACGGGCCTCCGGCACGAGCGCACCACGGCCAAGGGTGAGGGCGTGGCCTTCGATCCCTCGGCGGTCTGGGTGCGCGACCGGGATGGCAGCTTTGCGCACACGGCGGCGGGCGCGCGGATCCGGCGGCCGGAGGCCGGCGCGGTCGGCTCGCTCGAGGAGGTGCGGCTGACGCGGAAGGATCGCGGCTACCGCGCGGAACGGACCTACGGCGGAAATTATCCGAGCATGCACCTGACCTGGCACCTGCGGGAAGATGTGCTGCTGCGCGCGGCCTACGCGAAGACCTACGGCCGGCCGGATTTCACGAACCTCGTGCCCAACGCCACGATCGACGAGACGGATTTCGAGGACAACGTGCCCGATCCCGACCAGATCCCGGGCCGGATCAACGTGCGCAACACGGGGCTGCGCCCGTGGACGGCGGACAATTACGACCTCTCGCTCGAATACTACACGCCCTCGGGCGGGCTGTTCAGCGCGGGTGTCTTCCGCAAGGACATCCGCGACTTCTTCGGCAACGTGGTGAAGCTCGCGACGGCGGAGGACCTGCGGCAGCTCGACCTCGACCCGCGCTACCTCGGCTGGCGGCTGACGACGACCTACAATCTGCCGGATGCGGCGCGGGTGGGCGGGATCGAGTTCAACGTGCGCCAGTCGCTCGCGCGGCTCGGCGGCTGGGGCCGGCATTTCCAGGTGTTTGCCAACGGCACGAAGCTCGACCTCGACGGCGGCAAGGACGCGGAGTTCGACAGCTTCGTGCCGACGAGTGCGAACGCGGGCTTCACGTTCAGCAAAAATCCCGTCGTGGTGATGGTGCGGATGAACCACCGCGGTCGGCAGCGGCGCGGAGACATCCCGGCGCTCGGGGCGGACGCCTACGAGTATGTGCTCGGGCGCTCGACGCTCGACCTGAACATCGACGTGCAGCTCCGGCGGAACCTGTTCCTCTATTTCAACAGCCAGAACATTCTCAACGTGCCGGAGATTCTGGAGCGCTACGGTTCCGAGACGCCCGGTTACGCGCGGCGTTATCAGGAGATGACGCACGGGGTGCAGCTGACGCTCGGGCTGAAGGGGACGTTCTGAATGCGATTCTCCCTGCCAGCGGCGCCGGCGATCCGCCGCGAACTGTCTGACGAACTCGTCAGCCTGAAGCGCTTGGCATGAACCCCGCCGTGCAAGGAATTCGGTCCGTCCCCTTCGTGCGAACCCCCTGGGCTCTCTTCATCGGCTGCGCGCTGCTGGCGCTGGCGGCGTGGGCTATCGTTGCCGGTTACGGTGGCGCGGGCGAAGCGGTTGCGGTGCGGACGGCGATGGAAACGGCGGCGCAACTTGCGCGGGTGCACGGGGTGGAGGACGTGGAGCGGTTGTCGGAGGATCGGCTGCGGGCATTTCTGACCGGGATCGAGGCGATCAATCTGCGCGGAACGCCGGAGGCGTTTGCATCGGCGTTCCGCGCGTGGCGCGACGAGTGGCGGCTGGTGCTGGTGGGTGGGTTTGCGCAGACCGGTGTTCCGAGCGAGATGCGGGGACGGGTCGAGAAGGCGCGGGAACGGCTGCGGGCGGAGGCGGCGAAGCGCCTGCGCGGCGCCGCGAGCCGGCGGGGGCGCGAGCTACGGCCGGGGGGAGCCAAGTTCCTGCAGGGCCCGGCTGGCGGGCCCGTGGCCGGGTTGCAGACGGAGGGCGGCTTCGAAGTGGCGGAGGGCGGCGGCGTTGTCGCCGCGGCGATTGCTCACGACGCCGAGCGCGTAGGCGGCATCGGGGTTGTTTGAGTCGAGCGCGGCCGCGCGGGCGGCGTGCTCTCCCGCGGCGGTGAAATCGTCCTGGCGCACCAACGAGAGCGCGAGCCGCACCAGCACCCTGGGCTGGTCGGGGTTGAGCCGAAGGGCTTCCTGATCGACGGCGATCGCCGCCGGAAATTCTTCGAGCATGGTAAGCACCGTGGCGAGCGAGTTGCGGACGCCTTGATGGGTGGGCGCGAGCTGGAGGGCGCGTTGCAGTTGGGTGCGGGCGGCGCCGAGATCGCCGCCGGCAGCGAGGGCGTTGCCGAGGTTCCACCGGGCTTCGGGCGTCTCCGCGCCGAAGCGAAGCGCGGCCTGGAACTGCTCCACCGCGGCGGGATATCGGTTGGTGCGCAGCAGGACGAGGCCGAGATTGCTGCGGGGATTGGCCCACCGGGGATCAATCTTCACCGCCTCCCGCAGATGCTGCTCCGCGTCGGCGAGGCGATTGAGCATCAGGTAGGCGGTGCCGAGCGTGGCGCGGGTGGGGGCGGAGTCGGGATTCTGTGCAAGCGCGACCTGCAGGAGCGGCAGCGCGTTCTCCGGCTCGCCGTCGAGACAGAGGGCGAGGGCGTAGTTGTCGAGGGCACGGGCGTTGGCCGGACGTTTGGCGAGAGTGTCGGCCCAGAGGCCCTGCTCGGTGGCGTAGTCCTGATTGCGGGCGCGCGTGACGGGGAGGAGCACCGCGACGCCGAGACCGAGCACCCACGGACTTTGGCGTCCGCCGCAGCGCCGGAACACGATCGCCAGGAACGTGACGCCTGCGGCGAGGGGCAGATACATCCGGTGCTCGACGATCATCTGGCTCGTGCTGGGCATGAGCGACGTCGGCGCGAGCACGGCGAAGAAGAAAGCGCCGAGAAACCCCAGCGGGTGGTTGCGCCACAGCGCCACGCCGGTGGCGGCAAGGAGCGATAGAACGACCAAGGCGTGCGGCAGGATGGGGAGGAGGCGGGTTTCGAGGAAGCGCCCGTATTCGAAGACCAGCGGGTGGGGCCACACGGTGAGCGACAGGTAAGTCGAGATGGCGCGAAACTGGGTGAGCCAGTAATCGACAAACGCGACGCTCACCCCCGGCCCCATGCTGCCGCCGCGGTTGCCGCCGGTCCAGACGAGCGATAACACGATGAGACTCCAGGTCGCGGCGAGGCTGATATAGTAGCCGGACCGGCCGCGCCATGCGGCGCGGAAAGTGCCGGCCACAAACATGCGATCGAAAAGCAGGATCACCAGTGGGGCGCTTACGGCAACTTCCTTGGTGCCCATCGCGCCCGCGCAGCTGACGACCGAGCCCGCGAGCCAGAGTCGCGGCCGGCGGGAGTCGCAGCTGCGGACGAAGCCGTAGAGGGCAAACAGGTAGAGCAGCCCCATAAGAGATTCCGCCCGTTGCACGATGTAGGTTACGGCCTGGGTCTGAAGCGGGTGGACCGTCCAGATAAGGGCGATCACGGTCGAGAGACCGAGACACTCGGAGGCCGACAAGAATCGGGTGACGCGAGGCAGCGTGCGCCGCAGAATGCCGAGGAGTGTGAGCCCGGCCGCGAGATGGAGGGCGAGGTTGAGCGCGTGGTAGCCGCGCACGGAGAGCCCGCCGAAGGCGTAGTTGAGGGCGAAGCTGAGGTTGAGGAAGGGCCGGCCAGCGGTGGTTTCGCCGCCGTGCGGCGGGAGCAGCGGCGTCCAAGGCGGACGGAAGCTGCGGATCGTGGGGTTCTCGACGATGGAAACCGTGTCATCGAGGACGAAGGGAACCGCGAAGGTGTTCTGGTAGGCGAAACTTCCGGCGGCGACGAGCAGCGCCGCGGCGATCCAGAAAACCGGAGACGCCGACGCCTGGCCGGATGGCCACAGCGTGGGCTTGGACTCGGGCACTGGGTGAGGCAAGCGCCCCGGTTGACGTGGTGATCCGGGTGAAGTTGCGGAAGTGCCGGGGACTTTTTGCTAGCCATCGCAACCGCGATTCCGGATACACCGGTCGGCGGTCGGAGGGCGGGCTGAAGTGCGGCCCACGCGGACCGCGTTTCACCATGAGCAGCGAGCCGGGAGTCATCCTTCTCGATCCGCATCCGCGGAAGATCGAGCGCATCTTCGACGAGGCGACCAAGCGCCGGCTCGAGCGGCTGGGCCGGGTGGTCTGGCACGACGGTGCGCCGGCGAGCGACGAGCACATCGAGCGGTATCTGCCGGAGACGATCGCGATCGTCGGGCAATCGGCGCTCGACCGGGCGCGGCTCGACCGCGCGCCACGGCTGCGGGCGGTGTTCAACGTGGAGAGCAATTTCCTGCCCAACGTCGACTATGCCGAGTGCCACCGGCGCGGCATCCCGGTGCTTTCGACCGCGCCCGTCTATGCGCGGCCGGTGGCGGAGATGGTGCTGGCGATGGCGATCTCGCTCGCGCGGCGGATGCATGAGGCGGACGCCGCGGTGCGGGCCGGGCGCGAGTTCAAGGGCGACAACCACGACTCGTTCCTGCTCCACGGGAAGACGCTCGGGCTGGTCGGTTTCGGCAATCTCGGGCGCGCGCTGCTGCCGCTGCTGCGGCCGTTCTCGCGGGACATCGTGATCCACGATCCGTGGGTGCATCCCTCGGTGCTGCGCGATCTGGAGGTGACGCCGGTGTCGCTCGACGAGTGTTTCGCGCGTTCGCGCGTGGTCTTCCTGCTCGCGGCCAACACGAGCGAAAACACGGGCCGGATCGGGGCGCGGCATTTCGCGAGCATGCAGCCGGGCAGCGTGGTCGTGCTGGCGAGCCGGGCGGCGCTGGTGAATTTCCCCGAGCTGCTGGCGGCGGCGGAGAGCGGCCACATCCGCGCGGGCATCGATGTGTGGCCGGTGGAGCCGATCCCGAAGGACGAGCCCGGCCGCAACACCCGGAATACTCTCCTGCAGGCGCATCGCTGCGGGAGCGTGCCGGAGATCCAGCCGCTGATCGGTCAGCTCGTGGTGGACGATCTCGAGTGCATTCTGGCCGGCCTGCCGCCGCAGCGCTGCCAGCGCGCGGTGGTGGAAACGGTGAGCCGGCTGCGGAGCATTCCGGTGGGGGCGTGGTCGCTCAGCGATACGGGGGCGGCAGGGAAGCGGGGGTGAAGACCGGAGACCGGAGAGCGGAGATCGGAAACCGGAGACCGGAGAGCGGGAAACTGGCGATAAGGGTGCGGTGGGCAGAGGTAATTCTTTTTCATGAAAATTCTCTTCATCGGTGGTTCGGGGGTGATCAGCCGGGCGGCGACGCAGCAGACGATCGCGGCGGGGCATGAGCTCTGGCTGCTGAACCGCGGCAAGCGGCGGCCGGTCGAGGGGGCGCATGCGATCGTCGCGGATCTCGGCGACGTCGAGGGCGTGAGGCAGGCGTTGCGCGGGCACACCTGGGATGTGGTGGTGCAGTGGATCGCGTTTGGCCCGGCGGACATCCGGCGCGATGTGGAGCTGTTTCGCGGGACGACGGCGCAGTATATCTTCATCAGCTCGGCGAGCGTGTATCAGAAGCCGCTCACGCACTACCTGATCACCGAGGCGACGCCGCGGGCGAATCCGCACTGGGAATATTCACGGCTGAAGATCGCGGCGGAGCTCGAGCTGGAGGCGGCGAACCGCGAGCACGATTTTCCGGGCGTGATCGTGCGTCCGTCGCTCACCTACGGGGAGGATCAGGTGCCGCTCGTGCTCAACGCGTGGGCGCAGAGCTGGACGACGATCGACCGGATGCGCCGCGGGGCGCCGGTGATCATCCCGGGCGACGGCAACTCGCTGTGGACGATCACGCACAACACGGATTTCGCGGCGGGGCTCACGGGATTGTTCGGCAATCCGGCGACGCTCGGGCATGCGTTTCACATCACGTCGGACGAGGTGCTGACGTGGAATCAGATCTTCCGGCAGGCGGCGCAGGCGGCGGGGGCGACGGCGGCGCGTTTCGTGCACATCCCGTCCGATTATCTGATCGCGTGTGTGCCGGCGGTGGAGGGCACGCTGCTGGGCGACAAGGCGGTGTCGGCGGTCTTCGACAACAGCAAACTCAAGCGTTTCGTGCCGGGCTTCACGGCGCGGACCCGGTTCGCCGACGGCATCCGGCGGACGGTCGGGTGGTTCGACGCGGATCCGGCGCGGCAGCAGATCGACGCGGCAACCAACGAGCGGTGGGACAAACTCGTGGCGCTCTACGACGCGGGGCGCGCGCAGGCGCGGGCGGCGTTTGGGACGGCGGGGTGAGCGGGCGGGGAAAACACACCGAGGTGCGTTAACCGCTGATGGGGCGCTGATGGATTTGGCCAATGGGCCAAATCCCGGGGTGCGGGCGGCGGCTAGGGCCGCCGCTTTCCGGGGGCGCCGCGCAGGCGGCGGGGGCGCGGCTACGCAAGCGCCGGCGCGTCAGCGCAGGGTGGCGCGCTTGGCTTTCGAACGGCCGCCGGCCCAGATGTCGTATTGGGGATCTGAATACGTGCGGAAAAACGCGTCGAGCCGCGCCTGCAGTTCGGCGCGGAGCGGTTCGAGGCCCGGCTGGCCGAAGAGATTCATGCGCTCCTGCGGATCGGCGCGCATATCATAGAGCTCGTGCGGGCCGGCGGGGTGCCGGAGGACGAGTTTGTGGGTGTCGGTCCGGACGGCGCGGCACGTTTCGAATTCGTAGAAGATGACGTTGTCCCACGCGACCCGGCCGCCGCGCAGCGCGGGGGAGAAGTCGCGGCCGGGGGATTTCGGTGCCTGCGGCATGCGGTCGCCGAGGCCGAGATAGCCGAGCACGCTGGGGAGGAAGTCGTAGTTGCTCACGAGCAGGTCGCTCGTTTTTCCCGCCGGGATCGCGCCCGGCTGGTGAAAGATAAACGGCACCTGCATCATGAGTTCGTGTGCGCCGACGGGGCGCTGGTGGTCGCCCATGCCCCAGAATCCGTTCTGGCCGCCCATCCAGCCCTGGTCGGAGGTGTAGACCACGAGGGTGTTTTCGGTGAGGCCGAGGCGGTCGAGCGTGGCCATGATCTCGCCCACGCCGTCGTCGACCCCGCTGACCTCGGCGGCGACGCGGCGCGCGGATTCGACGCGGTTGTGGAACTGTTTGTTGGCATGCTGCCACGGGTGCATCGTATCGCGCGGGAAGGAATTCATCGGCTGGTCGGCGTAGTAGGCGGCGTGGCGATTGCGCGCCCGGTTGTTCATGAGGCCGCCGAGCGAGTAGGGGCCGTTGTAGGCGAGGAAGAGGAAGAAGGGGCGGGCCTGGTTCTGCTCGATGAACTCGATGCCTTTGCGCGTCCAAAGATCGGTCGTGTAGCCGGCTTCCTTCCGCAGGGTGCCGTTTTCGATCACGTTCTGGTCGTAGAACTCGGTGGTGTGACCGTCGGGCTTGGTGGTCCAGGTGGTGAAGCCTTCCGACGGGGTGAGGTTGGCGCCGAGGTGCCATTTGCCGCTGAGGCCGCAGACGTAGCCGGCGTCGCGGAGGACTTCGCCCAGCGAGCGGAATTCCTGCAGCGTGTTGTAGGCCTCGGGGCCCATCATGAATTTGGGATCGAGGAACGAATGCACGCCGTGCTGCGAGGGCATGAGGCCGGTGAGAAACGTGGCGCGGGTGGGCGAGCAGACGGGATTGCTGCTCAAGGCGCGGGTGAAGCGGATGCCCTGGGCGGCGAGGCGGTCGATGTGCGGGGTGCGGATATCCTTGTTGCCGTAGCAGCCGAGCGTCCAGGCGCCCTGATTGTCGGTGAGGATGAAGACGAGGTTGACGGGGCGCGGGGTGGCGGCGGTCAGCGCGGCGGAGCCGAGCAGCGCGAGCACGACAAAGGCGGCGAGCGTTCTCATTGGGGTGCGGCCAGCAGGCCACAGCCGGAGCCGCGGAGTCAAACTGCGGGGCGTCAGCCGGCGAGGGCGTGCAGATCCTCGCGGGCGACGGCGAGCATGCGGGCCAGCAGCTCGGCGGGGTCGAAATGGTCGTTGGCGATCGCGCCGATCACGCCGTTGGCGCCCGTGGCTTCGACGTGGGCGGCGAAGGCGGGGAGATCGCGGCTCAGTGCGACGGCATCGGCGACGCGCATCTCGTGGGCGGCGATCGCGGCGCGGCGCTGCGGCCACCACGCGGCGTCGACCAAGTCGGGCGCAAGGTGGTGGACGAGGGCGGTCTCCACGCCGCCGGCGTGCATATCGCCCCGCGCGGCGGCGAACTCCACGAGCGGCTCGTGCAGCCAGCGGAAGCGGGACGGGCGGTCGACGCTGCGCGCGAGTGCGGCGGCGATGGTCTCGCGATGGACGAGGGAGCCGTGGACATCCGCGACGTAGACGGCGTCAGGCTCGAGCCACGCGACGAGGGCGCGGACGAAGCCCGTGAAGTAGCGGTCGAGCAGCGCGGGCGTGAGATCGATGCTGAAGCCGAAGCCGAGGCCCCAGGTGAGGTGCCCGTGCTCGAGGGCGGGAGCGAGAAACACATCGCTGCGCTCGCGGGCCACCTGTTCGAGCACGCCGTAGGTTTGGATCGTGTCGGTCGCGAGCGGGAGGTGCGGGCCGTGCTGCTCGATGGTCGTGTCGACGCCGAACGCGACGATGCGCGGGCGCTGGTGCGGCGGAGGCGGCGGCTGGGGCGGAAGCTCGACGATCTCGAGTTTGCCCGGCGCGAGCGCGCGGCGGGGCGTGCCCTCGGGGAAAGGAAAACACCGGGCGATCTGCGCGACGAGGTCGGCGCGCAGCGACGGGTCACCCGCGAGCGCCTCGTGATACAGCGGCGGGAGCAGGCTGTCGCCCAGTGCGGCCAACGTGGCCGACGGGGTGCCCAGGGAGCAGATCGGGAGCACCCAGCGGGATGACGCGGTGCGGGCGTGCAGCGCGGGCAGCGAGTAGCCTCCGATCCATGGGCCGGTGTTGATCTGGCGGGGCAGCGTAGGGAGGGCGAGAAGCGCGCACATGCCGGGCGTGAAACCGACGAGTGTCCTGCCCCGCCGACGGCGAAGTCGAGGGCGCGGACACGCGGGCCCTGCGTAGGTGGAACCCCGACTGCTGCGGACCGGCCGGTCGCGCGCCGGCTCAGGCGAGCACGGGGTGCAGGACTTTGCCGTGGACGTCGGTGAGGCGGAACTGGCGGCCCTGGTAGCGATAGGTGAGCCGCGTGTGGTCGACGCCGAAGAGGTGGAGCATCGTGGCGTGGAGATCGTGGACGCTCACGGGGTTTTCGACGGCGCCGTAGCCGAGTTCGTCGGTGTTGCCGTAGCTGGTGCCGCCCTTGATCGCGCCGCCGGCGAGCAGGAGGGAGAAGCCCTTGATGTGGTGATCGCGGCCCTTGCCCTGAGCCATGGGCGTGCGGCCGAACTCCCCGCCCCAGACGATGAGCGTGTCGTCCCACATCCCGCGTTGTTTCAAGTCGCGGATGAGCGCGGC
>JACCED010616477.1_pt1 | contig 11658 bp, 13 predicted proteins | sample 7455021 | NCBI WGS metagenome assembly JACCED01 (sample SAMN15323456, study PRJNA562643) | freshwater metagenome | isolation source: river surface water | place: USA:Blue River Watershed | collected 2017-08-19
CGCCCACTCGGTGGCCGGCATATTCTTGTAACCGCCGGACCGACGCATGAACCCATTGATCCGGTGCGGGTCATCGCCAATCGTTCCTCTGGTAAGCAAGGCTTTGCGATTGCCGCCGCCCTTGCAGAGGCAGGTGCACGGGTAACCCTGGTCGCCGGCCCTGTTGCGCTTACCACCCCTGAGGGGGTGACCCGCATTGATGTGGAGACAGCCCGACAGATGCAGGACGCCGTCGCCGCAGCTCTCCCCGCCGACGCCGCCATTATGGTGGCCGCAGTGGCGGATTGGCGGGTCGACGCGGCCCCTGCCAAGCTTAAGAAAGAGGCCGGGCCACCTGCCCTTAACTGGCAGAAAAACCCGGACATTCTGGCGGAACTCTGCGCGTCCTCGCAACGGCCAAAGCTTGTCATCGGCTTTGCGGCGGAAACCGAAACGGCGGTTGATCACGCGGTCGCCAAGCGCAAGCGCAAAGGCTGTGACTGGATTGTTGCCAACGATGTCGCCGCTGACCCGATGGGTGGCGAACAAAACCGGGTCCACCTGATTAGTGATGCCGGCGTCGAAAGCTGGGACCGGATGGACAAAAGCGTTATTGCCCGCACACTTGCCCTAAGGATTGCCGATGCCCTTGCCTGACATTGAAATTGCCCTGCAGCGCTTACCGCACGGGGAAGGCCTTCCCATCCCTGCTTATGCAACAGCGGGGGCAGCAGGCATGGATGTGGTCGCGGCGGAAGATTTGGACCTTGCCCCGGGCGCACGCCATGCTGTCTCCACGGGGTTCGCCATGGCGATCCCGGCGGGGTATGAGGTGCAGGTGCGCCCCCGCTCTGGCCTCGCACTCAAGCACGGCATTACCTGCCTCAACACGCCCGGCACAATCGACAGCGATTATCGCGGCGAAGTGAAGGTGATCCTTGCCAATCTGGGCGACGCCCCCTTCCCCATCCGCCGCGGCGACCGGATTGCGCAACTGGTGCCAGCCCCGGTCCAGATCGCGCGCTTTGCGTTGGTCGATAGCCTTGACGAAACGGCGCGCGGCGCGGGTGGTTTTGGCTCGACCGGGCAATGACCCTTAGCGACGCCGCGCTTGAACGCTATGCCCGGCACATCGTCTTGCACGATATTGGCGGGGCAGGCCAAATGGCGCTCTGCAAGGCCAAGGTTCTGGTCATCGGGGCGGGCGGCATCGGGTCACCCGCCATCCAATATCTGGCCGCAGCCGGCGTTGGCACGCTGGTGATCGTTGATGATGATCTGGTCAGCCTGTCGAACCTCCAGCGCCAGACGCTCTATACCGACGCCGATATCGGCCAACCCAAGGCAGAAGTGGCAGCCAGTCGCGTTCGAGCGATGAATGCGGGCGTCACGGCAATCGCGGTCACAACGCGGGTGACGTCAGAGGAAATGCCCGCGCTGCTCGAGGGGACTGATGTAGTGATCGACGGATCGGATAACTTCGCAACGCGGCTCGCCGTCGCTGATGCCGCCAACGCCGCGCATGTGCCATTGGTTTCCGCCGCGATCGCCCAGTTCCATGGGCAAGTTGGTATTTTTCGCGGCTGGGAGGCAGACAAGCCCTGTTATCGCTGCTTTGTCGGCGATGCGCATGACGCAGATGACTGTGATAGCTGCGCTGAGCTGGGCGTTTTGGGCGCGATGGTAGGCATGATCGGCAGCATGGCTGCGATGGAGGCCATCCGGGTCATTACCGGCTTTGGCAGCGATCAAGCCGGGAAATTGCAGGTGATCGACGGGCTTGACATCACGATGCGCGCGATCCGGCTGCCTAAAGATCCAGGATGTTCCACCTGCGGCACCAAAACATGACCTTGCTCTTGCGGCGCGCCAAGGGCATAGGCCCGACCATCCACTTTTAGACATAAGGACTCGCCCGCGATGAAAGCCCGCGTCACGATCACGCTCAAGAACGGTGTTCTCGATCCGCAGGGCAAGGCGATCCACCATGCGCTTGAAGGCTTAGGATTTAGCGGCGTAAATGATGTGCGCGCGGGCAAAATGATCGAACTCGATCTTGCCGATGGCACGTCGGACGCCGACATCGAAGAGATGTGCCGTAAGCTGCTGGCGAACACCGTCATCGAAAACTTCCGGATCGAGCGCGCCTGATGAAAACCGCCGTCATCGTCTTTCCCGGCTCCAACTGTGATCGTGACCTTGCGGTCGCGTTTGAACAGGCAACTGGACAAAAGCCGCACATGGTTTGGCATCGTGAGACGAGCCTGCCTGAAGGCGTGGATCTGATCGGCGTGCCCGGTGGCTTTTCTTATGGCGACTATCTTCGCTCGGGCGCGATGGCCGCGCAATCGCCGGTGATGCGCGCCGTGTCGGATGCAGCCGCACAGGGTCGCTATGTCATCGGCATCTGCAACGGCTTTCAGGTGCTGACCGAAACGGGCCTCCTTCCCGGCGCATTGATGCGCAATGCCGGCATTTCGTTCGTCTGCCGCGATGTGAAGCTCACGGTCGATAACAGCCAGTCTGCCTTCACCAATCTTTATGAACAGGGTGAGGAAATTCTCGTCCCTGTGGCGCATCATGACGGCAATTATTTTGCCGATAAGGACACCCTCGATCGGATCGAAGGCGAAGGTCGGGTGGCCTTTCGGTATGCCGAAGAGGTCAACGGCTCGGCGCGCAACATCGCGGGTGTGCTGAACGAAGGCGGCAATGTGCTCGGTATGATGCCCCACCCGGAACGCCGCAGCGAACCTGCCCATGGCGGGCTGGACGGCAAGCGGCTGTTCGACGCGCTCGCCAGCGCCTGACGCGGTCGAGGCTTAGTCCCAGCCTTCCAACACCTGATCGGGCGGGCGATGCCCGTCCACCCAGGCGCGGATATTGGCGATAACCTTTTCACCCATCGCCGCCCGCCCCTCATAAGTTGCAGAGCCCATATGCGGGAGTAAAACCGTATTGGGCAATTTGAGCAAGCGCGGGTCGACATGCGGCTCGTTCACATAAACGTCGAGCCCGGCCCCCGCGATCCGCCCTGCCACCAGCGACTTGATCAGCGCATCTTCATCGACCACCTCACCCCGCGCTGTATTCACCAGATAGGCGTCGGCCCGCATTTGGGCGAGCCGCTGGGCATCAACAAGATGATGCGTTTCGGGCGTATGCGGGCAATTGATCGAGACGACATCGCTCTGGCTGAAAAGCGTATCCAGATCGACAAAGCGCGCGCCGAGTTCGGCCTCTACGCCTTCCGGCAAGCGGTGGCGATTATGATAGATCGTTCGGATACCAAAACCCTGCGCGCGGCGCGCTACGGCGCGGCCAATCCGCCCCATACCCACAATGCCCAGCGTCTTGCCGTTGATCCGGTGGCCAAGCATCCCGCTGGGCTTCCACCCATCCCATTGGCCGGCGCGGATCAGCTTTTCGCCCTCCCCCAATCGCCGCGGTACGGAGAGGATCAGCGCCATCGTCATGTCCGCGGTATCTTCCGTCAGCACGCCCGGCGTATTGGTGACCAGAATCTTGCGCTCGCGCGCCGCGTGGAGATCAATATGGTCAACTCCTACGCCGAAATTCGCACTGAGCTTCAACTGCGGCCCTGCTTTAGCGAGAAGATCTGCATCGATCCGGTCGGTGATGGTGGGGACAAGCACATCCGCCTTAGCAACCGCTGCCTCAAGCTCGGCGCGCGTGAGGGGGCGATCTTCCCGATTAAGCTGGGCGTCAAACAATTCGGCCATCCGCGCCATGACCCCTTCGGTCAATTCACGCGTGACAAAAATCTTCGGGCGGGCGGGGCGATCCGGTGCAGTCATCCTCTCTGGCTAAGCCCGGACGGTTTAAGCTGCAAGCACAGGTTGAATTTGCCCGCCCCTTTTCGCTAAAGGGTTATCTACCCAGTGGATTTGCCCGATGAATTTTGCGCGATATCTGATTGCTATCCTTGTTCTTTTCAGCATGCCCAGCCTTGCCTTAGCGCAAACCAAGCCGCCTTATTGGGCGTCCATTAACGCGGGCAAAGCACGGATGCGCACCGGGCCGGGGCAGCAATTTCCCGTAGTCTGGATGTATCAGCGCGCCGGGCTGCCGATTAAGGTTGTTGCGACTTACCCAAGCTGGCGAAAAGTCGAAGACCCCGATGGCACCCAGGGCTGGATGCAGGCCAACCTGATTTCTGACACGCGTACCGCGATTGTGACCGGCGAGATCCGCCCCATGCGGGCTGAACCATCACCAACTGCCAAGATTGTCTGGCGGGCTGAACCCGGCGTGACGGGGAAGATTACCGATTGTGCCAATGGCTGGTGCAAGCTCGATGTGGGCGGCAAGCTGGGCTATATCGAAACCGCCCATCTTTGGGGCGCGAATTAACCCCTTCCCCCAACCCACCCAAAAGACAGGTCTTTGTTTGCAACTGGCCCCTTGCATAGGGTGCGCCAGCGGGTCATCATGCTGCCAAACATAATCCCGAGAGGAACCTGAATATGCCCGTCACCAAAGAAGACATGCTGGCTGCGCTCAACGCCCAGCGCGCTGATTTCACGACCGAGTTGCCCGTATCTGCGGCGGCCCGGAAGGATCGTTTGAAGCGTGCTATTGCGATGATGGTCGATCATGGTGAGGCCTTTTGTAAGGCTCTGTCGGAAGATTTCGGGCATCGCAGCACCGAACAGTCGATGATGACCGACATCGTCCCATCGATCCGCACCCTCAAATACTCGATCAAAGAACTCGATAAATGGATGAAGCCGGAGCGCCGCAAGGTTGATTTTCCGCTCGGGCTTTTGGGCGCCAAGGCGATTGTCGAATATCAACCCAAAGGCGTGGTCGGCATTATTTCCCCTTGGAACTTCCCCGTTCAACTGACCTTGGCGCCGATGGCGGGCGCTTTTGCGGCAGGCAATCGGGTGATGGTCAAATCCTCTGAATATACGCCCACGGTGGCCGCCTTGTTTGAAGAAATTGGTCCGCAATATTTCGCGGCGGAAGAAGCGCTGTTCTATTCGGGTGGGCCTGAAGTGGGGCAAGCCTTTGCGGCCTTGCCGTTCGATCATCTCATCTTCACCGGGGCGACCGGCATCGGCAAGCATATCCTCCACGCCGCGGCAGACAATCTCACACCGGTGACGCTGGAACTGGGCGGCAAATCCCCCACGATCATCGGACGCTCGGCAAATGTGGAGGCAGCAACGCAGCGGATTGCGCTCGGCAAAATGCTCAATGCCGGGCAGATTTGCCTTGCGCCTGACTATCTTATGGTCCCGCGCGAAAAAGAGGCAGAAGTTGTAGAGGGCATGACCAAGGCTGTTTCGGTCATGTACCCGACCTTGCTTGAAAACCCGGACTATACCTCGGTCATCAACGCCCGGCATCGCGACCGCCTGACCGGGTATCTTGAAGATGCGAAGGCCAAAGGCGCGGAAGTGATTGAGGTGAACCCGGCGAATGAAGATTTCGGTGCCTCCAACCGCAACAAAATGCCGCTCTACTTGGTGCGCAATCCGACGGACGATATGAAGGTGATGCAGGAAGAGATTTTCGGCCCGGTCCTCCCCATCAAAACTTATGAGCGGATTGAAGAGACAATCGATTATGTGAACGCGCATGATCGGCCTCTCGGCCTTTATTATTTCGGCGAAGACGGCGCGGAAAAGCGCCAGATGCTCGACCGGACGATTTCTGGTGGCGTGACCGTGAATGATGTGATCTTCCATATCTCGATGGAAGAATTGCCCTTTGGCGGCATCGGCCCTTCGGGCATGGGCGCTTATCATGGCTATGAAGGCTTTAAGACCTTCAGCCACGGTAAGAGCGTCTATCATCAGCCCAAGATCAATATCGCGAAGCTCGCTGGCCTCATGCCCCCTTATGGCAAAGGAACAAAGGCGGCCATTGCGCGGGACTTTAAGGCCTGATCAGCTTGGCCGATGGGGTGACTGGTTTTGGGGGAGATGTAACGATGATGACCAGCATATTGACGATCAATGCCGCCGTGCTGGCGGTGCTGATGCTGGCGCTTTGGGCCTATTGCGTGCGCATTCGGGACGTTTCAGTAATCGACAGCTTCTGGCCCTTTGGGATGGTTATCCTTGCCGCCACCAGTTTTGCGCAAATGGGGGCGAGCGGCACACGGCAAACCGTCCTTTTTGCGCTCACGGCGATTTGGGGCCTCCGGCTTGCCAGCCATCTTTTCACCCGCTGGCGCGCCCATGGGGTTGACCCCCGCTATGCCGCCATCCTCGGCCGGCTGATGGACAAGCGCGGCTGGAGCTTTGCCAAAGCCTCGTTCCTTCAGGTTTTCCTGATGCAATATGTGCTCTTATTCCTTGTCTGCCTGCCGGCCCAATTTGGCCAATTGGCGGGCGGTGATGAGCTTCGCCCCATCGCGCTACTAGGCATTGTCCTTGCCGTGATCGGCATCCTGTTTGAATCGATCGGCGATGCTCAACTGACGGCGTTTCGGAACAATCCTGACAATGCGTGCAAGGTGCTCGATACCGGTCTGTGGCGCTATACCCGCCACCCCAATTATTTTGGGGACGTCTGCACCTGGTGGGGCATCTGGCTGGTCGCCGCCGATAGCGTGCTGGGGATTTACAGCATCCTCGGGCCGCTGATCCTGACCTTCCTTCTGACCCGCGTATCGGGTGTGCCGATGCTCGAACATCGTCTGAAAAAGAACAGGCCCGGCTATGAGGACTATCTCCGCCGGACCTCATCCTTCTTCCCGCGCCCGCCCAGAAAGAACTGAGCGGGCCTTAAGGAGCTTAGCCGTATTTGGGTTCGTCCATCCACGGCGAGAAGTGCGGCATGTCGCTGCTGACTTTGTCGGGATAGGCGGCAGGCCGCTTTTCAAGGAAAGAAGTCACCCCTGCTTTGGCATCGCCCGCGGCGCCGCGCGCCCAAATCGCCCGACTATCTAGCTTGTGCGCCTCCATAGGGTGAGCCGCGCCGAGCATCCGCCACATCATCTGCCGCGTGAGCGCCACCGATACCGGCGCGCTTTCCGCCGTTAGTTCCTTGGCCAAGGCCCTGGCCGTAGGCAAAAGATCCTGCGGTTCATGGATGGAGCGGATCAACCCGCCCTTCAGCGCCTCTTCGGCACCAAAGACCCGACCTGAATAGCACCATTCCAAGGCCTGGCTGATGCCGACCAAACGAGGCAAGAACCAGCTTGAAGCCGCTTCCGGCACAATCCCACGCCGTGCAAAGACAAAGCCGAAGCGCGCCGTGGTGCTCGCGATGCGGATATCCATCGGCAGCTGCATCGTCACCCCAATGCCCACTGCGGCCCCGTTGATCGCGCCAATCACGGGCTTTTTGCAGTTGAAAATGCGCAGCGTCACCCGGCCACCACCATCGCGCGCGCCCTCATGACTCAAATCAACGCTGCCATCCGCGTTCACGGCGGAAGCGTTATCATCCCGGTCGCCCCGCTTGGCATAATCGAACGTCGCGCCGCCGGCCGAGAGATCCGCCCCGGCACAAAAGGCTTTTTCGCCCGACCCGGTCACAATCACCGCGCGTACCGCATCGTCAGCATCGGCCAGATCAAACGCGCTGATCATTTCTGCCATCATCTCAGACGTGAAGGCGTTCATCTTTTCCGGGCGATGGAGCATCAGCGTCATGATGCCTTCTGAAATATCGACCTTGATCGTGTTATACTCGGCCATGGCGTCCTCTCGATTGCTTTACGTTTACGTCATGCCGGGAATGCTGCGGCCTTGCAACCATCGAGGCGTTGACTTGCGCCGCCGCCCTCCCCACCAATTGCGCATGACCGACACAATCAAATTGGATGCCAGCTGGAAAGCCGTCCTCGCCCCGGAGTTTGAAACGCCCCGGATGAAGACGCTCCGAAGCTTCCTGCTTGCCGAAAAGGCGGCGGGGAAACGCATCTTTCCCAAGGGAAGCGAATGGTTCCGGGCCTTGGACCTCACGCCGCTCGGCAACGTCCGTGTCGTGATACTGGGGCAAGACCCGTATCATGGCGAAGGCCAGGCCCATGGATTATGCTTCAGCGTCCGACCCGGCGTTCGCCCGCCGCCCTCGTTGGTGAACATCTACAAGGAGTTAGAGAGCGATCTTGGCCTCCCCCGTCCGCGCCACGGTTTTTTGGAACATTGGGCGCAGCAAGGCGTGCTGTTGCTGAACAGCGTACTCACGGTCGAAATGGGCCTTGCTGCAAGCCACCAAAAAAAGGGCTGGGAAGAATTTACCGATGCCGTCATCCGCGCCGTGAATGAACAACCCCACCCGGTCGTCTTCATGCTCTGGGGGAGTTACGCGCAAAAAAAGGCGGCCTTTGTCGATACATCGCGCCATCTGGTGTTGAAGGCGGCTCACCCCTCTCCGCTCTCGGCGCATAATGGTTTTCTTGGCTGCCGGCATTTTTCTCAGGCCAATTCGTTCCTCCCGGCAAAGGGCTTACCGCCGATTGACTGGTCCTTGCCTGAAATAGGGGCCTAGCCCGGTTTATTTGTGGACGAGCGTGCCCGCCCCACCGCGGGTGAAAATTTCCAACAGCGTCACATGTGGCACGCGGCCGTCGAGAATAACGGCGGCGTCCACCCCGCCTTCGACCGCCGTAATGCAGGTTTCCAGCTTGGGGATCATCCCCCCCGTTACCGTGCCATCAGACTGAAGCTCGGCAATCCGCGCGGGGTTAAGGTCTGTGAGCAACTGACCTTCTTTGTCCAAAACGCCCGCCACGTCGGTTAGAAGGAAAAGCCGTGCCGCCTTCAAATGCGCGGCAATGGCACCCGCCATGGTATCGGCGTTGATGTTGAACGTCGCCCCCGTTTCATCAGGGGCGATGGGCGCCACGACGGGGATCACGCCGTTTTGCGTCAGTGTTTCAAGAATAGCGGCATTCACCGCAACTGGTTCGCCGACAAAACCGATATCGACATTGCGCTCAATCCCCCGATTGGGGTCTGCTTCGCGGCCTTCGATCTTACGGGCGGTAACGAGGCCAGCGTCCTTGCCAGAAAGGCCGACGGCTTGCCCGCCTGCCTGCATGATCCAGCCGACAATTTCCTTATTGATCGCGCCCGACAGCACCATTTCCGCTACATAAGCGGTTTCCTTGTCGGTGACGCGCAGCCCACCGACGAATTTTGATTCGATGCCCAGCTGCTTCAACATCCGCCCAATTTGCGGGCCGCCGCCATGCACGACGATCGGATTGATCCCCACCGCCTTCAGCAGAACAATATCTTCGGCAAAGTTGCGCGCAGCCTCGGGGTCGCCCATGGCATGGCCGCCATATTTCACGACAAAGGTCTGCCCGGCATAGCGCTGGATATAGGGCAGCGCTTCGGTCAGGATTTCGGCCTTGGCAAGCGCCGTTTGGTCTGGTGCGTGGTTCGACATGGAGCCGGGGGCTATGCGTTCTGTTCCGCGCGGTCAAGTTTTCGGCCCAACTTCACCAACAGGGTCACCAGCAGCGGCACCATCAAGATGGACAGCGTGATCTTTGCGATCATCTGCCCGGTCATCAGCCCGACGATCTCGCGTTCGCCGTAAAAAGAGATGGTGATGAACAACACCGTATCGAGGATTTGGGAAAGCACGCTGGCAATGCCGGCGCGCAGCCAGAGCATCCCGCCCTCAGGCCGAGCCAAGCGCGCAAAGATTGCCACATTGAGCATCTGGGAGAGGCCATAAGAAACCAGCCCAGCAATCATCATGCGGCCGCTTTGCCCCAGGATGATGGGGAAGGCTTCAATCGCGGGAGGATACATGCCCTCGTCCACGGGCAGCGCCAGCACCAGCCGGATGAGCAGGATCGAGGCAATCAAGGGCACAAAGCCATAGCGCACCAGCTGATCCGCCTGAGCCTTGCCATGCAGCTCAGCAACGGCGCTGGACATTACGACCAGCAGCAGGAACGGGAAAATCCCGGCTTCTACGGCAAGCGGCCCCAGCGCCACTTGCTTGGCGCCCAGCACGCCCGCGATGCAGACCATGCCGCCGTAAAAGATCGAAAAAATGAACAATGACCGCGACATGATTCCCCCCTGAAGCGCCTAGCCTGACTGATCCGCAAAGAGCGCGGCGATGTCAAATCAGCGGGTTGGCACCGGCACTGGCCCGGAATAGTCATAAAAGCCGCGCTTGGTTTTACGACCCAGCCATCCGGCCTCCACATATTTCATCAACAACGGCGCCGGGCGGTATTTGCTGTCGCCTGTGGTGTTATACAGCACCTTGATGATGTCGAGACAGGTATCAAGACCCACAAAATCCGCCAGTTCCAAAGGCCCCATCGGGTGGTTGAGGCCGATCCGGCAGCCCTTGTCGATATCTTGGATATTGGCTGTCCCTTGCCCCAGCACAAAGACCGCCTCATTGATCATCGGCAGAAGAATGCGGTTTACGACAAAGCCGGGTTCGTCTTCGGCATAGACGATTTCTTTCTTCAGCGTGTCGCAATAAGCGCGCACGGTATCCACCGTTGCCTTGGACGTCGCAAGCCCGGGGATGACCTCGATCAAGCCCATCACCGGTACGGGGTTGAAGAAATGGATGCCAATGAAGCGCGCCGGATCCGGCGAGGCCTGGGCCATCCGCGTGATCGGGATCGACGAGGTGTTCGACGCAAGGATGGCATCTTCGCGCAGCACCTGGCCGACATCCGCAAAAATCGCGCGCTTAATCTCTTCCTTTTCTGTCGCTGCCTCGATAACAAGATCGGCGTCCGCAAAGGAGGAGCTCCCCTCAACGGGCGTGATCAAGGCGAGCGCCGCTTCACAGGCAGCGGCGGTCATTTTTTCCCGATCAACAAGCCGCTGCAGGCCCTTAGCGATGCTTGCCTTACCGGCCTCTGCCCGCGAGAGGCTGACATCCGATAAGCGCACCTGATAACCGGCCTGTGCAGATACCTGAGCGATACCAGAGCCCATTTGGCCCGCGCCAATCACGCCGATCATCTTCATCTCATTGTTCCCCTTGTGCAGTGCAGCATCTGTTTGTTGCAGCGCCTCTATCGACTCAAGCCGGGTTGCGCTAGTCTCATGCCATGCTGGCGATCTGGATGCTGGTGGCGGCGGTCTCGGCATCGCCCAAACCCGGCGAGCTCAAGAGTTTCGATGACTGGGCCGTTGGGTGCGACAATAGCCGCTTGTGCACAGCCGTTTCTCTTATGGAAATGGAATCCGGCGAAAACCAGCTCACGCTGCAAGTGATCCGCGGGCCAAACGCCACCGACATAGCGCGCCTTAGAATTCCCAATGTGGAAGCCCGGGGCGGCGATAACGACGTCACTCTCATCCGAGATGGCGTCCAACGCATCACCTCTGCCCCTTTGCCGGCCGATGGCGCGCCATTGGAACTGCAACTCTCCCCGGTGCTCTTGTCGGCGTTGAAATCTGGTCTAACGCTTGAACTGCGCGATACGAGGGGGGAAAGCCTCGGCAGCGCCTCGCTCAAAGGGGTTAGGGCGGCCTTAGGGCATATGGATGATCTCCAGATACGGGCTGGCACGGTAACGGCGCTGGAAAAAACGGGGCCATTGCCATCTACCGCCATGCCAGCGCCGCCAGCCATCCCCAATGTGGTGGCGGTGCGCCCCGGCAAGCCGGTAAGCCAGCGATTATCTCGGGAGGATGTGGCTAATCTTCAGGCGAGGATCGGCTGCGACATCAGCGGGGATCCATCACTTCCCGTCGA
>JACCED010639998.1_pt1 | contig 11658 bp, 10 predicted proteins | sample 7455021 | NCBI WGS metagenome assembly JACCED01 (sample SAMN15323456, study PRJNA562643) | freshwater metagenome | isolation source: river surface water | place: USA:Blue River Watershed | collected 2017-08-19
CCAACTAAAAGCACGTAACCACTCATGACAATGAGTGCAAATAGAAATCGCAGATTTCTCGAAAGCCCAATAGTGGCTGTCAAGAAATATATGGAGCCAAGGACAATTGCCAGATTCGCCCCGGACACGGCAACAAGGTGAGTCAGCGATAGATCGCGCATTTGATTCGCGAGCTCTTCACTTACTAAATCACGCTCGCCAATCGTTAGACCCGCAACCAGCGCTTCAGATTCGACCGACAGCCCGCTGAGATTAGAAAGAAAACTAGCTCTCAGAGATTCAATCGAATCAATCGATGGATAGCTGCCTTTTATCCGGGACTGAGCGTCAGCTGGGACAAAGAGCCAAAGCAATAACCAATAGGCAGCTGCCAGGTAGACAATCAAAGTGTGAGCTGGTCACGAATCTTGGCAAATAGCTTTGGGCCAATACCGCTCACCTCCGTTAGCTCTTCAATTGCCCTAAAGCCACCTATTTGTTCGCGATGCGCAATTATTCGTTCACTCAGCGCCGGACCAATTCCGGGTAGCTGATCCAGTTCAGTCGCACTGGCTTGATTGATGGAAATCTTGCTGTTGCCACTTGCTTGATCGCTAATTGATAGAACTACCAACTGTTCACCATCAATCAAAGTTCTTGCCAAATTAACGCTGGCAGCTTGAGCATCTTTGGTTAGACCGCCTGCTGCTTCGATGGCGTCCGCCGCCTTGGCTCCGAGGGCAAGTTCATAGAGCCCAGGGTTTGCTACCTCTCCAACAACGTGTACATAGATAGCAGATTCAAATTGAAGCGGCTCAAAGACACTTGCCTGCTGTGGCTGAGCGGTATTGCTAGTTGAAAGGGTGTAGCCAACAACCGTTAGGGCAAGGATGGCGACAAGAAATATCTGCCAGCGTTTTGCTAAGGATTGCTGGCGAAACCAATCAAATATCTGATCCATACAGAAAGACTGCAGACTAATTTGTCGATGAGGCCTGGGGCAAAGAAAGTTGTGAAGAAGTAGCTACTTAGTTGCTATGTTGACAAGCTTTGGCGCTCTGACAATCACATTAACTGGCTCTTTCCCATCCAGGATTCGCTGAACGGCAGTTGATGCCAAGGCCAGATCTCGAAGCTCTTGCTCGGAAATCGAAACCGATACCTCAAACTTGTCGCGTAGCTTGCCATCAACCTGCACAATCGCAGTAATGGTGTCTTGAACCAGTAAATCTTTCTCGACAGCTCGGAAAGTTGCTAGCGCAACGCTTGGCTTGTGGCCAAGTTGCTGCCACATGTCCTCGGCTGTGTAGGGAGCAAACAAACTGATTGCTTTAGCAAGTTCTTCCGCTCCCTCGCGAACCGCTGGATCGGCAGCACCGGCACCTGTATCAATGGCCTTGCGAAGTGCATTTGTTAGTTCCATACACTTTGCAACTCCAACGTTGAATTTGAACCCCTCGATAGCTTCTGTGAAAGCGGCTAGGAAAGAATGAGTTGCTCTGCGCACTTCAATCGAACCACTCTTGACATCAACCGAAGAATCGCTGGTGACATCTTTGGCAATACGCCAGGCGCGAGCAAGGAATTTGGCAGAGGCAGCTGGTGAAACATCGGCCCAGTCAATGTCGTCTTCTGGTGGGCCGGCAAAGGCCATCGTTAGACGAACCGCGTCAACTCCATGCTCATCTAGCTGCTCACTGAGGCGAACTAGATTTCCGCGTGATTTGCTCATTGCCGAGCCGTTCATCAAGACCATGCCCTGATTCAACAGTCGACTAAATGGCTCTTCAAAATCAACCATCTTCATGTCAAACAGGACTTTGGTAAAGAAGCGAGAGTAGAGCAGGTGCAAGATGGCGTGTGTAACACCACCGACGTATTGATCAACTGGTGCCCACTCCTTTGCAGCTGCTTGATCAAAAGCGTGCTGGTCACTGTTTGGACTGAGGAATCGAAGGAAATACCACGAGGAATCGACGAACGTGTCCATGGTGTCAGAGTCGCGCTTAGCTGCTTCGCCACAATTTGGACACTCAACGTTCAACCATTCACTAGCAGCCCCCAGCGGAGATGTCCCCTTGGGCTGTAAATCCAGCCCAGCACTGTCGGGCAGTTCAACCGGTAATTGCGTCTCAGGCACTGCAACTTCCCCACACTTTTCGCAGTGAACAATTGGAATCGGGGTTCCCCAGTAACGCTGGCGAGATATCAGCCAGTCGCGCAAACGATAGTTCTTGGCCCGTTCACCAAGGTTCTTTTGCTGGAGAATCTCTATTGCCTTTTCAATGGCTGCATCCTTGCGCAAACCAGTTAGTGGTCCTGAATTGACAACTACACCATCACCACTCGTGGCAACCTTGCTAATCGAAGGATCATCCTCGCCGGTATCCACAACCGTGATAACTGGCAAGTTCATGGTCGTTGCAAACGCCATGTCTCTCTCATCGTGGGCAGGCACAGCCATGATGGCGCCCGTTCCATAGTCAGCCAAAACATAATCTGATGCCCAGATTGGAATCTGTTCACCTGAAAGTGGATTTACTGCATATCGACCAAGAAAGACTCCGGTCTTTTCTCGATCGGTTGCTAGCCGATCAATGTCTGAAGTCTGCTTGGTCTTTTCTAGGTAAGAGAAAAATTCCATGCGAACTGCTGGTTCTGCCTCGGCTGCCAATTCGCTAGCTAGATCAGAGTCGGCTGCTACCACCATAAATGTTGCGCCATACAAAGTGTCGGGGCGAGTAGTGAATACCGTCACCGGCTGTTTGCGACCGACAATTTCAAACTTAACGTTTGCGCCATAGGATCTTCCAATCCAATTGCGTTGCATGGTGAGAACTTTGGCAGGCCACTTGCCTTCCAGAGTGTCTAAATCATCGAGCAGTCGATCTGCATAGTCGGTGACCTTGAAGTACCACTGGGTCAGAGCCTTCTTTGTGACCTGGGTGTCACATCTTTCACATAACCCTTGAACAACCTGTTCATTAGCAAGCACGGTCTGGCAACTCGGGCACCAGTTCACATTGCTGTTTTTGCGATAGGCAAGGCCGCGCTTATAGAACTGCAAAAACAACCACTGGTTCCAGCGGTAATAAATTGGGTCACAGGTTTGCAAAACTCGATCCCAGTCAAAGCTGCAGGCATAACGACGCATCGAAGCTTTTTGCTGATCGATGTTTTCGTATGTCCACTTTCTTGGGTCAAGGCCTCGCTTGATGGCAGCATTCTCGGCAGGCAAGCCAAAGGCATCCCAACCAATCGGATGCATGACATTGAAGCCTTTTTGAATCCAATAGCGAGCAATCACGTCACCAAGTGCATAGGCCTCAGCATGGCCCATGTGTAAATCACCCGATGGGTAAGGGAACATGTCCAGAACGTATTTCTTGGGACGCTTATCATCTGACCTGGCCGAATCAAATGGCTTAATGGAATCCCAAACGGGCAGCCACTTATCCTGCAGCGCTGAAAGGCTAAATTCTTCTGACAATTGACCCTCTAAGAAAACAACTCGTACAGGTTACCAACGCACCCGAGCACCCAGCACATCCGCCAGGGCCAGCGCCTTCAGCTGGATCTCCTCGTGTTCGCTGGCTGGTTGGGAATCAGCGGTAATACCCCCACCGATCCCGATTGAAACTGTTTGACCTTCAAAGACAGCCGTTCTAATCACCATGGCCAGCTCCATGTCCCCGTTTGCTGCAATAAAGCCGAGTGCTCCTGAGTAAATACCTCGAGGTGAGCTCTCCAACTTCTCCAATATCGCCATGGCGGACTGCTTCGGAGCTCCAGTCATTGACCCTCCCGGGAAAAGAGAACGTAGTGCATCGATAGAGGTTTTGTCCTCTCGCAGGTGACCTGAGACATCGCTTACCAATTGGTGCACGGTGGAGAAACTTCTGACGGCTAACAATGAGTCAACATTCACAGAGCTTGCTTCACACACCATCGAAAGATCGTTGCGAATCAAATCAACAATCATTAGATTCTCTGCCCGCTCTTTGGGGTCCTGACCCAGTTGATTCATCAGCTCCATGTCTTGGGTTGCATCTTTTGAGCGCTTCCGAGTTCCCTTAATCGGTGAAGAGAGCACTCTTTTCGAATGAACTGAAATAAATAGCTCAGGTGAGATGGAGACAATCGTTTTATCCCCAACTCTCACAAAACTGCTGTAGGGAGCTGGATGGAGTTTTCTCAATCGCAAGAAAAAGCTAAGCGGATCTCCCGTGAACTCTCCTCGCAACCTTGTCGTTAGACAAAGTTGGTAAGCGTCACCCTTTGCGATGCTGGCTTGGGCCAGTTTGATTTTTTCTATGTACTGCTCGGTTGAATCATCTGCTACTAGCTCCGCAGCAGTGGCAGCTGGAAAGTTCAATTCGTGCGCTGCCATTCCCCCACCAGTCAGGGCGATTCTTAGCAGTGCAGCTCGATGCCAATCATCAAATTCTTTTCTGGTTTCTAACTGGGCCACAAAGTAGATCACCTTGGTGTCGTGGTCATAGACCAAGGCCCGATCGACTTTCAACAAAGAAGTGTGAGTGATATCTCCCGCCTGAGCTGAGTAGTGGATAGCACCAACTACACCAGGTCTAAATGTGAATGGTAGATCAGCCTGCTGATCTTGGGCGGTGGGCAATTCATCAGTTGGGATTCCAATGCCAATAATTGAATGGCGATTGGTTGGGTGGTGTTCACGATCGAGCCAAAAAGCCCCAGGCTGATTGGCATAGAGGGTGATGAAAGTATCGGTAATTGCTGTCCAGCCGTTTAGCTTTTCCCAATACAGTGGCATTTGGCACCCCTTCAGTCTCGTAGTCTAGTTACCGTGAGTGTTGGCGGCGATTTCTACCAATTTGTTGACGGTGAGCTTGCGCCGCTGGATCTGTCACTAGATGATTCGCTTTCGGTTGCCGATAGCTTCCTTGTTTCAAACGGTTCAGTTAGAGCTCTCGAGCGTCACTTTGCAAGGTTCGCCCGCTCCATCCATGATGCCAAGACCAAGCGTCAATTGCCCGGGTTTTTTGCGAGCGCCGCTGCAGCAATTCCTCAAGATGGAGACTGGTTCCCAAGACTGGAATATCGCGAGAGTCAGCCGGATGGTCAAAAGCTGTTTCTAAGAATACGCACCGCCCCCGAGCGAACAGAATCAGTTCGCCTATGGACTTTGGGTGATGCAGATCCAAGAACTCAGCCAGCGGTGAAAGGGCCAGATTTGGCAATCTGCCAACAGCTAAGAAGAGCGGCTAATCTTCATGGCGCCGACGAAGCTGTCTTGCTCGATGGTGATGGTTTTATCTCTGATGGTGCGCTTAGTTCAATTGTGTGGTGGGAAGACGAAACTTTGGTGGGACCAGACGAAACCACCCCATGGCTACCTTCCATCACCAGAGAGCTAGTTTTTGAACTAGCCTCCCAGGCTGGTTATCAAACCGGCCAGCGCAGAGCCAAGCCAGTTGAACTAGCAGGCTGTGAAGTTTGGAGCCTAAGTGCACTGCAAGGCATTCGAGCAGTGGAGACATGGAATGGGATTGATGTAGCTCCAGCAGGTCTAGCGAGTCCATTCTCAAAGCGTCTAGCAATGTTGGCTCGGCCACTTCCATTAGCTGATGAAGTGCTGGCTATGTTTTCGGACGGTGTGTGATGTGCGGAAGATTTGTTATTGCTAAAGAACTCTCTGGCATTACAGAGCTCTTTGAGCTGGACGAGGTTCCATCTGACTACTCGCCCATCAGCTATAACATTGCTCCCACTCAAAAGATCCCAATCATCGTTGAGCGAGAAGTTGACTCACTGCCCTCACGGGAGCTACACATCTCGCGCTGGGGTTTGGTGCCAAGTTGGGCAAAGGAGATTTCAACGACTCCTCTAAACAATGCACGGATTGAGACGGCACTAGAAAAACCCAGCTTCAAGGAAGCGACCCTCAAGAAAAGATGTGCAATTCCTGCCTCCGGCTATTACGAGTGGCAGACGACCGAGGAGGGTAAGACTCCTTTTTACATCCACCCTGCCGAGGGCATGCTGGCCTTTGCTGGTATTTATTCATGGTGGCGAGATCCAACCAAGGCAGTCGATGACCCCAATCGCTGGCTTCTCACCTGCTCTTTTCTGACCAAAGACTCTGCACCGGAACTTTCCTTCATTCATGATCGAAACCCAGTGTTTTTATCTGAAGAGAACCTTGCCGCCTGGCTAGCTCCGGATTACGAGACGACCCCGGAGCTACTGCAGGCGTTGGCCAAGGAGTCTGATTTGGTGGCCCAAGAGCTGAAATTCCACCGGGTTGCTAAGCAGGTGGGCCAGGTTTCAGCCAATAATCCTGAGCTAATTAGCCCGATTTAGAGCCGTTTTTGAAAATGTCTGGCTGCCCCATAGACTAACTATTCGAACAAATGTTCGATAGGGGTGCCGTCTATGCAGCAAGTAGTTACTGGTGTTGTCCTAGACCTGGACGGCGCCCCTGTCTCCTTCACCTTCGAAAACCGTCACTACCTAGTTAGTTCAAAGCCGGTTCGCTGGTACAGCCGAAAGCTCTGGTGGCAGCAGGCTGAGGCTGCTCCCAGAGGAGTTGGTAGTGCGTTGGTGGAAGTTGAAATGTGGCGACTGTGGGCCACCAGTGAATTTGATCGCATCTTTTTAGAGCTTAAGCACCTGCAGCCAGAGGATGTCTGGGAGATCTACAGAATCGATAGCTGATGGGCTTTGTTCATCTCAATGTTGCTAGCGCCTACTCCGCACACTACGGAGTAAATCGACCAGAACATATGGTTGCGGCCGCCAGTGAAATATTTGATGCCCTTGCCATTACAGACAGAGATGGTCTCTACGGAGCAATCAAACACATCGGAAGTTGCATCGCCAATAAAGTCTCTCCGATTGTTGGGGTAAATCTCAGTGTTAAGAATGAATTTGCTGAGGGCAGAGTCTTGATTCTTGCCCATGGCCACAATAAAGGCCGTGGCTGGTCTCAGCTGTGTCGAATTATTTCCAAGGCACACCAGACCAAAACTAGCGAGCCAGTGATTGAACTAACCGATTTAGCTCAGCTACTTGGAGAAGATCCTGCCTGCTCAGTATTACTGGGAGGTGAATCAAGTGTTGGCAAAGAGCTTTTAGTAAACCCTCGGCGTGCATATGAAGAACTTATGGAGTGGAAAAAGCTTCTTACTAAACCAGGCTGCTTAGTAATTGAGGTAACAAACCTGCTGGCAGAGCCGGGCTTGGTTTATTCACAAGAGCATGCAAAGGCGATGCTGGAGCTAGCGGAGCAAAGTTCTTTGCCGGCTGTTCTGACCAATGCGGTTAGGTATCTGCAGCCAGATGATGCACTAACCGCTGATGTTTTAGATTCTGCTCGACACCTAGAACCACTGGGATTATTCACTCTGCAACCAAACGCCCAGGCTTGGCTAAAGCCAGCTGAAGAAATGGCAAAGATTGCACTGGAAATAACTGAAGACACGCAAAGAGCAAAACAGCTACTATCAGCAACTTCTTTGCTGGCCGATAAGTGCCGACTAGATCCAGTCTCTGATTGCAGTTGGGGCATTCCTAAAACTCCTGAGCAGCAAGCACTAGGAATTGATGAAAATCCCTTTGAGGTTTTATGGCAAAGAGCGCATTCAGCGATTTCTTGGCGCTACCCGGCTGTTCGCGCAGCCGAACTTGCCCACATCCAGCACCGACTATCAAAAGAGCTAATTGCCATCAACCAACTTGGCTTTGCCACTTACTTCCTGACCGTAGCGGATGTGGCTCAGATGATTCGAGATATGAAGATTCGAATAGCCGCCAGGGGTTCGGGAGCTGGCTCACTGGTCAACTACCTGCTTGGCATCAGCGGGGTTGATCCAATCGCAGAGGGTCTGCTGTTTGAAAGGTTTTTATCAACTGAGCGCAGCACACTGCCAGATATCGATATCGATGTTGAATCGGCCAGACGGCATGAAATCTATCGAGCAATCTTTCGTCGCTATGGCGGCTCTCGAGTGACGCTACTGTCAATGCAGTCCACCTACCGCGGTCGCGGAGCGGTCCGTGATGGCGGTTTGGCGCTTGGGCTGGACGATGAAGAGATTGACGATATTGCCAAGAATATGTGGCGCTTCTCGGCTAGAAATTTTCGAAAGGCAATGGGTGAAAAACCAGAGCTTGCTCGCTTTGCTAGCGACAGCAAGGAGAACCGGCAGCTGAATTTGCTGGTGGATATCACCGAAAGGCTTGATCGACTGCCCAGGCATATCTCCGTTCATCCTTGCGGGGTGATCTTGGGAAATTCTTCCCTGCTTGATCTCACCCCGACCGAGCCCAGCGGCATCGGTCTTCCAATGAGTCAGTTTGATAAAGACGATATGGATCCGATGGGATTTTTGAAGCTGGATGTGCTGGGAGTAAGAATGCAAAGTGCCATGGCATATGCGGTCAGGGAGGCTAAGCGAGTAAACCAAGAAGTGATAGAGCTGGACTCAATTCCAAAGGATGACCCGCTGGTTTATAAACAAATTCGAACCACCAACACCCTGGGTGTCTTTCAAATTGAATCCCCTGGTCAAAGAGAGCTGACCGGCAAACACCAGCCCACTGAGTTCAATGACCTGACTTTGCAGATTTCACTTTTCAGACCTGGCCCAATGAAGGGCAACATGATCAAGCCGTACTTGGATGGCAGACACGGTCTTGCTCAACCCGACTACATCCACCCAGACCTGCGGCCAATCTTGGAAGAAAGCTATGGCGTGGTGGTGTTTCACGAGCAGCTGATGAGAATCATGCAAAAGATGACCGGCTGCACACTTGCCAGGGCTGATGAAATGCGCAGGATGCTTGGTAAGGATTACAAAATCCCTGCAATTGAAAAGTATTTTCGAAGCTCCGCACTTGCCCGCGGCTATAGCAAGTCGGTAATCGAGAGGGTGTGGTCAATCATTGAAGGCTTTGGCAGCTTTGGTTTCTGCAAAGCCCACGGTGCAGCCTTTGCCCTCCCCACCTATCAATCAGCTTGGCTAAAAACCCACTACCCCACCGAGTTCATAGCCGGTTTGCTAACTCACGATCCTGGAATGTATCCAAAGCGGTTGCTTTTGACCGAGGCCAGAAGGCTCGGGGTAAATATTTTGCCAATTGATGTCAACTACTCCACCAATGAATACCTGGTTGAAAAAACTGAATCTGGAAATGCGGTGCGACTGGCATTAACTGACATTGCCGGTATTTCCACTCCCGAAATAGAAAGAATCATCTGCGAACAGCCTTTTGTTGACATAGCTGATTTCTATCAGCGAGCTAGGCCGTCCAGAAGGACGCTAGAAAGGCTGGCTCTGATTGGTGCACTTGATGGACTAGCTGGTATTGCGGGCATTCATTCCCAGAGCAACCGATCTGATCTCTTGGTTTACATTCGTCAGCTTTGCGCTAAGCGACCGAAACAGCTTGATGCCAATCAGCTCAGTTTTGAACTTGGTGCTCTGCAGAATCTCCCCACCGGCAATCCGGAGCAATCAAAGCATGAGCAACTGGAGAGTGAACTTGCAATAACTGGCATGGATATCTCACAGCATGAAATTGAACAATTTCAGCAGATGCTGGATGAGCTGGGAGTGGTTAGGGCCAATGAGCTAGTGAATTTAAGAAGCAATACTGAGGTCTTGGTGGCGGGTGTGAGGGTGGCCACTCAAACCCCACCAATGCGCAGTGGTAAAAGAGTAGTTTTTATCAGTTTGGATGATGGCACTGGCTGTGCCGATGCAACCTTTTTTGATGAAGCTCAGCGCAGGTGTGCCAGCTTGCTATTTCAAAATCGACTGCTCCTAATATCAGGAAAGACCCGACGCACCGGAGTGCGAGGGGTCTCGATCCTGGCCGAGAATGCCTGGGATCTCAGGCAACTCTGGCGTGATTGGGAAAGCGGTTCTTACTCTTGGTTAAAAATCGACAGCAGTCTGATGATTTCAACATAGAGCCACAGCAGTGAGGCGGTTAGGCCGAACGCTGCTCGCCACTCCATGTCTTCTGCCCAGCCCTGCTGAATACCGTATCGAATTGTCTCGAAATCCAAATTGAGCGTGAAGGCAGCGAGACCAACACCAACTAGCGCTACCAACCAACCAAATGGCGATGAGTAAACGCTGGCTCCAGCAAAGAGAGCAAAGCCTAGGTTGATCAGGGCAAAAGCAAAGTATCCAATTAGCGCAAAGGTCATGAAGCGAGTGAATCTTGCATCAACCTTTACCCAGCCAAATCGATAGGCCAAAAACATTGCCCCAGCGGTCGCAAAAGTTCCAATGACAGCGGTTTGGACGATTCCTGGATACATGCTCTCCAGAATTCCGCTCAGGCCACCAATGAAAACTCCCTGCACCAGCGCATAGGCCATCATTACGCCAGGTCTAACCGTCTTTGAGAATGAAGCCCAAAGACCTAGTCCCAAACCAACCAGCATGGCTGGCAAAACAAATCCGTAAAGTCCAAAGAACCAGGTGACGCCTGCACCAATCAAGACAGCAAGCAGCATGCCGATTACCTTGGAGGTAGTTCCCTCCATGGTCATGCGCTTGCCGGTGATTTGACCAAACTCTTGGTCAACCTCGACCGGGGTCATTTCAGATGCGGCAATGCCGGTTCGAACAGCCTGATTGAAAATCGGGTTGTGTGACAACTTTCCTCCATAGGGGTTTATGTGAAAAGTGTAGGCGAGCTGTCTGGAAAAATCCTGCAAACTAACTGTCTATCCGATTGGTTTGTATCGTTTAAGCGTGAAAATTAGCGTCTCAGTGAAGCCTGGTTCCTCTAGAAACCTGGTTGAACCAACCGAGCAAGGACTAAGAGTGTGGCTTCGGGCCCAGCCGCAGGACGGAAAAGCCAACTGGGCGCTGGTTTGTGTCTTGGCTGATCACTACGGGGTTGCTAAATCCGATGTCAAGATTTTGAGGGGACAAGCCAGCAAAAACAAGCTGGTTGAAATTATTGGTGGACCTGAGGGGACTTGAACCCCTGACCCCCTGCATGCCATGCAGGTGCGCTACCAACTGCGCCACAGGCCCAAAAACCGCTTTAGTCTACACAGAAATCAACTGACCGGCACCACCGGGCAGTCCCGCCAAAGTCGCTCTAGAGAATAGAACTCTCGCTCGGTCTCGTGCATGACGTGCACCACCAAATCTCCAAAATCAAGCAATATCCAGCGGGCAGCCTCACGGCCCTCGGTGAAGCGAGGCTTGACGCCTACTTTCTGAAGCGCATCTTGAATCGCATCAGAAATCGCCAAAACCTGACGATCATTTTTGGCAGAGACCATTAGAAAGACTTCTGCCAGTGCAAAAGGATCTGATACATCCAGAGCTACCAAATTCTCGCCAAGTTTTTCACTGGCAGCTGAGGCAGCTACTGAAAGGTTTGCCAGAGTCTCTTTACTTACACTCACTAGTTAGAACCAACCGCATTCAACATAAAGAAGATGGCCAACACTGCCGCGATGGTCATCAAAATGGCACCAATTCCAATCACCCACGGCTTCCACCAGCCTCGCGATAAAACCGAAGACGGAACAACTCCGCTGGCTGCACGTTGGTCAATCAGATCTAAAGCGCTGATTGGCTCAACTACCGATATGACACCAGTGACGGCGTCATCGGAGAGGATGATTTGGTCAAGTTCACTGCCATCAAAATTGCCGGTTGTGGG
>JACCED010145373.1_pt1 | contig 11657 bp, 12 predicted proteins | sample 7455021 | NCBI WGS metagenome assembly JACCED01 (sample SAMN15323456, study PRJNA562643) | freshwater metagenome | isolation source: river surface water | place: USA:Blue River Watershed | collected 2017-08-19
CCCTGACCCCCTGCATGCCATGCAGGTGCGCTACCAGCTGCGCCATAGCCCCGTGAACGCGCACACTCTAGCGCAGGAATTCGCGAGTGGAGAAATTAATTCGCGCTAGAGCCTGATTCAACGCCTAGAAGTTCTTCAGGAATGCTGCCTGCATTGTGCTCTTCCAGATACCAACCCTTGTTGGGGCTCTGTGCCAATAGTGACCAGGATGCATTTGATAATCCGCCAACTTTGGCCCAATGCGAAAGAGGTAGTTGGAGGTAATCACCGATGATGCAGCGAGCGGTACCGCCATGTGTTGCAACAACTAAGAGTTGATCAGTTTTATCGACGAGCGCATCTGTAATTGCTGCGCGGGCACGTGATGCCACTTCGCTACGGCGTTCACCGATGACACCGGCTGGGTTATCTTCGCCATCGATCCACTTAACAAAGTTCTCAAAATCTTCTTCGCGGTTCTGAGCGCCAGTCTTACCTTCCCACTTTCCGCCATTCGTTTCACGAAGGCGAACATCGATTGCAACATCGATATTGACGATCTCAGCAAGGCAGAGAGCAGTCTTATGTGCGCGCATTAAATCGCTAGAGATAATCGCCGTTGGCTCCATCCCTGCAAGGATCTCTGCCGCATGACGCGCCTGGTACTCACCAAGTGCGTTTAGTGGAATATCTGAATGTCCTTGAAAACGATTGGCGACGTTCCAATCGGTCTGTCCGTGGCGCCAGAGCAGGATGCGATTACCTGCCATCGGCAACCATCTCTCTGACGATCTCGAGTTCAATCTTTGGACAATCGTTCCAGAGGCGATCGAGCATGTAGTACTTACGTAGCTCGCTACTTTGGATATGTACAACTAAATCTGAGTAATCTAGAAGGATCCACTCATCGCTACCTTCGCGGCGAGCTGGCTTTTCTCCGACAAGGCGGAGCTTCTCTTCGATCTCATCTGCAATTGCATCTACCTGGCGAACATTTGCACCAGTAACAATAAGGAAGATCTCACTTAAGACCAATTGCTCTGAAAGATCGAGGGCGACCATCTCTGTCGCTAACTTATCTGCTGCCGCGCGTGCTGCGATCTGAGTGATGGTGAGTGCGCTCGGGCTAGCTGCCATAGAGATGGTGCTCCTTAATAAAGTGGGCTACTGAAGGTGAGTACTCTCTCGAAGATCCTTCACGAATGCCAGTTGAAGCAACATCCAAGGCTGCAATATCTAATCCGACCTGACTTTCTGAGCCTGGACGTTCAATAATGATAAATGTAACGAGGTTTTTTAGATCATCTACGCGATGCCACTGATCTAACTTTGCATATGCATCGCTTCCGATAATCAGATGGTATGAATCGTCGGGATAGGTTTGTGCAACTGCTTCTACGGTATCGATGGTGTAGCTAGGCCCATCGCGCAAAATCTCAATTGGGTTTACTTCAACGCGTGATGCTATATCTGCAGGTAAATCCTTTACCGCTGCCTCACACATCGCACGGCGCTGTGCACCTGTTGCAACGGGTTGGTTATCGCGAAGGCGAGGTTGCCCTGCAGGAAATATGATGATGTGATCGACAATATCGCGACGTAAGAGCTGAGTGATAACGTGCATGTGGCCTATGTGAATGGGATCAAATGTCCCGCCATAGAGACCAAGCCGTGCCAAAAGAATTACTTATCTAGGCGAAGTACGAGATAGAGAAGTACAACGAAGATTCCGAAGGTGAAAAGACCAAAGACCTCGGCCGATACCGGGAGTTCGCGAACGCCTTCACTTGCAACTGTGATCATGGCCAGATCCTACTACTTCTTACCCTGCAGCAAGGCGTCAAAGGCGGCCTCATCGATGATTGGCACACCGAGTTCTTGTGCTTTAGCTAACTTTGAGCCGGGGTCGCTACCGACCAATACATAATCAGTCTTCTTGGAGACTGAACTCGATGGCTTTCCGCCGTGTGCGGTAATTGTCTCTGCAATCGAATCGCGGGTGTACTTTTCCAATCCGCCCGTAACAACAAAGGTCAAACCGGCAAGCGTTTGTGGAAGTGCAATCCCCGCAACAACTTCCATGGCAACGCCATCGCGCGACCACTTAGCCACGATCGCTTGGTGCCAATCAACGGCAAACCACTCGACAATTGATTGGGCAATCGTCTCGCCTACGCCATCGATATCAGCAAGAGTTTCGGCTGAGGCCTTTGAAATTTTCTCTAGAGATCCAAATGTTGTGGCAAGTGCTTGGGCTGCAGTCGGTCCGACGTGGCGTATTGAAAGTGCAACAATCACGCGCCATAACGGGCGAGATTTAGCTTCATCGAGAGCTGCCAATAACTTCTCAACATTTTTTCCTGCCTGGCCATCTTTCTTGGTAAAGAAGGCAGAACGTGCGAGTTTCTCCTCGGTAAGTGAGAAGAGATCTGATTCATCTTCGATAATTCCATCGCTGAGCAAGGCAACTGCTGCTTCATAGCCCAAGACATCGATATCAAGAGCCGCGCGTGATCCGATGTAGTAAATACGCTCACGAAGTTGGGCCGGACAGGTACGGGCATTTGGACAGCGAATGTCGACATCACCCTCGCTGAGTGCGCGAAGATCGCTGCCGCACTCAGGACACTGTGTCGGCATAACAAATGCGCGCTCTGAACCATCGCGCTTTCCAATAACGGCTCCGAGAACTTCAGGAATGACATCTCCGGCTTTGCGAATGATGACAGTGTCACCGATGAGCACGCCCTTACGTTCGATCTCTTCTTGGTTATGCAAGGTGGCATTGGTAACGGTGGAACCTGCAACCTTGACTGGCTCCATAAATGCAAATGGTGTGACGCGGCCTGTACGGCCAACGCTGACCTTGATATCAAGAAGCTTTGTCGTTACTTCCTCTGGTGGATACTTATATGCAATCGCCCACTTGGGTGCACGCGATGTAAATCCCAGCGTGCGTTGAGATGCGATCTCATCGACCTTAATGACGATGCCATCGATTTCGTGTTCAACATCATGGCGATGCTCGTTGTAGTGGGCGATGAACTTTTCAACATCGTCTCGGGTAGAGACGACGCGGAAGCGATTACTTGTAGGAAGTCCTAACCCTTTAAGGAAATCGTAGGCCTCTGATTGGCTGGCAAAGTTGCCGCCATCATGGGCGCCGATGCCATGGACTACAACGCTTAATGGGCGAGAGGCGGTCACGCGTGGATCTTTCTGGCGCAGAGATCCAGCTGCAGCATTACGTGGATTGGCAAAGAGTTGCTTGCCTGCTTCCTCTAATGATTCATTGAGTTCATTGAAGGCGGCGATTGGGAAGAAGACTTCGCCACGTACTTCGATCTGATCGGGAACATTGGAGCCCTTCAAGGTGTGTGGAAGATTCTTGATTGTCTTCACATTTAATGTGACATCTTCACCGGTAACGCCATTTCCACGGGTTAGTGCGCGAACCAATTCACCCTTTTCATAGAGCAAGTTGATGGCAAGGCCATCAACTTTAAGTTCGCAGAGGTATTGCGGAGCAGGGACTTCCTTTTCAACGCGATCAAACCACGATCCCAGTTCGTCGAGATCAAAGACGTTATCTAAGCTCATCATCTTCTCGATGTGATCATGCTGGGTAAAAGTTGTGGAGAATCCCCCACCTACGCCAAGGCTTGGTGAATCAGGTGCCAATAGCTCTGGGTGCTCTGCCTCAAGAGCGGATAGCTCTTTGAGTAATTGATCAAATTGCGCATCGGTAATGGTTGGCGCATCTAAAACATAATATTTAAATTGATGTTCGCGAATCGCAGTTGTGAGCTCCTGGATGCGGTGGCGCGCGGTATTACTCATGCTGCCGTCTCACAGATTGTGGCAGAGCCAACGACGCGATCACCATCGTAGATAACCATTGCCTGTCCTGTAGCAAGACCTAAGAGCGGCTCATCGAGATCTGCAACAAGGTTGGTGCCATCAAAGCGATAGGTGCAGGCAAGGGCTGCGCCATGTGCGCGCACTTGCACGAATCCGCGGTGATCACCAGGTGCTACATCAGGACCACACCAGATTGCGCGTTCGCCCTTCATGGAGGTGACAGCAAGTTCTTCACGTGCGCCAACCACAACTGTATTTGTGACAGGCTCAATCTTTAATACAAATCGTGGAGACCCATCTGGTGTTGGAACGGTGATTCCTAAACCTTTACGTTGTCCGATTGTGTAGGTGTAGGCACCTTTGTGTTCGCCGATCTGCTTTCCATCTTGATCAACGATCGGTCCGCTCTCGCTACCTAAACGCTCACGTAACCAACCTGCATTATCTCCAGATGGCACAAAGCAGATGTCATGGCTATCGGGCTTCTGTGCAACAGCTAAACCGCGACGTTCTGCCTCAAGACGGATATCTACTTTTTCAGTATCGCCCAGTGGAAAGAGCGCACCGCTGATCTGTTCGCGATTGAGAACTGCTAAAACATAGGATTGATCTTTCAGCGGATCAACGGCGCGATGCAAAGTCTTTTGACTATCGGTGCCGCGAGTGCGCGCGTAGTGGCCGGTGATCACACCATCAAAACCCATTGCCTTTGCGCGATCTAAGACTGCAGCAAATTTAATCTTCTCATTGCAACGCAGACATGGGTTTGGGGTACGCCCTGCTGCATATACGCTCATAAAGTTTTCAACAACACCTGCGTGAAATTCATCTGCCATATCCCAGATATAGAACGGGATACCTATGACATCTGCAGCGCGACGAGCATCATGTGAATCCTCAATCGTGCAGCATCCGCGTGCACCTGAGCGGTACTTCTGTGGGTTGCTCGAGAGCGCAAGGTGGACGCCAATAACATCGTGGCCTTCTTCAACAGCGCGCGCTGCAGCAACTGCTGAGTCGACGCCTCCTGACATTGCCGCGATTAACTTCATAGCGAGTTTGCCGCCTTTGCCATCGCTACAACCTCTGGAATCACACTCAGAGCGTATTCAATATCGCCAGCAGTTGTTGTAGCACCGAGTGAGAAACGCAGAGAAGATGTTGCACCGATTTCATCATGGCCCATCGCCATCAAGACATGGCTTGGGCGATGCACACCTGCTGTGCAGGCTGCCCCTGTCGAACACGAGATCTCTTTGCCATCCATAAGCAATAACAAGAAATCTGCTTGAGTGCCGGGGAAGGTGATGTTGGAAATACCTGGAAGTCTGGCAGCGCTTTGCCCATTGATCTGTGCATCTGGTGCAACGCTTGCAATACCGGCTTCAAACTTTTCGCGCAGGGCTGCAACGTTTGTCGCGTTGTAGATATTTTCTGTCACAGCTGTAGCAAAGGCGACGATTGATGGAGCATTTAACGTTCCGCTACGAATTTCGCGCTCTTGTCCCCCGCCATGTAGCAACGCTGGCATCTCAAAAGCGCGACGCAAGATCAGCGCACCAATTCCAAGTGGTCCACCGATCTTATGTGCACTGATTGTCATCGCAAATAAACCAAGTGCTGCATAATCAAGTGGGACCTTCATAAAGCTCTGTACTGCATCGCAATGGACTGGGATAGTGCCTGCAATTTCGACAACCCGATCAATCGGTTGAATAACACCAGTCTCGTTATTGGCCGCCATCACAGAGATCACTGCGATTTCATGGCCACGTGCTGCGACAAGATCTGCCAAGAAGTCACAGTCAATAACTCCATCTGCTGTGACTGGAATCTCGACAAGCTCTGCGCCTTCATGCTCGACCAACCAATGGGCAGGATCAAGAACGGCGTGATGTTCGATGGCGCTGACAACAATGAGGTTCTTATCGGGTGCGTTCCAGAAGAGCCCCTTAATGGCGGCGTTATTTGCCTCGGTGCCTGAACCGGTAAAGATCACTTCACTCGGTGCGCAACCAAGTGCGCGGGCAATTACTTCGCGAGCTTCTTCCACATCTTTACGAGTTGAACGGCCATCTGTGTGCAGGCTTGATGGGTTACCAATCTTGCGAAGGGAGCGTTGCATCGCATCGATGGCAGGCTCAATCATCGGCGTTGTCGCCGCATGATCGAGGTAGATGCTCATGGCCTAAGTCTAGGCCAGGTGAGAAGTTATGCCTTTGCTGCAGCTACTGCGGTAGTTGCCTGAGGCAAGACTGCAAAGAGATCGCCTACGACGCCAAAGTCGCAGATTTCAAAGAGTGGGGCTTCTGGATCTTTATTGACCACAACGATTGTCTTTGAAGTCTGCATACCCGCGCGGTGCTGGATCGCTCCTGAAATTCCACATGCAACGTATAGCTGTGGGCTAACAGTCTTTCCAGTCTGTCCCACCTGGTGTGAGTGTGGATACCAACCGGCATCAGTTGCAGCACGGGAAGCGCCAACTGCTGCCCCCAAAGTATCTGCAAATGATTCAACTGCAGCAAAGTCACCATTTGTTCCGCGACCACCTGAGACGACAATCGATGCCTCTGTAAGTTCTGGACGACCACCCTTTACAGGTGGCTGTGATGATGAGATTACTGACTTCTTTGCGCTCTCTGAAATTGTGACAGCGATAGTTTCACTTGCTGCAGATGAGACAGAGAGATTGGCTTCAACTGAGTTTGGGCGAAGTGTGATCACTGGAATTCCGTGAGTTACCTCTGAGTGGACAGTTGTTGATCCACCAAAGACAAGTTGGGTTGCAACCTTTTCTGCAGATACATCGACGGCATCAGTAATGATTCCTGATTCAAGTGCGATCGCAACGCGAGCTGCAACTTCCTTACCAAAGGCGTGGGATGCAACAAGAACTGCTGCTGCACCTTTTGCGGTAGCAACCTGGGCAAGTGCGTCAGCCGATGCGGCTACGCCATGTGTAGCAAAGGCATCTGATTCAACGATGGCAATTGATGTAATTGGGCCATGTGAGACTGTTGCAGCAAGGGCAGCACCTTTACCCACTGGCGCTAAGACAACTGCGCAGACATCGCCCATGCGAGCGCCTACTGTTGCAAGTTCTGCTGTGGTCTTTGTCGCAGCATCTGCTTGGAAATCGGCGAGGATAATTACTGTGCTCATATCAACTTCTTCTCTGCTAGGAATGTTGCAAGTGCGCTTCCGCCCTCGCCACCATCGGTAACAATGACGCCAGCGCTGCGCGGTGGACGTGGTGCTGCATCTTTCACCTGTGACCATGCAGATGTTGCGCTCACGCCCACAGTTGCAAGATCGCGAGATTCAATAGTCTTCTTCTTGGCCGCCATAATTCCCTTAAATGATGGGTAGCGCGGTTCATTTATCTTTTCTACAACGCTAATCACTGCAGGAAGCGATGCTGAAATCTCATCAACGCCGGCTTCAGTAACACGTGTAATTGCAACAGTTGAAGCTGCAGGATCGACGGTGACTTTGCTAGCAAAGGTCATCTGCGCCCAACCTAAACGAGCTGAGATCATCGCAGGGACAACGCTCATACGCGCATCTGTCGATTCTGTTCCGCAGATAACCAGATCAAATCCACCATCTGCAATTGTCTTTGCAAGAACGGCAGATGTTGTCAGCGCATCTGAACCGGCTAGCGCTGCGTCCGTTATAAGAATTGCATCATTTGCACCCATGGAAAGGGCCTTACGGACTGCCTCTGTTGCACGCTCTGGTCCCATTGAGATGACGGTGACTGTATGTGGGCCACCTTCTTCATTTCCACCGTGAGCTTCTGCAAGACGTAACGCCTCTTCTACTGCGTACTCGTCGAGATCATTGAGAACAGCATCAACACCTTCGCGATCAAGGCGTGAATCGACCATCTTCTTCTCGGCCCATGAATCTGGGACCTGCTTAACACAGACTGCAATCTTCATAGCGGCTAGGTTACTCATCAGTAGCAGTATTCACAATATGAAACAGGGCAAGATACGCCACATGCTTCCTGCAGATCCGCGCACCTTGGGGGCCACCGTCACAGAGGGTGGGACCAACTTTGCCATCTGGAGTAATGCCGCCGATGCGATCGAGCTCTGCCTCTTTAATGAGGTCAATGGGAAGTTAGTTGAGACTCGCTTTGCCCTGTCTCACCGCAACGGTCCGATCTGGCATGGCTACTTAGCCGGTGTGCGCCCTGGCCAACGGTATGGCTATCGCATCTATGGGCCATGGCAACCAGAGTATGGATCACGTTTTAATGCGGCGAAGTTAGTCATCGATCCCTATGCCCATAAATTAGATGGCACGTTGCAGTACGTCCCTGAAATCTATGGACATGTTGCCAGCGATGAGATTGGAAATGGTGATCTGCTGGCGCGCGATGATCGCGATAGCGCGCCATTTGTTCCACTCTCTGTCGTCACCAATTACCACCCACGCGAAATTCAACGCCCGCTGACATCGTGGGCAAGGACTGTGATCTATGAAGCACATGTTCAGGGGCTTACTGCAAAGAATGCCTCAATACCGGAAGGTGAACGCGGAACCTATAAAGGGTTGGGCCATCCCAGCACGATTGCACATTTAAAATCTTTAGGTGTGACTGCGTTAGAGCTTTTGCCTCTGCACACCTATGCAACAGAGCCGGCAATCTGGGCACGTGGTCGAAAGAATCATTGGGGATATAACGCGCTCGCCTTTAGCGCACCACATGGCGAATATGCAGCAACTGATGATCCAACTTCTGAATTGCAGTGGGCAGTTGATCAATTACATCAGGCAGGCATTGAAGTCATCCTTGATGTTGTCTACAACCACACGGCAGAAGGTGGTGTCGCTGGTCCAACGCTCTCTTTTAAAGGTATTGATAACAAGGCCTACTACCGCCATGACAATGCAGGTGATTACATCGATGTCACAGGATGCGGAAATACCTTTGCCGCCAGTAACCCGCAGAATGTGCGATTTATCATCGATTCACTGCGTTGGTGGATTGAAGTCATTGGCGTCGATGGCTTCCGCTTTGATCTAGCGACTGCGCTCTATACAAGTCATTCGGCCTTTAACTCTTCGCTCATGTCTGCCATCGAATCTGACTCGGTGCTGCGCAACTTTAAGATGATTGCCGAGCCGTGGGATATCTCGCGCTATTCACTCGGTGATTTTCCGCATCCATTCCGTGAATGGAATGATGCTTACCGCGATGCGGTGCGCCAGTTCTGGCTTGAAGATATTGCACGTGGATACGGCGAAGGTGTTGCCGATATCGCCTCCCGCATCAGTGGCTCTAGTGACATCTTCTATTACCGCGGTCCCACATCATCGATTAACTTCATCACCGCACATGATGGTTTTACCTTGGCAGATCTGGTCAGTTATAGCGCGAAGAATAATCTTGCTAATCAAGAAGAGAACCGCGATGGGTCGAATGAGAACCGTTCGTGGAATTGCGGCATCGAAGGCCCAACTGATGATCCGGAAATTCTTGCTATCAGGCAGCGATTAAAGAAATCGATGATGGCAACTCTTCTGCTTTCATCAGGTGTTCCAATGCTGACGATGGGCGATGAGGTAGGTCGCAGCCAGGCAGGATCCAATAACGCTTATTCAATGCCGCGCAATATGCATCCGGCAATTTCCGATTCACCAGAGACCTTTGGCGGCGGGTGGGCGATGGATTGGGATTTAGATGCAGCCCAGCGCGATCTACGCGATGCGGTAGAGATGCTTACGAGTATTCGAAATACTTATTTGGCAGATGTGGCTTCTGAGTTCTTTACAGGTGCACTTGATCGTGGAACCCAACGAAAAGATATCGCCTGGTTTAGCTTGGGCGGGCGAGAGATGACTGATGCACATTGGGCCGATGGTGAAAAGCGTTCACTAACAGTCTTTATCGATGCGGGCTCAGATCGCGGACTCTTGCTCTTGCTGAATTCATCTACGCAAGTGACGACATTTACCTTCCCAGATAGCACATGGGGAGATTCATTCCGTTGCATCTTTGATGCCGCACACATCACCTCAGAGCATGAACCAACGCTAGCGCTGCCTTCATCTCAGGCAGATGTTCAGGCGCACTCAGCCCAAGTCTGGCTTGTAACCCGTAGCTCTAGTTAGAGACAACAAATGTCACAGAGACTGTTGATGTAACAGTCTTCTCAATCGTTGATGTGTCATATGTGCCACCATCAGAGACCATTGTTGAATCAGGTGTTGTTACCTGGAAGACACCGCTCTTAACGCTCTGTACTGCTCCGACGCTTCCGCCAACGGCCTTAGTGATCGCAACTGCGCGAGTCTTGGCATCTTTCATTGCCTCTTCTAGCAGCTGTGGGCGTAGATCTGGCAAAGTTGAGATGTAGTACTGAGGACCGTAATTATTTACGTTGACGCCAGTCTGCAAGAGTGAACCAATTCCCTGGGAAAGTGTGTAGACCAGTTGCACATCCTTGGTGCGCACTGTGATGTCGCGAGATGCACGGTAAGAAAGAATGCGACCGGTGTTATTTCCGTTCTGCCACTCTTCATTGGCAAAAGTTGAGACTGAACCTAGCGTGAGAGCACTTGCTGGAATTCCACCCTTTGTAAGGTAATCGGTAACTGCATCTACATCTGAGCCAACTTTTTTGACTGCATCTGCAACCAATGGGCGAGAGAGTGCAACGTTAAGCGTCCAGACGGCGTTATCGGCAGTGGCTGTTGTCTTAGCCGATCCTGTCACAGTAATTCCGTTATCGGTGCGGGATGCAAAACCTGCGCCAACTTTTACAAGACCTCCACCAACGGCAAGTGCCATGATGAGAGACGCTGCAATGACTGTGATTGAACGGGACTTTTCGCCTGAATTAAATGTGCTCATGAAGTTATTGTAATACTTTTTATATAGCGCGTAGCGCCATTACCTCTTCCATTTCAACTCCGCGGAAAGGTTCGAGTGCTAGCTCCCATGAATTTCCTAAGAGTCTCTCAAACTCCTCACGAAGTGACTCTTCATCGAAACCTTTTCCTAGCGCCTGCATAATTAAGTGCTCTGAAACCAGAATTGTTCCCATGCCATCGATAACGCTGCGATGAATTCCTAAATCTGGTGTGAATCTAAAGAACTCACCACCGACTTCGCTCTCTTCGCGCACTTCAAAACGGAGGTAATGCCACGCCTTTAGGGCTGTTGCAACTTTGGCTGCTGTTCCAGCGCGATCTCTAAATTCAACTGTTGTGCGATAGGTTCCGGCAGCCTTTGGTTGCGGCTTCCAGTCGAGTGTTACCCATGTACCGAGAATGGATTGCAGCCCCCATTCGATATGTGGGCGCAGCGCAGCAGGTGCGCTATGAATCGTAAGAAAACCTGTCACATGAAATTTCTGCGTGACAGTGCGACCAGATGAATTCATCTGCTCCATAACAATCTCCTAGCAAGGCGCGCCCTAATTGATGGCTGAGCGATAACTGCGCGACCTTCCCCGATCCACAGTTTTGCTAGTAGATATATGGTGGCATGAGCGTGGAAAAAGGTAAAGATGAGGTATTTGTAGAGCGGCGAAAGGGGCTAGACTTGGCCCCAGTCGGACGCTTAATCAGGACCCGTTTCATGGCAGTAGTGCTTTGCTCGGTATCGCTGGCGCAAGAGGAAGACCGTGTTTGAGGATTTCTCACACACCCACATATCGAAGGAAAAGTAAAAACATGGCAACAGGTACAGTTAAGTGGTTCAACTCTGAAAAGGGATTCGGTTTCATTGCAGTTGATGGTGGCGGACAAGATGTATTCGTTCACTACTCAGCAATCCAAGGAAACGGTTACAAGAG
>JACCED010304109.1_pt1 | contig 11651 bp, 14 predicted proteins | sample 7455021 | NCBI WGS metagenome assembly JACCED01 (sample SAMN15323456, study PRJNA562643) | freshwater metagenome | isolation source: river surface water | place: USA:Blue River Watershed | collected 2017-08-19
TGCCCCTCGACCCCGATCTCGTCGACCAGTATGTGCCGGCTGTAGCGCAGCAGCTGCTGGTCATTCATGATGGCTTATTTGGCCGGCGCGGCTTCCGTTGGGGCCGCTGGCGCGTCATCCGCCTTCACGTTTTTGGCGCTGTCTTTGGCGGTTTCTTTAGCGGCCACGGGCGGCTTGCCGCCAAGACGCTTGATCGCTTCGACGAACTGGCGGTCCTTGGCGGTCGTGTAGTCAGCAATGGCCAGGCCGGCGAAGTCATCGTCCTTGTCCTTATCCTTGCCGTTTGATTTGCCGCCGGGTTTGTCAGACTTCTTCTCGGCATCCTTATCCTGACCATTAGTCAGGTGACCATCCAGATCGGCCTCACGCAGCAGCCCATTTTTCTTGGCGCCCGGCACTTCTTCAATTTCGATATCGGGCTCAATGCCCTTGGCCTGGATTGAACGACCATTCGGCGTGTAGTAACGGGCCGTGGTCAGCTTGATGGCGGTGTTGCCAGGCAATGGCAGCACCGTTTGTACCGATCCCTTGCCAAAGGTGCGGGTGCCGATGATGGTGGCGCGTTTGTAATCCTGCAGGGCGCCAGCCACAATCTCGGAGGCCGAGGCAGAACCGCCGTTAACCAGCACGATCATCGGCACGGTCTTGGCGCCGGCGGGTAGGTTACGCAGCTCGTCATCACGACCTCGTTGATAGTCTTCGGCCTTGGCGTAGAACTTGTGCTTGGCATCCGGGGCGCGGCCATCCGTAGAGACCACCACCTTGTCAGCGGGCAGGAAGGCCGCAGCCACACCGACGGCACCGTTCAGCAGGCCACCCGGATCGTTACGCAGATCCAGGATCAGCCCCTTAAGCGGGCCGTTCTTATAGAGTTGCGTTAGCGCGTTGGCCAGCATCTCGGTGGTGTTTTCCTGGAACTGGGTAATGCGGATGTAGCCGTAGCCCGGTTCGATCATTTTGAATTTGACCGACTGCACCTTGATGATTTCGCGGGTCAGCGTGACGACCAGCGGCTTGCTCATGCCCTTGCGGGCAATGGTGAGTGTCACGTCGGTCTTGGGCTTGCCGCGCAGCTTCTTTACCGCTTCATTCAGTGTCAGACCCTTGACCGAGGTGTCACCGATCTTGACGATCAGGTCACCCGTCTTCAGGCCGGCACGGGCGGCGGGCGTATCTTCGATCGGGGCGATGACTTTCACGAAGCCATCTTCCATGCCCACCTCGATACCGAGGCCGCCGAATTCACCCTGGGTGCCGACTTGCAATTCCTTGAAGGCTTCGGCATCGAGGTAGGTCGAATGCGGATCGAGATTGGTGACCATGCCCGAGATCGCGTTGCTGATCATCTTCTTGTCTTCAACAGGTTCGACATAACCCTGTTTGATGGCGTTGAAGACTTCGGCAAAGGTACGCAGATCCTGGATCGGCAGACCCGTCGTTGGTTGCGTTGCCGGGGCTGGTTTTTCGGCGAAGGCCGGAATCTGCAGCGCGATCAGGACCCCGGCGACGACGCCAACCAGACCGATGCCTGTCGAACGCAACCACCCCGGTTGTGCGGGTTGGACGTCGTGTGACGGGTCTTGCGGTGTGCGGGGCGTCTGTTCCATGTGGGATCCTGTTTTGCGGCGCTTACTTCTGTTTGGCTTGCTGCGCGACCGCAGCGGCGGCCTTGGCGGCGGCTTCCTGGTCGCCGAGGTAGTAGCTGCGAATGGGCTTCAGCGTCTCGTCGTCGAGTTCATAGACCAGCGGAATACCGGTCGGAATGTTTAGTTCGACGATGTCGGCATCCGAGATGTTGTCGAGGTATTTCACCAGGGCACGGATCGAGTTGCCGTGGGCGGCAACGATCACGCTCTTGCCGGCTTTAACGGCCGGGGCGATCGTACCTTCCCAGAACGGCACAAAGCGGGCGACCGTATCCTTCAGGCATTCGGTCATTGGCAGTTCCTTCTCGGTCAGCCCCGAGAACTTTTCGGCATAGCGCGGATCGAAACGCGGGTGACGCGGGTCATCAAATTCCAGTGCCGGCGGCGGGGTATCGTAGCTGCGGCGCCAGACCAGCACCTGGTCATCACCGTATTTGGCGGCCGTCTCGGCCTTGTTGAGACCTTGCAGCGCGCCGTAGTGGCGCTCGTTTAGGCGCCAGTTGCGCTGAATCGGAATCCACAGACGATCCATTTCTTCCAGCGCCAGCCACAGTGTCCGCATGGCGCGCTTGAGTACCGACGAATAGGCCTGTTCGAATTCGAAGCCCGCCTCTTTCATGAGGCGACCGGCCTGTTTGGCTTCTTCGATGCCTTTTTCAGTCAGATCCACGTCGGTCCAGCCCGTGAAGCGGTTTTCCTTGTTCCAGGAAGATTCGCCGTGGCGGAGCAGCACAATTTTTTTCATGATTTCGAGTCCGTAAGTCGTGTAATTCGGGTTGACCGCTGTCTATCCATCAACCCGCTATTCTATAATGCGGAAGGCGCCGACTCTAGACGCGCCCACCCGAGTTAATGTTTTTTTTGGAAAAACCATGGATTTCTTTCTACAACCCCTGAATCTGGGTCTTCTGGCGATCATGCTCGTGTCCGGTGCCATGCTGGTACGTCAGGTGGCCCAACCGGGGGCGAAGGCTGTGTCGCCCCAGGCCGCGATTGCCATCAAAGACCGCGAAAACGGGGTCTTTGTCGATGTGCGCGAAGAGCACGAGGTGGCGGTTGGCCATATCAAGGGAAGCCTGATGATGCCGCTCAAGACCCTGGGCGACAATCTGGCGAAGCTGGAAAAATATCGTAAGAAGCCGGTAGTCGTGATCTGTGCCGCTGGCCAGCGCTCTGCCGCCGGCACCCGGGTGCTGCTCAAGGCCGGTTTTGAAGACGTTTGCCAGCTCGATGGCGGCATTCAGGCCTGGGAGAAGGCCGGGCTGCCGCTGGTGCGTGGTTCGACCAAGGATTGAGGCGCCCATCATGCCCAGGATCCTGATGTATTGCACCGCGGTTTGCCCGTATTGCGTTCGCGCCGAGCAGCTGCTCAAGACCAAAGGCGTTACCGAGATCGAAAAGATCCGTGTCGACCTTGAACCCGAGCAACGTGAGGCGATGATGGCCCGGACCGGCCGTCGAACCGTGCCCCAGATCTATATTGGCGAGACGCATGTGGGTGGCTTCGACGACCTGGCGGCACTCGATCGGGCCGGCGGTCTGGATCCGCTGCTTGCCTAGTTTGCAACATCTCCTAAACGATTTATTACTGACCCCTTCAATTTAAGGATCGCTTCATGGCCGACAATGACCAGAACAATGAACAGCAGGCAGCCGAACAACAGGCGCCGGCACAACCGATGTTTGCCATCGAAAAGTTGTACGTGAAGGATATGTCCCTCGAAGTGCCGAGCGGTGCCGAAGCCTTTTTGCAGCCGCAGGCACCGGAAGTCAGCGTCCAGTTCAAGACGGCGTTTGGCCAGTTGGCCCCGGATGTTTTTGAGGGCTTGCTCCAGGTCACGGTGACGGCCAAGGCTCAGGATAAAGTTCACTTCCTGGTGGAAGTGCAGCAGGCGGGTATCTTCCGTATCGCCGGCGTGCCGGAGGAAGCCCTGCAGCCTTTCCTGCTGTCCGCGGTGCCGAATATCCTGTTCCCGTATGCCCGTGAAGCCGTTTCGGATGCCACGGTCCGTGCCGGCTTCCCGCCGGTCGTTCTGCAACCGGTCAACTTTGATGCGATGGCACAGCAGACTGCCGAAGCGGATGCTGCAGCGGCAGCCGAGGCACCGGCAACCCTGCAGTAAAGGATAATCCGGCATGACGCATGACGCCCGCTTGAAGATTGGAGTTCTGGCCGCCGGTGCCTGGGGAACGGCGCTGGCCGCCAACTGGGCGCAACGTCATGACGTCTGTATCTGGGCGCGCGAGCCCGAGGTGGTTGCCAGCATCAATGGCGATCACGTCAACCATCAGTTCCTGCCGAAAATCACCTTGCCGGTAACGCTGAAGGCGACGGGCGAGATGGCCGATCTTAAGGGCTCAGACGTGCTTGTACTGGCTACGCCCGTGGCGGCTTTGCGCGTGACGCTGCAGGCGCTCAAATCGCTCTATGGCAACCGTCCGTTGCCGCCCCTCGTCTGGGTTTGCAAGGGCTTTGAACCCAAAACCGGGTTGCTGCCACATCAGGTGGTGCGTGAAGAAATGGGGGACGTGGCTGCGGCAGCGCTTTCCGGGCCGAGCTTCGCCCAGGAAGTCGCGCGTCATATGCCGACTGCGGTGACCCTGGGCGCACGCGATCTGGCCCTGGCCGAAAAACTGGCTAACTGGTTGTACACGCCGAATCTACGTTTGTATGCCTCAGGTGACGTGGTGGGCGTCGAGGTGGGGGGCGCCGTCAAGAATGTGCTGGCGATTGCTACGGGGATTTGCGATGGCCTGTCGCTTGGGCACAACGCGCGCGCTGCATTGATGACGCGCGGTATCGCCGAAATCGGTCGTCTGTGCGAACGACTGGGCGGCAGCCGTGAAACGCTGATGGGGCTTTCCGGTCTGGGTGATCTGATTCTCACCTGCACCGGTGATCTTTCGCGTAACCGTCAGGTAGGGCTGGCGTTGGGGCAGGGTAAAACGCTGGAAGAAACGCTCGCTGCGCTGGGTCATGTCGCCGAGGGCGTGGGCACCGCGCGTGAAGTGGCACGGCTTTCGACCGAACTTCAGGTCGAGATGCCGATTGCCCGTGCGGTAGCCGCGGTGATTGCCGGTGAACTCAAGGCCCGCGATGCGGTTGCCCAGTTAATGAGTCGGGCACAGCGCGCCGAATAAGCGTTGTGATTAAACGGCGCCGCTAAAGCCGTTCTGACGCCAGATTTCGAAGGCCACAATCGACGCCGAATTTGCCAGATTCAGGCTGCGGATATTCGGACGCATGGGAATCCGTAATCGCCGATCGGGGCTGAAGCTTTGCAAAATCTCGGCCGGCAGCCCTTTGGTTTCGCAGCCCAATACGATCACATCGTCGGGTAGAAATTGCACCTCGTGATAGGGCCGACTGGCTTTGGTGGTCATCGCAAATAGTCGTCGGGTCTGGCCTGCGTCGTTGGTGGTGCAGCCGAGCGCTTCCAGACAACTGGCCCAGTCGTCGTGCACCCGGAGAAAAGCCTGGTCGTGGTAATCCAGACCCGCACGGCGTAACGCGCGATCATCCACATCAAAGCCCAGGGGGCGAACAAGGTGGAGTTCAAAGCCCGTGGCGGCCGAGACGCGGATGAGATTCCCGGTATTCGGTGGAATCTCCGGGTGGATGAGCACAATGGCAGGTCGTGGGGTCGTCATGAGAAAGGGGATTCAGCATTCGGTGGCAGATGATGCCTCAGGTGCGGGTGTGCGTGCCACCACGGCGACATCAATCCGGGTGGCCCCCGACTGGCGCAGCACATCGGCACAGGCCGAAAGGCTGGCGCCCGTGGTCAGGACATCGTCCACCAGCAGGATGTTCCGGGCGCGAATGGGGGCTGGGCAGGCAAAGGCACCCTGGAGATTCTGCCAGCGTGCTGCACGGGGCAAACCGGCCTGAGGCGGTGTGTCGTGCATCCGGACCAGTGCATCGTAAGCACACGGGATCTGCAGCCGACGACTCAGGTGGCGGGCGATCTCGGCGGCCTGATTGAAGCCGCGGCTGCGCAGCCGGTTCGGGTGGAGCGGCATGGGTACGATCAGATCCGGTCGTGGCGCGCTGCTACGAAGCCATGCCTGTTCCAGCGCGATGGCGAGCTGCTCGGCGAAAAACCGACCCAGATACAGATGGTGGCCGTACTTGAAATCGCGGATCAGGGTATCGACCGGAAAGCCGTACACCCAGGCGGCGGTGGCCGTATCAAAGAGCGGGGGGTGACGGTGGCAGTCGGGGCACTGGGCCAGGCCTGCAGGCATGGGTAAGGCACAGCGGTCGCAGTGAGCCGGCGGAATCGTCGGTAGATCCGCAGCGCAGGCCGGGCAGATTGGTGCGTTGGCGCTCGGTAGGTGGCAAAGGGCGCAGTTCTGGGCCAGAAACGCACCGGCCAGCGGCCGACCGACTGCGGTGTGCAGCCAGGTCGCAAGTTGACGGGCAAGGCCTTGATTCATCGGGGGTGGGTGGAGCAAGGGCAGGGTGTGGGTATTGGGCGCCGCTTCCGCGAGATGCGTGGGGTTTCGGGCATAATTATGCCTTTACTGTGACTGCTTTCCCCATGGGCGAGGCCCTTTATGCAAACAGAGACGATTCCCCTGAATTTTGTGCCACCGCGCCAGAAGCACCGAGATCAGGTTGCACCCTCGGCCGGCACGGCGCGTTGGTCGACTGAAGCCGTACTCGATCTGATCGAAATGCCGTTCATGGCCTTGCTGGCTAAAGCGCATGCTGTTCATGCCGAACACTTCGATGAAAATGCGGTGCAGCGTTCGACCCTGCTCTCGATCAAGACGGGTGGCTGTTCTGAGGATTGCGGTTACTGCTCGCAGTCAGCCCGTTATGACACCGAAGTCGGCCGCGAAGCGTTGATGTCCAAGGATGATGTCATTGCTGCTGCGAAAGCGGCCAAGGCGGCGGGTTCGTCGCGTTTCTGCATGGGCGCCGCCTGGCGTGGTCCCAAAGACAAGGATCTCGATCAGGTGGTGGACATGGTCGAGTCCGTCAAGGCGCTGGGTCTCGAGACCTGCGTCACGCTTGGTATGCTCAAGCCCGGCCAGGCTGAAAAACTGGCAACGGCTGGGCTCGATTATTACAATCACAATCTTGATACCGATTCGGCGTACTACAGTGAAGTGATCAGTACACATACGCACGAAGATCGCCTGGATACGCTGGATCGGGTCCGCAAGGCGGGTATTCATGTGTGCTCGGGCGGGATCGTCGGCATGGGCGAAAACCGCAAGAACCGCGCCGCTCTGATTGCGCAGCTGGCCAATCTGGATCCCGTGCCCGATTCGGTGCCCATTAACAATCTGGTACCGATTCCCGGCACCCCGATGGCCGGTGTAGATCCGGTCGATGGCATCGAGTTTGTACGCATGATCGCGGCAGCCCGGATCACGATGCCGACCTCGTGGGTGCGACTGTCGGCAGGGCGTCAGGAAATGTCGGACGAGTTGCAGGCGCTGTGCTTCTTTGCCGGTGCCAATTCGATTTTTTACGGTGAGCAATTGCTGACAACCGGCAACCCGGATACCTCCCGCGATCAGAAGCTGTTTGCGACGCTGGGCCTGAAAGGCGTCTGATGTCCGGTGCGGCACCCCGTATCCAGCGGGAGCGGGTGCGCCGCACCTTTGATCGGGTGGCCGCCGATTTTGCCGCCCATGATTTTCTGTATCGCGAAATGTCCCGCCGCATGGATGAGCGCCTGGACATGGTGCGCCTGGTGCCCGAGCGGATACTGGACGCCGGTTGTGGCCTGGGGGCGGATCGGCTGAGTCTGAACGCGCGTTATCCGGCAGCCGCATGGCTGGGAATTGACCAGAGTGTGTCGATGCTGTGCAATGGCCAGAGCGCGGATAGCGCAGCGCGGGGGTTTATGCAGCGGCTGTTCCAGGTTGGCCGCCGTGCACAGATTAGCCGCCTGGCAGCATCGATGGATGCGTTGCCGCTGGCGGGTCTGAGCGTGGATTTGGTCTGGTCGAATGCCGCCCTGCACTGGCTGGGCAATCTGCCTGCGGCCTTTGCGGAATTTAACCGCGTCTTGCGCATCGGCGGCTTGCTCATGTTCAGCAGCTTCGGACCGGATACGCTGAAAGAGCTTCGATACGCGTTAGGAGCCGTTGCACACCCTGCAGCTTCGCGGGTACATGATTCCACCGATATGCACGATGTGGGCGATATGCTGGTCCATGCCGGTTTTTCTGACCCGGTCATGGACATGGAAACGCTGACGTTGACGTACACCGATCCCTGGCAGGCGTTGCGCGAACTGCGCCTCGCGGGCTCCGGGCTGGCGCGTGAGGAGATGGCTCGTGGCCTCACGACCCGACGCTTCTGGTTGAAGGTGTTCGAGCATTGGCCCCGCGATGCCGAGGGTCGCTATCCGCTGACTTTCGAACTGGTTCAGGGGCATGCCTGGAAAGTCGCGCCCCGGCAGCATGAGGATGGTCGTGCGGTCGTTAACTTCATGGCGCGACCCGGACAGCCGCCGCGCCGGGGTTGAGTCATGATTGCAGATTGGCGGCCCGCATTACGGGCAGCGTGGCGGGCAACGGGTGCGCTTGAAAAGTGCGCGGGGGTTGATGCGCTCATTCCGACGTATCTGGCGCTAGGGGCCGCTGCAACGGAAGTTAACTTTTGTGCTGCCGCTGATGCCCCCCCGTGTGCCGAGGTTGGGCGTCCGGAACGGCCCATTTGTGTGCCGCCCGCCGAACTGCCCCGGCGCCGGGCAGTGGATCAGGCGGGTCGTGCCGCGCTGCTGCATGCCATTGCCCATATCGAATTCAATGCCATCAATCTAGCCCTGGATGCGGCCTGGCGCTTCAGCCAACTGGGCGGGCTTTTTGTACGGGACTGGATCGGTGTCGCCATCGAAGAGGCGTATCACTTCCGGCTGATCCATGATCAGCTCGAGCGGCTCAATGTGCGATACGGGGATCTTCCGGCGCACGCCGGCCTGTGGCAACTCGCCGAGCAGACCGAGGGTGATGTGCTGGCCCGGATGGCCCTGGTGCCGCGGTTGATGGAGGCGCGGGGGCTCGATGCCATGCCGCCGATATTCCGGAGTTTTCAGGGGGTCGGCGATCGGCCCAGCTTGCGGGCGCTCGCGGTGATTGCGCGGGATGAGGTGCGCCATGTGGCCGTGGGTGACTTCTGGTTCCGGCACGGTTGTGCAGCCGCCGGCCTACCGGTTGAGAAAACCTTTCGTGCGTTGATCGCGCAGCATAATGCCCCGTGGCCCAAGGCACCGCTCAATGAAGCAGCGCGCCGCGCGGCGGGTTTTGCGAACGACGAACTGATGGCGCTACGCGGGTAATCAACGCGCAATAAAAAAGGCAGTCCGCAGACTGCCTTTCTGAGTATGCCTCGACAGAATTACTGACGCAGACCCGCAGCGTATTCGGCCGCAGCGGCCATCTGCTTGTCGGTCATCTTGGCGGCGATCATGCGCATCATGCCTTCTGGATCGTTGGCACGGATACCGTCACGGAACTGTTGCAGCTGGGCAATCGTGTAGTCCGGATGCTGACCTGCCAGGGCCGGGTACTGGGCCGGCAGACCGGCACCGGCAACGCCATGGCAACCGGCACAGGCTGGAATACCTTTCTTCGCATCACCCGCGCGCCACAGCTTGCGGCCCTCGACGGCCAGCTTCTCATCCTTGGCAACGGCCGGCTTCAACGTCTGCTTCGAGAAGTAGGTGGCCAGCGTCTTGATATCGTCGTCGGTCAGCGGGGCGGCCATGCCGTTCATCACGGCGTTCTGGCGCAGCGCGGGCTTGCCATCGGGCGAGGCCTTGAAGTTGTTCAGTTGCTTGGTCAGGTAGGCAACGCTCTGACCCGCCAGGTTCGGGTTGGCAGGAATGCTGCTGTTACCGTCAACGCCGTGACAGGCGGCACAGACATTTTTTGCGATAGCCGGCACATCATTCGATGCGGCAGGCTTGGCAGCAGAATCTTGGGCGATTGCCAGGGTGCTGACAGAGCACATCAGGGCGAAAGCGACAGCTCGGATCATCTCCACACTCCAACAGGATGGTTAGCAATCCCTTCACGGGGAAGGGCTTTTGATCGTTAAGGCTGTTATTCTAATACAACATCACCGAGGCGTACTGTGTCTGAACCCCAAACTTTAAAATCCGGCGCCAAAAAGCGCACCCCGGCGGCGCCTAAAAAAGCAGCAGGGAAGGCCGCGCCAGCACCAAAGCGGTCCGCCAGGCCGTCCATGGCCGTTGTGGCGCCTGCTGCGCCCAAAAACCCGGGGCATGCTCACCCGTTTCCGCGTACCGAATTTCTGACCACCGTCGCCAAATTGCGGGATGCGCCCGGCGATGCGGTCGCCGAGGTGGCTTTTGTCGGGCGATCCAATGCCGGCAAGTCGTCGGCCATCAATACGCTGGCGGGCAAGACCCGGCTGGCCTATGTCTCCAAGACCCCCGGCCGTACTCAGCATCTGAATTATTTCTCGGTGGCGCCGGACCGTTATTTTGTCGATTTGCCGGGCTATGGTTTTGCCAAGGTGCCTGAGGACGTGCGTAAGCAGTGGGACATCCTGCTGGGGCCCTATCTGCAAACGCGGGAACAGCTCAAAGGTCTGGTGGTGATCATGGATAGTCGTCGCCCGCTGACCGAGATGGATTGGCAGATGCTGGCATGGTTTGCGCCTACCGGCCGGCCGGTGCATGTGTTGCTTTCCAAGGCCGATAAGCTGAGCCGTCAGGAACAGACCAAGACCTTGCGTCAGGTAAAGGCCGACCTGGCCGACCTGGGGTGCCCGGTCAGCGTGCAGTTATTTTCCAGCCTCAAGCGGAGTGGGGTGGGTGAGGCCGCCGGGGTGCTCAAACGCTGGCTGGGGCTGTGCGACAATGCCGGCAATGATTCTCAGGGGGAGACAAATCCCCCGACATCGTCCGTGAGTGAACAAGATGCAGACTAAAGCCGGTTTTCCCTGGGTGCGTCCCCGCCGTGTTCGGGTCGATGAGGCATCGCGCCGGTTGGTGCGTGAACATCATCTGCGCACCGATGATCTGATCTATCCGGTCTTCGTGCGCGAAGGCTCGGCCGTGCATGAGGCGGTGGCCTCTATGCCCGGTGTCCATCGCTATTCGCCGGATACGCTACTGACGCACCTTGATGCGGTGGTCGCGCTGGGGATTCCGGCAATCGCCCTGTTTCCGGTGATCGACGCTGCCCTCAAGACGCCGGATGGCGCGGAAGCGGCCAACCCCGATGGGCTGGTGCCGCGCGTGGTTAAAGCGATCAAGGCACGATTTCCGGGCTTGCTGGTGATTACGGATGTGGCGCTGGACCCGTATACCTCGCATGGTCAGGACGGCATTATTGATGCCGACGGATATGTGCTCAATGACGTGACGCTCGACATGCTGGTGCGTCAGGCCACCATGCAGGCGGCTGCGGGCGTCGATATGGTGGCGCCTTCCGACATGATGGATGGGCGTATCGGGCGAATCCGTGCTGCACTCGAGGCCGCCGGGTACGTGAATACCCGCATCATGGCCTACAGCGCCAAGTATGCCTCGGCCTTTTACGGCCCCTTCCGGGATGCGGTCGGTTCGGCCGGCCAGCTCGGCAAGGGCAACAAGCTGGGTTACCAGATGGATCCGGCCAATACCGATGAAGCCCTGCATGAGGTGGCGCTGGATCTGGCCGAAGGCGCCGATATCGTGATGGTCAAGCCGGGGATGCCCTATCTGGACATCGTGCGCCGGATCAAAGATGAATTCCGCCGACCGACGGCGGTGTATCAGGTCAGTGGCGAATACGCGATGCTGCAGGCCGCCATCCAGAATGGCTGGCTGGACGAGCAGAAGGTCGTGATGGAAAGCCTGCTCGCCTTCAAGCGTGCCGGGGCCGATATGATCCTGACTTACTTTGCGCCGCAGGTGGCGCGCTGGCTCCAAGCCACCAGATGACGTAAGTCCGTGACGCTGCGCAGCTTGTGGTCCACCCACGGGCTGTTGCGCAGCGTGCGCGTGACCCACAGGGTGTGCATGCCCA
>JACCED010172276.1_pt1 | contig 11649 bp, 9 predicted proteins | sample 7455021 | NCBI WGS metagenome assembly JACCED01 (sample SAMN15323456, study PRJNA562643) | freshwater metagenome | isolation source: river surface water | place: USA:Blue River Watershed | collected 2017-08-19
GCCAGCCTTGGCTGGTCTGCTTGGGAGTTAAAACCGCAATCACAATCGCCGGCCGGTATTGCCTCTTTCTTTTATGCCGTGTTCGGTACGTCACCTTCCAGTGTGTTGCCATTTAATGCCGTGGTCCATGCGCTGAGTGCCTGCATTGCAATGTTTATCCTGCGAAATTTTTTTTCAGTCGTGCCAGCCTTGATCGGTGCGCTGGTTTTTGCATTGAATCCTGCTTCGTTCGAGTGGGTTGCGCAAATTCATAGGGATGGCATATTCATACTTGGAAACCTGCTGTTCATCTGCGGAATAATGAGTTTCTTTCGTCCCTCCGGAGAGGGCGGCGGGCGGTGGTTACGATATTTATCAAGTATGGTTTTCATGCCGGCTCTTGGCATCACGCTGGTTTGGGCGGCAAGGCCCTATTGGGTTCAGGTCATGCTGGTCACCACGCTCCTGATGTTGATCCCTGCAACATTTGTCGGCATGTCTCGTCGACGAGCTACTAATAGACGTCATATTGCAGGCTTGGCGGTGGCGTTCCTCTGCATTGTGGCTTTCCAGGTGTGGATGGTGAAGTTTCATTTGCCATACGAACCGATCCAAATTCCGGAATCGGTCAGTGCGATCCAAATTCTGGATCTGGAGTCGGTCAGTGCCACTGAGTCAGTTGAGTCGCCAACTTTTTCTTGGAAGCGAACAAGTTGGTTGCCTGAAATAATTGAAGGACCTTTTTATCGTATTTCGATAGCGCGTGAAGGCGCGAAATCTCAGGGTGGAAATACGCTTGTGGATGCTAAGTCGCATCTCAATTCTACAGGCGCCATGCTGGGATACGTCCCGCGTGCCCTACAGCTTGGACTGTTCAGTCCGTTTCCCGAACTTTGGGGAGGGACGGCGAGTACGCCAGCCATGACTATGGCGCGCAAGGTAGTAGGTGGTGTAACGCTATTCTTTTATGTGTGCCTGATCGGTTTGGGGATGGGGCTTTGGCAATTGCGTAGAAATATGCTACTATGGATAATGGTCGGGGTTTGTTTGATCGGAATACTGATCTATGCTATGACCTACCCCAATATCGGCGCCCTGATGCGCTATCGCTACGGTTTTTATATGCTGCTTGTCAGCTTCGGCCTTGCGTCGTGGTGCGAGCTATGGTTGCGTTACTTGTCTAACCGCGATAGGGGATAGGTTCTGGCTACCACACCTTCTTGTATACAAGCGATTTGGCTTCGATTATCGAATGCCTTTCGCGTATACGGCTTGGCCGGGGCTCTGTATCGAGTATGCCGCTACCCATTGCAGCGTATCCTGTCGGCGCGGATGCGCCGTCGGGTTTTCAGCTCGACCGAGGCGGCTGAGGTCTTTACACGGATTTATGAGACAAACTGGTGGGGTAGCAAGGAAAGCATCAGTGGTACCGGTTCTACGTTGGCCTACACGGCCAATCTGCGCGAGAAACTCCCCGAACTCTTTAAAAAGTTGGTCGTGCGCAAAGTATTCGATGCACCCTGCGGCGACTTCAACTGGATGCGCCACGTCGTGCGATCATGCGACATAGACTATTTGGGCTGCGATATCGTCCCCCACCTGATTGACCGCAACAGTGCGCAATATCAAAACGAACGTACCCGCTTTATCGCTGCAAACGTCATTACGGATGAATTCCCTAAGGCCGATATCTGGATTTGTCGGGACTGCCTGATCCATTTTTCCTTCAACGATATCCTGGCAACGTTCGAGAACTTCGCCCGCTCGGAAATCGACTACCTTCTGACGACCACACACATCAACGAAAGCGGGTTCAAGAATCTGGATATTCGTACTGGCGACGCGCGGGTGATAGACCTTTTTTCGGCACCTTTCTTTCTCCCGGCTGATTATATGGATGCGATCGACGACTGGCAGGAACCCGAGGTTCCCCGGATGATGGTGCTCTTCAGTCGAAGGCAGATCATCGAAGCACTGCCCAAAATGAGGGCAGCACTGGGTCGCTGCCCCACAAGCGCCGTATGAAATTTCGCGTAGGATTGTTATGCGCTCTCTAGGCCGAGGGATAGGGGCTGGATTACTGTCAGGTGCTTGGCTGGCTCTCTTGTCCCTTGCCCTTGCTCCGATCTACGTGCATTTGCTGGGCATCGAAAGTTATGGGCTAATCGGACTTTACATAGCGGCGCTCGCCATTGGTGGCATTCTCGATGTTGCATTGTCTGCCACCGTATCTCGGGAAATTGCGTGGATACAGGTGCGGCCTGCTGAGAAAAACGGGATTGGGACGCTGCTGCGCAGCGTTGAAATCGTGTATTGGCTCTCTGTATCGGGAATTGTGCTGATATTGCTGGCGGCAGTCGCGGCTTTTGGTTCAAGCTGGGTGGGTGCTTCTGCTTTGCCGGCTAATCAAATCACGGGTGCGCTGGCGCTAATGTTGCTGTCCTTGGCGATCCAGCTTCCTAGCGGGCTATATACCGCGAGCCTGATCGGCTTGCATCGGCAGGCACGCTCGGCTGCACTCCTCGCCGGCTTTGGAACGCTGCGTGGGTTTGGGGCGGCACTGGTTGCCTGGGGCGTCAGTGATGATATCCGGGGTTTTTTCCTATGGCATGTGGTGGCGGGACTGGTGCAGGTCTTCTGGCTTCGCCGGCAAGCTTGGTCGTATGTGCCGACGTGTGATGGGCCGCGTTTCAGTGTCGACTCGCTTATCTCGATCAGACATGCAGCCGGGGCGATGTTTCTGATTACTGCCATGGGCATGATGCTGAGCCAGATGGACAAGCTTGTTCTGGCTTTCCTGGTGCCGCTGGAATCACTCGGCCACTACACATTGGCATGGGGCCTGGCCAGTGGACTCACGATAATCGCCACGCCCACTGTCCAAGGGTTTGGTGCGCGCTTTTCAGCCCTCGCCTCTGCAGGGAATCAAGAAGAGCTTGGGCGTCAGATCAATTATGCTTTGCAACTGACCTATGCCATGGTAATCCCACCGGCAGTAACAATCATACTGTTTGCCGAGAGCCTCATGTTTGCTTGGGTTGGGAATGCAGATGTAGCCGCGGCCTCTGCTGCTCCCCTCTCCCTGCTTGCTCTTGGCACCGCAATGGTAGCCTGCACCTATCCATTGTTAATTGCCCTATATGCGAAAAAAGAGTTCAAACCGGTGTTGCTGGTCCAACTTGCTTGTGTGCTCCTGTTTTTCCCATTACTGCTGTGGTTTTCAGATTCCATGGGAATCTTGGGAGCAGCATTATGTTGGTCAATCTATGGAGTCGGGCTGTTCGCAACTTATTTCATCCTAACGGCAGCAAGGCACGGCAATCAATTGTCCTTGGGATTGCTCGGATCCTTCATTTCGGCGGCTGTAATATCTCTCGCTGTGGGCTGGCCGATCAAGCATTTTTTTGGACAGAATGCGAACCATGGTGAAATGTTGGGGCCAATCGGAGTGACACTTGTCGGTGCGTGGTTGTTGACTGCAAGTGCTTGCACAAAGTTGCGACACGGACTCGGCGGAAGACTCAAGGCTATTCAAATTTCAATGAACAATCATCAATGATGGAAATCAATCAACATGAAAGCGACAGGCTCTGGAGTTACTACCAGAATCAGGCGTACGAATCATTTGATTCCAGCTATTCAAGACTGCAATTCCTTGCCAAACGCTGCCCTCCGGGGAGCATGGTATTAAACATTGGAGCAGGATCTGGCTATCTTGAGGCGATATTGTCCCAGCGAGGGGTTGTGGCTCATTCGCTCGACCCAAGCGAATTGACGATCAATCGCCTAAACGAAGAACTGGCTATGGCAGGACGTGCAAAGCAGGGCTATTGTCACGCAATGCCGTTTCCCGATAATTATTTTGATTGTGTAATCATGACCGAGGTGCTTGAGCATATTCATAAAGATTTTCTCGATGCCTCTTTGCGCGAAGTGCACCGTGTTTTGAAAAGCGGTGGGCGCTTGATCGGCACGGTACCATATAAAGAGGTTCTGCGTGACAACGAGGTGTTTTGCCCGCAATGCCAAGCACAATTCCATCGCTGGGGACATTTGCATAGCTTTGACTTGCGAACACTGAGACATTTGCTGGAATGCAGTGGAATGCGTTTGGAAAAGCTTCACACCAGAGCGTTCCCAGATTTCTCGCGACCTGGTATCAGGCCACTTCTGCGAGCGATATTTCGTTACATATTGGGGCGGATGGGCGAGCCGCTTGTTGACCCGAATATTTACTTCATCTGTCGGCCCGAATGAAAATGAAGTTCGGATGAAAGAGACCAATAGAAAGTCTGTGTTACGCGCCATCATGTTGTTTGACATGTCATTTACACTTCCTATGTTTAATGAGCGCCAACTGCATCAGGCACTGGAGAGTAGGAAACTGGGCGGGTATTTCGGCAAGGTGATCTCGGTGCACCCGTTGGCTGGGCTGTTCGAAAAAGATGGAAAGCGGTTTGGGGCGCCTTCGGTGACAAGGCTTGACGATGGTCATTGGTTCGTTGAAGGAACCATCGGTATCAGCCGTCTGCTGGCATGGCTACCGCCCCTGAACCTGTTACTCGCGCAAGTACGCCTTTTCGTAATGCTACATCGCATGGCGCGCGAGGCCAAAGTCAATGTGATTCGCATTGGGGATCCTTATTATCTTGGGATTCTCGGTTGGTTGCTATCGCGGCTGCTAGGTGTGCCGCTTGTCGTGAGAGCATGTTTTGATTACGACCTTCTTTATGCGGCGAGCGGAAAGCCGGTTTTCCCGAAGCTGTTTCGTTTTCGCTTTATTGAAAAGAAGATCGAAAACTTTGTATTCCCGCGCTGTGACATGGTGGCGGGGGCGAACCAGAGCAACCTCGACTATGCGGTTGCGAACGGCGCCTTGCGTGAGCGGGGCGTCGTGTTCCGCTATGGAAATCTCATCCATCCCATGCACTTTTCCGAGCCCGCGACGCGCGGTGACGTCACGCAGTTACGTGAAGAACTTGGGTTGCATGGCGCTTTTCTGATGACGGTGAGTCGGCTTGAGAAGATGAAACAGCCCATGGAGAATTTATATGTACTGCGTGAGTTGCGCGAGGCGGGCCATGACGTAATATTTCTCTTCGTTGGCGATGGCTCGATGCGCCAGGAGCTTGTAGGGCTGGCGGGGAAGCTCGGTGTCTCGGAGCAGGTGCGGTTTGCCGGCAACCGTTCGCAGGAGGTCATCGCTAATCTGCTTCCCCACGCACGACTGGTGTTGTCCCCGCACATGGGGCGAGGCCTTACCGAGGCCTGTCTTGCCGGTGCGCCTATCGTTGCCTATGACTATGACTGGCAGGGGGAGATTATTCACAGCGGCGAGACCGGGGAGCTGGTTCAGAACGGTAATTGGCAGCAAATGGCCGAAAGAGCATTGTGGCTGCTTGAAAATCCCGACGAGGCGGAAAGGCGCGGCAGTGCGGCGCGCCGCTTGGCATTGGTAATGATGAGTCCGGAAAAGCTGAGCCACCATGAAATCGAGGCGTATGATAATCTGCTGCGAAAATGGACATGAACAACAACCAAGACAAAATGACCCCCTCGCCGGATCCGGCAGTTACCGCATCCACAAAGGGTGAAATACAGAAATACTTCGATGACTTGTCTGTAGGGCGGAATGAGACGATACAGGCAAGTCCGGTCATTAGTTACGAACAGGAACTTCGAGCCCAGACTGTGCTTGGCCTGCTGGCGGTGAAGTCGGGTGAGCATGTGCTCGATATTGGCTGCGGTAATGCGCGAGATATTGCGAGGATTGCCGAGCGTGGCGGAGAGATCGTCGGGGTGGATATCTCTGCAGGCATGGTCGCGGCGGCAAAAGAGGAACTGGAACGCATGGGAATGAGTAGTATTAGGCTGCAAGTCGGTGATGCCACCTGCCTGGATTTCCCCGATGCCAGTTTCGATAAGGTGCTTTGCAGCGAGGTCATCGAACATATTCCGGATGCGCCACAGGCGTTGCAGGAAATACGACGGGTACTCAGGCCGGGGGGGAGCCTCGTGTTATCGACCCCGAACAAGGGGAGTTGGTATGGTTTTGAGCGTTATTGGATATGGGAAAGATTGCTGCGTCGGAAATGGCCTCACCCCTGCGACGAGTGGCGGAGCATGGTGGAGGTCATTGCGCTACTTGAGCAAGGCGGTTTCAGAATTGTCGAGCGAAGGACTGTCTGCTTTGTGCCGGGCTTCATTGTGACCTACTTTCTCTTACCGCGCATACTTCAGAAACTTTTGACCGGGGTGGTCAGTAAGTTGGAAGCATTTCTGCAGGGATGGTTTCAGAATAGAGGATATACAGTTTGCGTCATGGCGTCACGAGGTATTGATTGAGAAAACTTCGGACGTTGTTGCGGATGATCTGGCGGTGTGACCCCTTGCTGCGTTTCTTTATGTTAAGGAAAATCGGTGCATGGCTGGTTCCGAAATATCGCTTTAACTGGCCGCAATTGGCATGGTGGGACGACAGAGAATTTAACGCTTACTTGGGTCGATTTGACGAACTAGAAAACAATAATGCGGATCGGCACTGGATGCTTGCCCAGTTACTGCGCTTGGTATCGGATGTGCCAGGGGATACTGCAGAGTGTGGGGTTTTCAAGGGGGCGAGCTCATATCTAATATGCATGGCCAATCAAAATGTACGGCATGCGAGGACTCACCATATGTTCGATTCATTTTCCGGCCTCTCCGAGCCATCGGTCGTGGATGGTGGTTTCTGGTCGGAAGGTGATCTTGCCTGTTCTCTTGATTTGGTCAAAGCCAATTTGTCTGAATTTGATGAAGACGCAGCGAAGTTTTACCAGGGCTGGATTCCTGACAGATTTCCTGACGTTGGCGATCAACACTTCAGCTTCGTCCATATTGATGTTGACCTGTATGGGCCGACGCGCGATAGTTTGGCCTTCTTTTACCCGCGCATGCAGACGGGTGGAATCATTCTGTGCGATGACTATGGTTTCACGACCTGCCCAGGGGCCACCATCGCATTCGATGATTATCTGCTAGACAAGCCAGAACCCATAATCGGACTTCCTTGCGGCGGTGGCTTTCTCATTAAAAAAGAGACGCAGCTTCAATGAAAATAATGTATGTCGTGAACACGTTCGGGGCCGGCGGGGCTGAACGGCATTTGCTCACCCTGGCCGGCCACATGGTCCGGGCCGGCCATTCCGTGCTGGTGGTAGCCCTCACCAAGACGGTTTTAGGCGGCTCCAAGAATATTGCAGATGATTTTGTCTCGGCCGGTGCCCAAATCGCCATGCTGGATCGCGTTGGAGTCGTCTGGCTCTGTGATGCGGGCCGCTGGTTCGGCTTGTACAAATTGGCCAGAGCCTGGGCCCCGGATATCTTGCATTCTCACTTGCCGAGAGCGGATTTTGCCGCATCTATCGTCAAGAGAATGCTGCCTTGTATCATCTGGATAAGCACTGCACATGACGCGTATATCAAGGGTGTTTACTCGGGTTACTGGGTGTTTCGATGGTTGGGTTGGAACTGGCGTCTGACGGATCATATCGTCGCAGTTTCCGCTTATGTGGAGCGATGGGTGCATGAAGAGCTGCGGCTACCAAAGGCCAGGACCAGCATCATCCACCATGGGATTTCCAAGCCTCCAGCGGCCCTTGAGGCGCCTGTCAAAGCCCCGAGTGCCCATCCATTTGTGGTTGGATGTCTTGCAAGGTATGAGCCGCGCAAGGGTATGGACACTTTGATCAAGGCGATGGTCACGGTATGCGAAAAATATCCGAACGCCCGTCTGGTAATCGCGGGCAGTGATCCAACCGGCTATTCTAACGATCTGCGCAGGCTGGCTGATACGCTGCTTGTAGGGCATGCCGTTGAAATTCTGGAATTTTGTGATGACCCCTATGCTTTCCTGAGTCGGTTGGATGTGTTCGCTTTCGCCAGTATTTCGGAAGGTTTTGGAATCGTGCTGCTGGAGGCAATGGCGATTGGACTGCCAGTTGTCGTTAGCGACATCTATCCGTTGAACCACATCATCCTTGAGAGAGAGACGGGCATACTGGCAAACCCTGGTGAGTCAGAAGCATTCGCTGCCGCGCTGATTGAGTTGCTTGAAAATCCAGAGCTGGCGTATCGTTTGGGTGAGGCTGGGCGCCGCAGAGGTCTGCAGGAGTTCTCGGAACAAAAGATGCTGCAGGCGACCGAAAGACTTTACTTCGCCCTGACTGGCCGCTCGAGTGATGTTGCCCCACAATGCGCAAGATGACAGGAAATGGTTTGAAGGTCTGCCAACTTTGCGCGGTTGATTTCACGCTGAAACACTTTCTATTACCGCTCATTGATGGCATGCGTGAGAATGGTTGGGAGGTAACTGCGGTGTGCTCCGATGGCAAAGAGATCGCAGGATTACGAGCACAAGGCTACCGTATTGATACGATACCAATTGCCCGCAGCATGAATCCATGGCTTGCCCTGAGATCGCAACTTTACCTGATTCACTATTTCCGTCGACACAAGTTCGATGTATTGCACGCTCATACGCCCGTGGCGGCGTTGCTCGGTCGCATTGCCGCGAAGCTTTCAGGCATTCCGCTAGTCATATATACTGCGCATGGTTTCTACTTCCACGATGACATGCCTCGCTGGAAGCGTGCTTTTTATGTGTTCCTGGAGCGAATCGCTGGTCGATTTACCGATCTGTTGTTCTGCCAAAGCTTAGAAGATTCCGAAGACGCCATTGGCGAAGGTATTGTTCACGCCAGTCGTGTCATGGCGATTGGAAATGGTGTGAATGTTGTACGCTTCAATCCTAAGAATGTCGTCACTGGGGAAGTGTCGAGAACCGCGCTGGGAATTCCCAAGGAAGCTTTTGTTATCGGCATGATTGGCCGTCAGGTGCGCGAAAAGGGCGTGGCCGATTTTCTGCAGGCAGCCACTCTACTGGCGGGCTGCTATCCCAACTTGTGGGTGCTTCTGGTTGGAGATCGACTAACGAGCGATCATGCACAAGGAGTCGAGTCCGATTTTGCTGAAGCGTGCCGGGTGCTTGGAGATCGTCTTGTTGCACCAGGATTGCGCGACGACATCCCCCAGCTATTGGCAGCCATGGATTTATTTTGCCTACCATCTTGGCGTGAAGGGATGCCGCGTACCATTATCGAGGCAATGATGATGGCCAAGCCAGTATTGGCCACGGATATCCGTGGATCACGCGAAGAGGTCGTGCCTGAAGAAACGGGAGTATTGGTGCCGACCCGTTCCCCGGAACAATTGGCGGCTGCCATGCGCCGATTTTTGGAGGCTCCGGCATGGGGAAGGTCATTGGGATTGGCCGGCCGGCAGCGTGCGTTAAGACTCTATGATGAAAACGTAGTGGTGGCAATGCAGATAAAAAGAATTACTGAGAATGCGAGACTATTCGGATTGTCGGTATAGATAATCGTGAGAATTTTTACTCCGAGCCCAAGTCATTGCCAAGCCGGGCGCGAAAGAGCCTTGGCGCACTACAATGAGGAGCGCGTTGTTGCTTTTCAGATCGTCCGAATCAGAAGCGAAGCAGACTTCAGAAGGCAGATCTGAGCAATGAGCCTTAAGCGAAGCTTTGATTTTGTTTTCGCGCTGGCTGGCGCGGTATTTCTTGCCGTTCCGTTTGTCGTGCTTTATTTGGTAGTTAAAGGTAGCTCCCTTGGCCCAGCTCTCTACTGGAGCGATCGTATCGGCCGCAACAACCGTGTCTTCAAAATGCCCAAGTTCCGCAGCATGCGAATCGACACGCCTGCGGTCGCCACACATCTCCTGCATAACCCCGACCAGTGGCTGACACCCGTTGGCTCGTTTCTGCGCAAGACAAGTCTAGATGAATTACCTCAGCTATGGAGCATCCTCAAAGGCGACATGAGCTTTGTGGGCCCCCGGCCAGCACTCTTTAACCAAGACGACCTCATCGCTCTGCGGACGGATGCAGGCGTGCACGAACTGCTACCAGGCCTTACGGGTTGGGCGCAGATTAACGGCAGGGACGAATTACCGATTCCCGACAAGGTCAAACTGGACATTGAATACCTGCGAAGGCAGTCGCTCGTCTTTGACCTTGAGATATTGTGGATGACATTATTAAAGGTCTTACGCCGGGACGGGGTTTCCCACTAGACCGATACAAGTTCAGGAGGACACATGAATTTACAGCCCTTTACGCTCCATATGCTGGCACTGCCACGATGGGCAAAAATTTTATTAGTGGCTGCTTTAGATGCAGGCCTATGTATCTTAAGCATGTGGCTTGCCTATTATTTGCGGCTGGGAGAGTTTGTGGCGTTGTCAGGCAACGCTTTATGGGCCACTGGTGCTGCCATTGGCATCGCATTACCGATCTTTATCGTCTCAGGGCTGTATCGCGCAATTTTTCGTTATAGCGGCTGGCCCGCCCTTTTGGCCGTTGCAAGGGCAATATCAATTTATGGTCTGCTCTACGCATCCATATTTACTGCAATCGGGATTCGAGACATCCCACGAACCGTTGGGATCATCCAGCCAATTCTTCTCCTCCTGTTCGTCGGCGCGTCTCGCGCCTTGGCACGCATTTGGCTCGGCGATCTTTACTTTAAAATACTAAAGCACGCATCACGCCCCAAAGTGCTCATCTACGGCGCGGGGCGCACCGGCCGTCAGCTCGCCGCCGCTATCGCCAATAGCCATGAAATGAAGGTCATCGGATTTCTCGATGATGACGATCGTCTGCATGGTCATTTGTTGAATGGGCAGCCTATCTACAACCCTAAGGATTTGGCCAATCTTGCCCCAACACTGACCATCAGTCACGTACTTCTTGCGATGCCCAGTCTGAGTCGCAAGCGACGTAATGAAATCCTGGCCCAGATTCGAACATCCCGTGTGGCTGTGCGCACCGTGCCGAGCGTCATTGATTTCGCGCAAGGCAAGGTCAACATTTCAGATCTGCGCGAACTGGATATCGACGACCTGCTTGGACGCGAATCGGTTATGCCTAACCACATCCTGCTGGGGATGAACGTGCGCAGTAAAGTGGTGATGGTGACCGGTGCCGGTGGTTCAATCGGCAGTGAGCTTTGCCGCCAGATCCTAAGTGTCGGCCCAAGTAAACTACTGTTAATTGAGCAGAGTGAATTCGCCCTCTACACCATTCACCAAGAGCTTGAAGAAAGGCTTGCCGGTCGAGACATCGTTCTGTTGCCGCTTTTGGCTTCAGTACAAGATAATGAGCGCATGCACGAGATCATGTCCACCTGGCACCCGGACACGGTCTATCACGCAGCCGCCTACAAGCATGTGCCGCTGGTCGAGCACAACCCGGCCGAAGGCATCAAGAACAACGTGCTTGGCACACTTCGTACCGCTCAAGCTGCAGCAGAAAACGGCGTCTCGTACCTTGTCCTGATCAGCACCGACAAAGCCGTTCGCCCCACCAACATCATGGGCGCCAGCAAGCGACTGGCGGAAATGGTCCTGCAGGCAATTGCTCAAACCAACCCCGGTACCAAATTCAGCATGGTGCGGTTTGGTAATGTGCTGGGCTCTTCGGGTTCCGTCGTTCCCAAATTCCGACAGCAGATCCGTGACGGCGGGCCGATCACGCTGACCCACCCTGAGATCACCCGCTACTTCATGACCATTCCTGAAGCCTCGCAGCTGGTGATCCAAGCCGGTGCGATGGCC
>JACCED010512469.1_pt1 | contig 11649 bp, 10 predicted proteins | sample 7455021 | NCBI WGS metagenome assembly JACCED01 (sample SAMN15323456, study PRJNA562643) | freshwater metagenome | isolation source: river surface water | place: USA:Blue River Watershed | collected 2017-08-19
CTTTTTGCTTCCGCTTGAGAAAGATTTTGGTTGGACGCGCTCTGAGCTTGCGAGTGTGTATTCAATCTACAACATTGCCAACGGACTCTCCGCACCTTTTATCGGGATGCTCTTCGATCGTCGTGGGGCACGCTTCGTTTATTTGTTGGGGCTGTTGAGCTTAGGCGTTGGATATGTCCTCGCAGGGAATCTCTCCCAACTCTGGCAGTTTCATCTTTGTGTCGGGTTGGCGGGTGGTATTGGTGTTAGCGCATTGGGCATGGTTCCGTCCGCAAGCTTGATTGGTCGTTGGTTCCCCCACAATACAAGCACTGCAATAGGAATTGCTTATGCGGGTTTTGGCGCGGGTACTCTCGCGATTGTTCCATTCGCGCAGTATCTGAATGAAGTGATAGGTTGGCGTAATGCGTATTTCACACTGGGCGGAATATTGATCGCGTTACTACCCTTGGTGTTAGCGTTGCCTTGGTCGATTATCCAAGCTGGGCGACGCATACAGCCCGAGACCATCACGAACCGTGTGGATACAGCTCCTGCTTCTGCAATCACAATGTCGGGATCTCCATTGCTAGGTGCGATGAAGACCACAGGATTTTGGGCGTTGGCGCAAGCCTTCTTTTTTACATCTGTTGTGGTTTACACCGTGACGGTGCAGATTATTCCGTACCTGGTGAGCGTTGGCTTTTCCGCGCTCGAGGCCGCAAGTTCGTTTGGTCTGGCTGGGATTCTATCCGTTATCGGAGTCAGTTCTGCCGGTCGACTCGCAGATCGACTTGGCGCACGATGGACTGCGACGCTCACTTTTACGTGTACCTCAATCGGACTTTGTGCGCTGCTCGGCTTAATGTATTACCCGTCACAATGGTTGTTGATGACGTTCGTTATTTTTTTCGGAATTGCGCAAGGTGCCCGTGGCCCGATTGTTTCTGGCTTGTGCACTAAACTGTTCCCCCGCCATGGTTTGGCGACTATCTATGGAGCTATTTACGCTTGCATGTCTCTGGGCGCTGCGGCAGGGGCAATGATCTCCGGGTTGATCTATGACTTCTCAGGTGGTTACAAGGCTAGTATTATTTTTTCGATGATGAATGTGATTCTTGCTGTGTCGCCGTTCTGGTATTCAAAACAGTTACGACAGTTTGAACGAAGGCCAAAGGAGTAGGGTGTGCGTATCGTGATGGAAAAATTGTTCGGAAGGTTTCTGCGAAGCGTGGCCGCAGTCATTCTCTGCACCCTAGGTGCTCTCGGTGTCGCTCAGGCAGATCTGCTTGGGGATCTGACGGACGGTCAGCATGTTCTGATGATTCGGCACGCCGATGCACCTGGTGTAGGTGACCCCGCCGGCTACAAGTTAGATCAGTGTCCCACCCAACGCAATCTTGGTGAGTACGGCCGCAGACAGTCTGTCGCGATTGGTCAGTGGCTTGCTGACCGCAAGGTGCAGAGCGCGAAGATGTTTAGTAGTGCGTGGTGCCGTTGTATTGATACAGCCACTCTGATGAATAAAGGGCCGGTCAAGATTGAAGGGGCCCTTGGTTCTTTTTTTGATGATATGAGCCAGCGCGACGCCCAGAACCGCGCTTTGCAAACGTTGATTGCGTCCAACTTAAAAGCGTATCCAAAGCAGCCGCTTATTTATGTCACGCATCACGTAAATATCGAGGCGTTCACAGGGCAAGCAATTGGTGTGGGCGACATTGTGCTGGCGCGCGTTACTCAAGAGGGGCGCTACGTGTCGCATCAAACATTCTCAAGTCCTCGTCCCTGAGCTAAATGGATCATCTTAAATTGTTATGACTGATCAAACTATTTATTTGTTGAAGGCTTTCTTTTTAGGTGTGCTGGAAGGCATTACTGAATTTTTGCCGATCTCCAGTACTGGGCATTTAATCTTATTCGGTCACTGGATCAATTTTGAATCTGATGAAGCCAAAGTTTTTGAGGTTGTCATTCAGCTGGGATCGATTCTGGCGGTGATGTGGATTTTTCGGCAGCGTTTAATCCAGATGATTATCGGGACGCTGCGTCTGAATCCAGTCGAGGTAGCCTTTACACGTAATCTCTTGATTGCCTTTTTGCCGTCAGCGATTGTTGGGCTGCTATTTATAAAAATGATTAAGGCCTTGTTTTTTCATCCGGGGGTGGTCGCAGTCACCCTGGTGCTCGGTGGCTTCATCATGCTGTGGGTTGAGCGCCGTCGCTCTCCAGCAGCAGCCGCTGAGCTTGAGGCGCGCCCTCAGGCCCGTACGCTCGAACAAATTAGCTGGAAGCAGGCGTTGGCGGTGGGATGCGCACAATGTTTGGCGATGGTGCCTGGAACCTCGCGTTCGGGTGCCACCATCATTGGTGGCATGTTATCTGGAATTCAGCGTAAGACGGCGACTGAGTTTTCATTCTTTCTCGCCATGCCAACGATGCTTGCTGCAGCTGTTTACGACACCTACAAGCACGCAGGTTTGTTGAGCCAACAAGATATGCTGGCGATTGCTGTGGGTTTTATTAGCGCCTTTCTTTGCGCGCTGCTGGTGGTGCGCGCCGTGCTGGCGTTCGTTTCAAAACATACTTACCGAGTATTCGCCTGGTACCGGATAGGTCTGGGGATTATTGTCGGTGTTTGGCTGTGGATGGCTTAAGCGGACTGTGCTGCTGGTCCGCATTCTGATAGATTTTTTTTGAATTTATAACAACCGGAGCACAAGATGCGTTTATTTAGCTATCAAGATAAAAACAAACAGAAACGGGTGGGTTTGCTTCGCGCACCCGATGCGAAAGAGTTTATCGATTTGGGGGCGACCGACGCAGCTCTGCCAAAAAGCTTGCTTGAGATTATTGAGACCGCTGGCGCGATGGATCGTGTCTCGCAGCTTGCCAAAGCATCTAATGCCGTCATTCAGCCGTTGGCGGGTGTGCACTTTATCCCATTAGTCGATAAGCCAAGCAAAATTATTTGCCTGGGTTTGAATTACGCAGACCATGCGGCGGAAGGTGGTCATGCTCGCCCGGAATACCCCGCCTTCTTTATGCGTGGTCCGAGTTCAATGGTGGGTCACCAAGCACCTATGATTCGCCCGAAAGCGTCCGATAAGTTCGACTACGAGGCAGAGCTGGCATTTGTTGTGGGTAAGCGTGCGCGTCACCTGACAGAACAGAATGCATTGGACCACCTGGCCGGCTACAGCGCATTTAACGATGGAAGTTTGCGTGATTATCAGCGCAAGTCTACCCAATGGACGATCGGTAAGAACTTTGACGGGACCGGTGCATTTGGTCCTTGGCTCGTAACGCCCGATGAGTTGCCACGCGCTGCTGATGGCTTGCGGATTCAGTCACGCCTGAACGGTCAAATCATGCAGGACGCCAACACCAAAAACTTTTTGTGGGGCATCGTTGAAACGCTCGTGTTGATCACTGAATGTATGACGCTAGAGCCCGGTGATGTTGTGATCACAGGAACGCCAGCCGGTGTGGGCTATGCAAGGAAGCCACCCGTATTCATGAAGCAAGGGGATACGATCGAAATCGAAATCGATGGGATTGGCGTGTTGTCCAACCCCATCGTTGACGAAGTTTAAGTAAAGCCGCGTCTAGGCAAAGTCAATTTGCCTAGACAACGCCTTGTTCGCGGAACTTGGCGATCTCGTCAGCTGAGTAGCCCACTTCCCCCAATACCTCGTCAGTGTGCTCTCCCCACTGCGGTGCAGTGGTGACGACATCGGCTGGGGTACGGCTCAATACTGCGGGCTGAGTGATAAAGCCTTTTTGTTTGCCGTTTTTGTCATTGACCATCTTCGAAATGTTCGATTGCTTGACGTGTTCGTCTGCGAACATCTGCGGAACGTTATAGACTGGCCCCGCTGGCACGCCCGCGTTATTCAGCGCTTCGACCCAGTGCGCGACAGTCTTTGTGCGGAAGACTTCGTTCAATACTTTGTTGCACTTTGCGCGATTCACTGCACGTGTTTTTTCGTTGGCGAAGTCAGGATCGCTCATCCACTCTGGGTGTTGCATGAGTTCGCACAGACGTACCCAGTTGCCTTGGCCCGAAGCGCCGAGGTTAAACACGCCATCACTCGCTTCAAATAGGCCCATCGGGCTGGATGTTGGGTGATCGTTACCCGCCTGGCCAGCGACGTCGCCTTCGTTGAGGTAGCGTGCAGCCTGGAAGTCCATCATCGCGATTTGCGCGTGGAGCAAGGATGCGTGCACCCACTGGCCCTTGCCTGAGCGCTCGCGCTCAAGCAGTGCAGTCAAAATGCCGATACCAGCGTACAGGCCTGCACTCATGTCGGCAACAGCCAGGCCTGCGCGCACTGGACCTTGGCCAGGGATGCCGGTGACTGACATCAATCCGCCCATGCCTTGCATGATCTGATCGAAACCCGGGCGCGATGAGTAGGGGCCTTCTTGGCCATAGCCGGAGATGCTTGCCAGGATGATCCGTGGGTTCACTTTTGCGAGTGACTCATAATCAACACCGAGTTTCTTTTTGATGTCGGGGCGCCAGTTCTCGACGACCACGTCAGCGGTCTTCACCAAACGCATCATGACTTCCAGTGCGCCGGGCTTTTTCAGGTTCAAAGTCATCGCCCGCTTGTTGCGGTTGAGGTTTTGAAAGTCACCCCCTTCGCGGTTCGCTGCAAACATCCCTTCGTTGGGGTCGACACCTTTTGGGGGCTCGATGCGGATCACGTCTGCGCCAAAGTCGGCTAAGAGACGCACGCAGTTTGGACCCGCACGCACGCGGGACATATCCAAAACTTTGAGGTTGGACAGGGCAGATGAAGCTTGGATTTTTGACATGGCTTTTATAGAAGTGAATCAGAGGATAATTGCGAAAATTTTGCTCTAGCCTTGTTGTTTTTTATGGGCTAGAAGGTGTTTTATAAGTTGCTTTCAGCATTATTGCAAGGGATACTACTAAGTGAACAACTATAACTGGAGAAGCCCCACATGGCCGAGATTTTGACCGCAAAAAATGGTGCTGTTGGCACGATTACGATTTCTAACCCCACTAAGATGAACGCTATGTCGGTTCAGATGTGGACCGATTTGCCAAAAGCGATCCGAGCGTTTGACGCGGATCCAGAGGTTCGGGTCATTGTCATTACAGGCGTGGGGGATAAGGCGTTTGTGTCGGGCGCAGACATTTCGCAGTTCGACAAGCTGCGTAGTTCGGCAAAGACGCAAGACGATTACGACAACGCGGTGGCTGACTCAATGGTCGCACCGGTTGAGTGTTCTAAGCCGGTTATTGGCAAGATTCGTGGTTTTTGTTTTGGTGGTGGATTAGGTTTAGCCGCCGCTTGTGATATCCGGATTTGCTCCGAAGATGCAACATTTAGGATGCCAGCTGCCCGTTTGGGGTTAGGGTATGGCCACAAAGGTATCAAGCGGTTTACGGACATCATTGGTTTGGCCAATGCTACCGACATTTTTGTCACGGCACGTCGTTTTGATGCACAGGACGCTCTACGGATGGGCTTTGTTTCTCGCGTATGTGCCGGCAACGAGATCGACGCAGTCGTGGATCAGTACACCAAGATGATCGCTGAAAATGCGCCACTGACTGTTGCGGCGAGCAAATTCAATATCCGCCAAGTGTGCGCACATCCTGACGAGCAGGACATGGATCGCGCGGTGCAAATGGTGAAGAACTGCTTTGCGAGCGAAGACTTCAAAGAGGGCCGCACTGCCTTTATGGAGAAACGTCCAGCGCAGTTCAAGGGACGTTAAAAAGGTATCGCGGCAGACCCAATCTCGTGGGTGTCGTCTGCCGCGTTTATCGCATGATTACTCTGCTTTCATGCCCGTCAACTTGACGATATTCGCAGAGATTTCATAATCCTTGTTGATGTAGTTCTTGAAGGCGGCAGCATTCATGTGACCGACCTCGCCGCCGAGACTTGCAACGCGCGCTCGCACGGCTTCGTCTTTAAGCGCTGTCATGACGTGATCACTCAAAGATTTGATTTGAGCCTCAGTAAGTCCTTTCGGTGCCATCAAGCCGATAAAAGTTAGGTGCTCGTAGTTCGGCAAACCAAACTCAGAGACCGCAGGGATATTCTCTGCACCGCGCCAGCGCTTTTGAGAGGTGACTGCGAGAGGGCGAATTTTTCCTGACTTAATCAGCGGCATCGCTGCGACAAGTGAAGACAAAACCACTGGAATCTGTCCGCCCGCGAGATCGGTTAGCGATGGGCCTGATCCGCGATACGGCGCATGCGTGAGTTTGATGCCCGCAGCTTGATTCAGTAACTCGCCCGCGATGTGGCTTGGCGTGCCGATGCCCGCACTACCGTAGGCAATCGCGCCAGGTCGCTTCTTCGCATCAGCGATCAATTGATCGAAGGATTGATAGGGTGAGTTCGCCGGAACAACAATGACACTCGGACCCCACATTAAATCTGCGATTGGTTCAAGATCATTGAGCTTGTACCCAGCATCCGCAAAGAGTGTTGGATTAATGGTGTGATTATTTGCAGTGACCAGCAATGTGGTGCCGTCCGGGGTTGCTTTAGCGACAAATTGCGTTGCTAAGTTTCCTCCGGCTCCTGGCTTGTTCTCCACCAACACAGATGTTTTAAGCGCTGTGCCTAGCTTTTCACCGACCATTCGCGCCATTGCATCTGCGCTTCCACCTGGAGCAACAATCACCACCATGCGGATTGGTGCATTTGTAGGTTGCGCGATCGCATGGCTCATGCACAGAGACCCCAAAAAAATTGAGGAAAGCTGTGCGATTTTTTTGATCATATTCATCGGGTTAGTTTGCGCCGTCACGTTTAGGAAATTGCATGCACATAATCGCGACACCAGTGCGCGACGATTGCACAACAGGGGCTTTGTCTGTCGGGGCGATAAAAATCAATGAACGTTCGAAAGCATCTTCACCGTTGATGGTGCAGGCACCCCGTAAGACCATCCAGTATTGACCTCGCCCAGTGTCCGGTGCTGGACCAGAAATGATTTGTGCTGACGTCGTCTGGAAAAGCGTTGCACCGAGTCCGTCCGCTTCAGCTGGGACGACGGCGTGCGTTTTGATTCCATCGATATTCTTTGGTCCATCAGCATCGCCAATCAACGCTGGAATTAATCCCAGTCCATGTCGGTAGGACTTGGTCTTACCTTTCAACGCGTCTTTGTGCTCAGGCATCCAGCGTGCGCCGGGATCCCAACCATTACGCAAGGTGTAATACTCGACATTCGTGCCTTCTGCATGAATCGGCGCGTAAGGTGTGAAGGCCATCGCGTAGTGCACAGTCATACCTTCGATTGGCTTGATCCCAAATTTTCCTTCTCCGGAAACAAATACTTGAAACTGATCTGCTTGATGGTAGTGACCAGGAATGGACGAGTGGGCGCCTTGTTCAACGAGAAAGGCGATCGGTTCCAGTGGGGGTGGGAACGCCTCTGGGGCCCGTGGTGGCATGTTTTTTGCCCTGCGCTCAACGGAGTTAATTCCAACACAGGAGGATACCCATGTATCCGTTCCGTTCGGTAGTTTGTAATAGTGACGCTCTTTGAGTGCTTGCTCTTTCGTGACGACGTGTGACATGTCTCAATAATCCTTTTTATACAACGGACTCGATGACGTTAATCTTACCCGCTTGCGTTGGGAACTGTCGACATGGGTCGTAAAAAGGGCATAATTGCGCTTCAAATAAATGTATAAGAAAAACTGAGCTGGGAGACGTTCAAATGGTAAAGCTAAGCAAACCGATTTCAACAATGATTTTGGCGTGTGTGTTGGGGATTGCCGGCGCGCAGTCTGCCCTGGCACAGGTTAACTTTCCTGACAAACCAATTACTATTCATGTTGGGTTCCCGCCAGGAACATCGACTGACTCGATCGCCAGGATCCTGGGCGAAAAAATGAGTAAAGATCTAGGGCAACCGATCATCGTTCGAAACAAGCCCGGGGTCGGTGGGACCTTAGCGCCTGCCGAAGTCGCAAAAACAAAACCTGACGGCTATAACTTATTGCTCAGCGCGACAGCTCCCATGAATACGGCTGCGCATCTGTTCAAGAGCCTGCCTTATGATCCGCTCAAAGATTTCGTGCCCATTGGACAGACATCATGGTTACCGATGATGCTCGTGACAAACAAGACCAAGGGGCTAGATACCTTTGAGAAGTTTGTCGCGTATGCGCGTGCCAATCCAGAAAAATTGACCTATGCATCAATCGGTAATGGCACGACGAGTCACCTCGTGATGCTGATGTTGTTGACGAAGGCTAATCTAAAAATGGTGCACGTGCCTTATCAAGGCAGCTCACAATCGCAAGCGGATGTGATTGGTGGAAACGTTGATGCAACTTTCGATACGATGGTCACGGTACATCCCCACTATAAGTCTGGTCGACTGAACGCTTTAGCAGTGAGCACGAGCCGTCGCGCTGAAATGGATCCAGCCATACCGACACTCGAAGAGAAGGGTATCAAGGACTTCAACCTCGGTGCGTGGATTGGCATGTTTGCACCAAAGGGCACACCCCAGCCTATCGTGGACAAGATCCACGCCGCGCTGAACCGTGCACTGCAAGACCCGGAGACCAGCAAAAAGCTTGTTGCCTTGGGATCTGAAGTTGTGATGAGCCCGACCTCTGCCGACTTTGGTGTGTTTGTTAAGCAGAACTACGATTTGTGGGGCGAGCTCGTGAAGATTTCTGGAATCGAGCGCCAGTAAGCTCTTTCTGTTGAGACTGAAATCAAGCAGGTTTCAGTCTCTCGATCTCTTTGCGAAACGGCTCAGGCAGCGCTTCTGGACGCTGCGATTGACGGTCTACACACACGTGCACAAACAGACCTTGGGCTGCAGCCAGATCTGAATCAGCCGTGAAAACTGCGACCTCGTAGGCGATCGAGCTGCGTCCTAGGCGACCTGGACGCACACCAACCTGAATCGTGCCGGGCGCGGATACCTGACTGAAATAGCGACATTCTGAAGCGACCACTAGAGTCTGAAAGGCTCCCGCGACGTGTGGCCGAAGGTTGTAATGCAATAAAAAGGCATCGACCGCTGTGTCAAAGAATGAATAGTAATGGGCATTATTAATATGCCCATAGGCATCGTTGTCGGCCCAACGTAATGTGACGGCTTCAAAAAAAGAAAAGTCTTTTTTGTATAGCGGTGTGGTACGAATTGCGTCAGTAGATTGATTGCTCATGTTGATGTGTCGTTTGTTTAGTCTGGCTTGTACTTGCTAGAGATGAGGCACAGCGCAGCAAAGATTCCGATGCCAAGTCCGCCGGAAAGCCAGAGAGCTCCAGCGCCCCATTCAGTCACCGCTAAACCAAATAAAAAGGGTGCAGCCGCTTGTGCAAACTTAGAGGGCATCATCAACCAGCCTTGCCGTTGGCCGTAGCCGCGTGTCCCAAAGATAGCCAGTGGTAAAGTGCCGCGTGAAATAATTAGAATCCCATTGCCCAGCCCATGCAAGACGACAAAGAGCGCGGCAACGGGTGCGCCAAAGATCATTAGAAGGGTTGCACCGACAGGGTGCGCAAAGGCTGCGATTCGCGCCGCAATTAAAGGATGCCAACGACGCATAAAAAAGAAATCAAGTAAACGACCCAAGACTTGCGATGGCCCCACGAAAGCGCCAATTGCGAAAGCCACTGCGAGCGGTACACCGATGCCCTCGAGCATGCGTGGCATGTGGGTCATCAAGCCCATTCCCACAAAGGAGCTGGCCGCGAAGACAAACGCGAGTAGGGCGCCGGTGTATTTGCCAGGACCGTGCTGACTTGCGGTCGATCGGTCGGTCGTGTTCGCTGCGACAGCTTCAGACTGTGCCAATGGAGTGGGAGTCTGTTTGGGTGTCACCACGGGATCAGGTTTGGGTACTAAGGCGTTAACAGGTAAGCCAATCAGTATGTGCGTGGCAGCCCAGAACCAACACGTGCCACGCCAGCCAAACTTCGACTCGATGTAGACCGATGTTGTCCAGCCTACTAAGCTCGCGAAGCCCGCAATGAGCGTGACGCCAGTGATCGGATTACGTGACTCTTTGCCAAATAGTCGAACGATTGTTGCAAAGGCAACTTCAAACAATCCACAGGCCATGCCAAAGCCTAAGATTGCATAGGCAATCAGGATAGAGATCAATCCTTCAGAGAAACCCAACAAGGTCAGTGCAATCGCGAATGAGACGCTCGACATCATCAATACAGGTCGGCCGCCAAAGCGATCGACGAGGCGACCAACATGCGGGCCTGCAAAAGCGGATACGCAGAGCGCTAAAGAAAAGGCTGCGAAGATGGTCGCGGGCGATAAACCGAGATCTTTGCTTGCAGGGATGGCGGTGACGGCAGGGAGGTAGTGAGAGCCCGCGCTGGCAAGAATTTGTGCGATGCCTGTGAAACCAACAGCGCGGTAGATGCGGAGATTCATGTTTTGGGTTTTGTGATGTTTGCCTATTTTTGCATCATTCTCCCGATTTACGCTAACCACGCAGATACATTAAGAACGTTTGAGGCATGCCCTGCCAGAAACCTAGAGGTAAATATGGCAGGGCATGACCTATCGCTAGTAGTTAGAAGCTAGCAGCCAATCCAACTTGGTACCAGCGCCCAGCCATTTGGTAGCCCGGACGATATTCGTAGTTCGTGTTGAATATGTTCTGAACCATTACGAAGGCTTCCCCCTTTTTACCTAAGGCCGGGATGGGGTAGGCGAGGCGTGCGTTGGCCACTGTAAAGGCATTTACGCGTTCGTTGTTCGTCTCTCCGGTGTTCCGGTTTAAGTTCAAGGCATACACTTGCGATTGATACTGCGCATCAATCGCGAGTCGTACAGGACCAATTGTTCCATTTACCGCCAAGGACAGCGCTTGCTTTGGTGTGTACGGTAGATTCACGGCGCTGTCGTTATTCAGATAAGTCCAACCACCATAGACTGTCCAGCCTGGTGTGATTTCCCGGCGAATCGATAGTTCAACACCGCGCATCGTATAAGACCCAAGGTTTTGTACGACCGTGTTGCCACCAAAGTTCAGCTGATACACGTAGCGATTTGATATTTGATCCTGAAAGAGGCTGAGATCAATCTCGGTCTTCTGATCGGGCGTGAATTTCGATCCAATTTCGAAGTGATCCATCTTCTCGGCTGTGATGTTCTTCCATGACGAGCCGAAGTTAGTCATGCTCCCCAAGGCCGCCGCCAGCGCAGGGCCTTCGAGCCCTGGGTAATTCACGCCCTTCGATGCGTTCGCAAAGAATGTCACGTTCTGCGAGACCAGTGAAAGTCCGGCAAAGGGGGCTGTTTGGCTTGCATACTGATTATTGAAGTAGCCTCTGACGCCAACTGAAGGAATAAGGGACCAGTTCTGGTTCAAATTGAAGTTGTGATTGACAGCGACATAGGGCGAGGTCAATTGATATGTCGGTAAGGTGTTGCTAAACGTCATATTCATACCCGCAGGCGTTTGTTTAAAACTGCCGGATGACGAGTCGTAGTCCAATCCAAGTCTGACGTTGCCATTCTTCCATGGCGAAATGTTTTCTTGCCAACGAATACCGCTCATGTTGTATTTGGTCAGAACAGTGCCCCAGCCAGCATAGGGACGAAGATCATCGTACAGGTTGCCGTTTCCACTATTGGTGTAGGCTCTAAACTCACCTGACCAATTTTCGCTACCGTGTTTTA
>JACCED011764956.1_pt1 | contig 11647 bp, 9 predicted proteins | sample 7455021 | NCBI WGS metagenome assembly JACCED01 (sample SAMN15323456, study PRJNA562643) | freshwater metagenome | isolation source: river surface water | place: USA:Blue River Watershed | collected 2017-08-19
CCACGGTTTCACGGCTACCGATAGCGCATCATGGAAGCTACTCTGTCCTGCCCGCCCTTGCCTGTGCTGCCACCGCAAGAATCCTCCGCGCGCCGGGTAGGGCTCGTCATGACCTACAACCAGAGGGAAACCTGTATCAGCGCCATTAGCTCTCTACTTGCACAAACGCTAGCACTCGACTTGATAATCGTAAGTGATGACTGTTCCACCGACGGCACATATGAAGTGATCACAGACCACTTCTCTCAAAATGGCAAACCTAGCCGCGTTGAGATATATAAGTCCGAAAAGAATCTTGGGTTTATTCCGCACTTTAATACACTATTAAAAAAGCACTGCAGAGATGATGATCTAATTTTCTACAACGCTGGAGACGATATTTCGGAAATAAGTCGGGTTGAGGAGTTTTATAGAGAATATGTTACCAAGGGAAAACCTCGGCACTTTTTAGGACATTCATATGTCACCTCTTTTGGATCTGGCACGGAAGAGATATTAGTCCCACCAATAGAGTCAATCAAAGACAATCGCGAGCTTTGCCTGATTGCGAGCGCCTATCACATTGGCGCCTCCCAGGTGTTTACGGGCGCACTCTTCTTTGACTTTGGGCCGATACTTTTTGATGACTGCTATGAGGATTTGACGCTAGGCTACCGAGCACTTCTAAAAGATGCATACCACTTTATTCCAAAGGCTCTTCTCCGCTATCGTGTCGGCGGATTAAGCAGCTGGCAGAAGAACCCCCTTGAAAAGAAACGAGGCCGACTAAAGTCAACACTAACTCAGCGAGCTGTTGACTCAATGCGAAGCGGGGACTTCGAGGCGTTATCGTCGATCCAAGACTGCTATAGTCAGTACGGATTTTCACTCATTCCGCACCCCGACAGAGTGCGGGTAACTGTCATTAGCGAAGAAACGCAAACCTCCCAGCTTCCTACTTACTCAATCACTGACCACTTTCCAGTTATCAGTAATGTGTGCGAGACAAAATGGGAGACCCCAACAAAATTTCTTGAGTCAACCAATCTAACTCCACCCGATCAAGTTTGGATTGTTGCTTCGCGAATGGAGTCAAGAAAAGTAAGACAGATTCTTTCGAAATCAGAATACCCGAAGGGAACAAACTTAGTAATCGATCTGGGACTCGCGCCCTCATTAAAAGCAATATCTCCGAGTTTGAATATCGAACACCTTACCATGGAATTTATTGCTGAATTATCAAACGTATCAATCCACACCGCCAATGCTCATCTGTTCAATGAACTTAAAAACTACCCTGCGCTGTCTTCTACTACATATTTGCCCCCGCTACAAAATATAGACGGCACTGACCCAATAATCCAATGCCTCGAGGAAAAAAAAGGGTTAATCGTTGTAATTGGGGAATCCACACAATCGAGAAAAACATTATCCGTTCTCGAAAAATCATACGCGGATAACAGATTAGACTGGCTAAAATTAAACACCATACTACTTACTGATGCCGAACTGGATGGGTGGATTACCAATCAAGAAGGCGTTCGAGATATCACGGACGTACACACAAATAACGAAGACTTACGTCATTATAGTTATATGGTCATAATAAGCGGGAATTCACAAAAACATTCGGCCGCTATTGACTACTGGTGGGGCCTTGGGGCTCGAAACTGTATTCCAGTCTTTATCAACGCCGAATCAGTACGCATGGATTATCTAATTCATGGGGACGATTGCCTTTACGTTAGCAGTACTGTTGATGCCTGGAATGCGGCTCTAGAACTGGTAAACACTGCATTTCATCAACTGCACAAAATTGCAGCACGCGCACGAAGTAATGCATATTTTAATCGTTCAATCCAAAAAAAGATTGCTCATGTGGCATGGGTAATCGGCCGTAACCGAGGCATAGCACCGTTCTACGACAAATTTCTTCCGCTCTAAAAAAACTAATGATGAAAAGGTGTACTTACTAGACACGGCAGAAAGACCTCCAATCCTCAACCTGGTGTCCATAAAATTTGGTAAGATAATTCGAAAGCGCCGGCAAGTGATAGTACGGAACCGATGGAATCAAATGATGTTCCGAATGATAATTCATACCAGCATACAAGAAGGAAATTATCCCGGGTAGCTGGATGCTACGTGAATGTTTAAGCGGGCCAAGTTCACGATATTTCTTCAGATTGCTGTGCTGAGCGTGCGCAAGTCGCCTGTTAAGAATTTGGCCCGTGAACGGGAGAATAATCCATAATATGTTGTAAAAAAAATCTTCGACAAGATAGTAAATTAGTAGGTTAACAGTAAGTTGGAACAGGAGAGTCATAACCGCAGCGAACCTGTGGGCACTGGGTATCTTTTCTAAGCGCCCTTGGGTGTTCTTGTAGCCGAGAGAGTTAACGAAAGTGTAGCGAATTCTTCTAAGCATGAACGCAATATCTAAAGTAAGAAACGCCACTCCTCTTCGCCATTCTAGTTTTTGCAATTCTGTCACCTCCACGTCGTCATCCGAAAAGGTACTTTGGTGATGGTGGTGATGAGAGTCGCGGAAAAAAACTGGGTTGCTCCAAACCAAGAAAGATGCAACGTAGTAAAGCACGTCATTTAATCGTCTGTAGGAAAATACAGTTCGATGCGATAGTTCGTGACCAATTCCAGCATACCCCCAGAAACCGTGCCAGATTGCTAAAAAATAAAAAACGGAAAAGCCAAGTAGCTCGTTGCCTTGCTCAAACAGATGGTAGACCGAAAAGATTAAAAAAACTTCAACCAGAACCCTTATTGATAGATCGCGGGAGCCTACCCAATTGTCGGCACGTAGCATTTTTGAAAAAGCCGGATCAGCCACTAACTTCCTTCTGATTTCTCTAGACACGCGACGAGCCCCGGATCAGCTGAAATGCACAGAGTCCTCCATGCACATAAAAGAGTTGATTGTCTTTAGAGTAGTCGCTCAAAAAGCGTGTAACGTCAGAATGAATCGCTGAGCTATAGTCGTGCCAAACTATAATGCCGGATTCGATTTGACTTAATACATTCACTGTATCTTGTCGCACAATATCGTAGCTATGACCCCCATCAATAAAAGCGAACTGAATCGGACCGATGATCTTTCCGAAATTCAGTGAGGTGGAGTCACATTTGATAAGTTTGACTCTTTCTCTTTCAGTGGGTTCGAGGTCGCTTAAGTATCTCGGGCCCGTAATATTTTGAACAGCCCGTAGATAGTCGTCGTTGTAGTCTGCATCCTTCAGAAGTCTTTGAGCATCTACAGGGGCTCTCGGGCCGCTCTCTACCGTCGGCAAGTCAACCGTCAAGATTTCTTTTGCGCTAGAGTTGGTAACGAATAGCCTTGTTGAATAGCCTTTGTATGTGCCAATCTCTAGTATTCTTTCCGGATTCGACAGCTCCACTAACGTCAGCAAGGTTATTTGGTCAACAAGCGTTATACTGCCTAACTCAAGCGGTGGGAACATTGTTTTTATAACCCTTAGATCGTTCTCCGGATCTCTCAACTCAAGTAAGTTTCTAAGCTTTATTTCGTGAACGCCGACCCTTTCAAAGGACTCGCAGAAATTTTGAAGTTGGTGCATGAATTACCCTACGAGTTAGAATCAAGAAAAGTACATGACGGTCTCTGACCAGCCTTGTGTGTAGTGCCGAATAGAGAGCTTATAGTTAGGGTTTAACCCGAGCAGATACTGCGGAATCTCCCGGAAATCTCGTGCGGCGTGATATACAGCTATCGCCAGCTTCGGCTTCTGCGACCTAATTGTTTCCTCCGCGCCCCGCAGCGCATTTATCTCCCATCCCTCTAAGTCCATTTTAATGAAACTCACGTTTTCACCGCACAAATCATCATCTAAAGCGACAACACTGATTGGCGTCCCCGAACTCGCGGTAATAGCGGATGCTGAACCTGAATCTTCATCAAAATTCACTATGCCGGTGGCGCTGGACAGCCCAACCGCCCTGAATGTGATATCCCTCCGCCCACTAAGCCGCTGTTTTGCAGCAGATAAGTTAGCTTTTGATGGCTCATATAGGTAAATTTTCTTATAGTCCGGGTAACGTCTAATAAACTCCTCTGCGGTATCGCCATCATAGCCGCCGGCATCGACAAACACTTCCTCTTTATATCCCATGAACTCTTCGAAATATTGATCGTTTCTTCTAACTTGATAGTTGCCCATATATCTTAAATCAGTAGTGAGCCGAAACCGCAGAATGTCTAGCAGAACTATCCTTGATGTTTCATCTGACATCAAATCGTAAAGATCTCGCCACCATCCCGCATGGCGCTCAATCTCGATGCGCTGCTGCGAAACAAACCATGGAAAATTAAGAATTTCCCCGTGTTTAGAAACTAATTCGGAGATCTCAATCACATTTTCGAAACCGAGTGATCTTAGCCTTCTTGTAACATCGACCGGGCTAATGGATGTTGCGCAGTTTATGACTAGTGAATCAGTGTGCACATCACTTAATTTGACGACAGGCAACTCACACCATAGCTCACCGGGTTTCCCTCGATCGTCTATTATCCCATCTACTCTGAAGCGGCTCGCGATTCCAATCGACTCATCATTTCTGCCAACGGTATATAACTTGCGATGTGGGCGATATAAGTCCCGCCACTTGCTATTACTTTGATTCTCGGCCTGATGTTCAAGTGCCATAGAAATTTCCTGATCAAACGTTCTCACGAGCGCGACTCCATTCTCTATTCGCATTCCGCTGTGTTTTAGCAAATAATCTGCCAGAGTCATCGAAGCCTTTGCTAGCCAGGCTACCGAAAAAAGTTCCATGATGTAGTGCATGGGAAACCAATATCCCCTCATGGGCAACGTCCAGTGGCATAACGTAGTCTGATTTGCGCCCAAGAGTGAGACAATCCGCAATATCATAATAATAGTTCGCAAATGCTTCTATGAAGCCCGCAGGATGGCCTGCCTTAAACCGCTGATACCTGTCTTTAAAAGCTTCAAGCGTTCCAGGGGTTAAACGATCGTTGACAGCTTTCCTTCCAAACGAATCGACTAATACAAGTGACTCAGGATCGCTCTGAATCCATTCGCAACTGCCTTCCGTTCCAAAAACCCTGATGCGAAGACCATTTCGATAGCCTAGACTCGCCTTACCATACCACGCATTGACAAGCACGTCATTATTCAGTTGAATATGGGCATCAACTTCATCAACTAAGTTCGGAGATACTTGCGTAACTGATCGGGCATGCGCACTAACTCCAACAACTCTTTCCTCGCACAGGAACTTGACTAAGCTATGAATATGTACAAAGAGATCTAAAGTTAGGCATGGGATATCACCGTCAGAGAGTCTCCAACTTTGTATTGCTCCGGACTTACCGGTATTGCGGAGACGTATGTAACTATCCTGGGGCATTTCGACCATAATTCGAAAGATCTTTCCAATAACTCCGCGTACGATCAACTCCCGCATTTCCCTAACCATTGGGTAGCCAGTGTAGTTGAAGATACAGAAAATTGAGTCTCTCTGATGCTTTGACCGCGCAATGAGACTACAAGAATCCGAAACCTCAGAGACATATGGCTTATCAGTGATCACCTTAAGCCCGTATTGCAAAGCCAGATCAATAAAGTGATAATGGGAGCTCATTGGCGTCGCAATAATGACCGCATCTATGTTCTTATTTTCCCTTTCAAGCAACTGCTCACCGTTTTGATAAGCGCGACTTTGCTCTACACCATATACTGATGCGGTTTCTTGATTCACTGTAGAGTTACGACTGAAGCATCCCGCTTCAAGCGTATACCTGCCATCCATCTTTAAAGCAATCTCGTGTACTCGTCCGACTGCTGAGTTAAGGCCGCCGCCAATCATCCCAACCTTGATTCTTCGAGAAATCATCTCTTCACTCCAATGTGCCTTGGAATACCGGCCAGACCAGACTCCGATACTGCTGCTGACTCCGCCCTCGAGCGCTCTAATAAAGACACCGCAAGTGGAAACGCCCCTCTGATTCGAGAAAACATTTTATTGTCACTATCACCAGCATCCATACCGCTCCTCGCCCCCGATAGCTTGTAGAGCTTTCGCGCAATCGATTGAGATACTAAGTGCTCCAATTCTTCAGGACAGCGAGTCTCCGCAAAGAATATAGCTGACCGCCCGCTGGATCCGCCCGGAAGAACGTCTCCTGTTCGCGCCGTTGGAATCCAATTTACAAGACTCACTGGTTCGCAAAATTCGACGCCGAAGTAAGAGTAAGCCTTGCCTGACGATACGGTGTGCCGCAATATATTCCGACTATCAGAACTCGCCGACCAATCCGGAGACACCTCTCCCTGCGTGTATGGTGCGAGGTACGCAGCCGAATAATCAAATCCTGTTGTCAACGTAATTAGCTTGCTGTAAAGATCGCCGGGGCAACGCCTAGTGGACTCGATTACAAAGCACTTATCAGTCGATCTTATAAACTGAGTATGCAATAAACCGTCAACTAACCCCAATCGCTGTGCGAGTCGTTGAATTCCCTTACGAAAACTTGAATGAATATCTTTGTGTTCATCGCGCGTTACGTAGCTTGTATCAACCGAAAACGGTGATGCAGAGCAATACTCATTAACCCAAAAATCACGCTTTATCTCGCCGCGGAAAATAAATGCCGAGTGACTAACTAACTGGCCGGTGACAAACTTTTCTACAATGAATGATCCGGATGCGCTAAATCGTTGGGCAGAGCCCTTCGCCCTCTCAAAACATTTCTTACTTTTTGAACGCAGTACTGTAATTCCGTTGCCGCTGTAGGAATCGACCGGTTTTATAATCACGGGAAAGTCGAGAGAATCGTACGGCGGGGGGACTACGTTTGGGGCACTTAATCCAGCAGCGATCACGTTATGCCGGAGTTGTGATTTGTCGTGGATTCCTGATACGCTTTCCGACCTATCAAATCCAGCGAATCCAAATTTCTCCGCAATTAAAGCACAGCTCAAATAGGAGACATCAGTACAGCCCGGAATTAAGTAATCAGGGCGGACATTTAAAACAACCCTTTCTAAAGCACTTGGATCCGAATAATCCACCTTATGATACTTTGCAACGCGTTCAGCAAGGCCGTCTGAGCCTTTTAGTCCTACGACATGAACATGGATATTCTTTGATTCAAGTGCCATAATTAGAGGTAGCGATGAAAAGCCAGTGTCGACTAAAAGTGCCGTTGACATGCTAATTCCCCGCAATCGCTAAAGAATCAGTTTTTGACAAAGTACATCCTGCCCCCAACTCGACTGGATCAGACAACAAGCATATTTGGCCCCATATCAGTCGAAGTAACTCAACCAAGCCGGCACTTGGAGCAAATACTGAATTCGCGTCACTTTCGATCGAATTAAGAACAACTTCTTCTCGTTCTCCGGAACGCAATTTTCGCAACTGCGCCATATCGGAAATGATATTTCCGATAAAAGCCCTTGCAAGGTGTTCATTTCCACTGGTGATATGTAGGTCAGCCAGATAGATAAACGTCTGTAGGCGCATTTGAATGCGATCGGCAAGTGTTCGATTGCCGTGATAACCGTACTTATGAATTCTATAGCGAGTAGGCAAAATATCTCTGTGATAATGACCTGAGCCGTAGTGGCCCAACATTGACCACAAAAGCAGATCAGGTGTGAAGCCAGGGCCGAGATCAGGCAAAGTAGAAAACACTTTTCTGAACATAACAGTAGAGGTGTTTATCGGTGCAGTCAGTATCAACTCGTCCGATGCTAGGTCTCGCTTAACGCCACCTATATGATCAAAAATAATTTTTCCGTCTATGGCAGCCTGGATCGAAGCGAATGTGATTACGCATTCGGGATGGTGATCCAAGTACGCGGTTTGCTTCTCGAGTTTCTTTGGGTCAAGCCAATAATCATCTCCATCTAGGAGCGCTATGTATTTCCCGCGGGCCAAAGGAAACGCCCTCCTTCCATTCCTAAATGGTCCGTTATTTTCCGTGCTCTCAAGAATCCGAATCCGATCCGGATTTCGAATCCAATAATCCCTGGCGACTTTTAAAGTTTCGTCAGTACTACAGTCGTCTACAATTATCACCTCATATTCAAAATTACAAGCCTGAGCCAAAATTGAATCAAGGGCCTCATTTAGATAATTTTGGTGGTTGTAGGTCGCAACAATGACTGTCACCTTGGGGCCGTTATCGCACGGATCGCACTTCGCCGCTTTGCTCACTGAAGACTGCTGTGTCAGCTCGCTAGATTTCTTTTCGAAAAGGAAGAAAGGCTCTTTTGAATTGACGCCGTACTTGAGAGCAACATCCTCCGAGAAAAGATCGGAGTGCTGAATTAACTTCGACGTTAGTTCGCTACTTAATAATGTAAATAGATCACGCCCAAACAACCGTAAATGATCAGCCTGGCCAAAAAAGTACTCCCTCTGGCGCTCTGAGGTTATTGCCTGGTCTTCAAACGTCTTACTCAGCAGATTGCTGAATGGAGTCTGGAGAATTGCCATGCCGCCCGGCCTCAAGACCCTATTGATTTCCTTTAACGCCTCTTGAGGACTATTCACGTGCTCTAACAAATGATTCGCAATCACAAAATCAAATGACTCACTTGAGTAAGGAATTTTCTCGATATCAATTGGCTGGAATCTCGCGTCGGCAGACTCAAATTGAGCGAGGATATGGAGCCGAGGTCGCCGCCCCTGAATTAGAGCCAAGAGACCCATTTCCGGTGAAAAATGGAGCACAGATGAATCGTAAAACGTAGACAGAATGCCACTTGCTTCGAGGTACAGCTTCAAATGCCGCTCACGGTCATTAACGCCACATAGAGGGCACTGATAATTGTTAACATCGCTGCCCACGCCATCCACTTGGCTCAAAAATTCCGACGTTACATGATTTTTGAGAGGCAAGAAACTATTGAAAGTTCCACCGCAAAAGTTGCAATATTTGATCACGTGAGACTCTCTATGTTCGCGCAAAGTAGATCGCAAATCTCACGGACAATTCGTTTTACGTCATCTTTCTCGAGGGATGGGTATATCGGGAGGCAGAGTACCTCACTAGCCAATTGTTTCGCATTTCGAAAGTTGTTTTCTTCAGCGCCATAGAGAGCGTGATAGACAGAAAAATCGGGAATGATTGGGTAGAAATACCGACGAGTGTTTATCCCACGCTTCTTAAGTTGTGTATAAAGTTCGTCTCGGGTCAGCGGCGACTCCGAGGTCACGATGATTGGGAAGTAAGAGTAGTTCTGAATCTGTTTTTGCGTAACCCCATCAAAAGGAATTAATACACCCCGGAGATTTCTTAATTTGTCGACATAGTATTGATATACCAACTTTCTCTTAAATATAAAATCATCAATATAGTCTAACTGAACTGAACCGAGTGCCGCATTAAACTCCGACATCTTTCCGTTTATTCCAACGTCAACTACAGCGACTTCAGATGAGAAACCGAAGTTTTTTAATTTGTTTATTCTTGTCACAAGTCGTTGATTACGCGAAATTACCGCACCTCCTTCGAAAGTATTAAAAACTTTCGTCCCGTGGAAGCTCAACACAGAAGCATCACCAAATTCGGTGATGCTCTTTCCCTTTACTTTCACCCCAAACGCGTGCGCAGCATCGAATACTAATTTTAGTTTATACTTGTCGGCGATACGCTCGAGCTCATCAACATCGCACGGACTGCCATAACAGTGCACAGCCAGTATTGCAGTTGTTTTTTCGGTAATTAGCTTCTCAATCCTAGCCGGGCATATATTGAAGTCATGTGTGCACACATCCGCAAACACTGGTGTAATGCTGTTCCATGTTAGCGCATGAGTTGTCGCGACAAATGAATACGGGGAGGTAATCACCTCGCCCTTTAAGTTGAGGGCTTTTATCGTTGCTAGCAAGCCGATTGTCGCGTTATTAAACAACGATAAATTCTGAACGCCAAGGTATGCTTTTAACTTGGCCTCAAATTTTTCATGATATGGTCCGCCGTTCGTTACACATCCCGAGTTCCAGATGTCCTCGAGTAAAGGTATTAGATCGCTCAGTGGAGGCAACTGGGGTCTCGTAACGTTTATTGGTTGCATAATTGGTTGGCTGACTTTTGTCTCACTCGAGATTAGCCTTGCATTTCGCATGCAATTCGATTGGCCCTCATTTGACTGTTTTCACTATTCCACTCTCGTGCAAATCCACAGTTCCTCATATGCTCAAACCACGGCCCACCGCGTGTGTAGTGCACGGCGCGCAGCTTCCCGTATTGGGGGGAATACCACCCCTCCAGATAGTTCCATCCTTTATCAATGCCGCCGATCTCGTCATCACCGAGCCACAAGAAGCGATGCAGGAAGCTCGGGTGGGCACTATTGACTAGATCTTTGTTAAGCGCCCGAACTGCTGGGTGCTCTAAGTTGAACACAATGAATGAAGACCAATTCTTTCTTGGATATTGGTGCTGCGCACATCCATACATCTTCACGGTCTCGGGTGGGTTGTAATTGTGTTTAACCACGGAGACTGCTTTGGTGGGATCGACCTCTTTCAGTACATCTCGAATATCGGCTAAGAATAAGAAATCGCAATCTACAAAAATGGCGTACCCGTGCTTGCCCGCGAGCACGGGAGTTAAGAACCGCGTCAGGCTAAATTCGGTAGACGCCTTGGTATCGACGGGTCGTGTGTAAAGCCCCTGCTCCCTAAGCTCGGACTGCACCAGCCGGGTAACAGTGACCTCGCTTGGGTCCGTTCGGCTCAAAATAGAATGGCGGCACACCTCCCAGGCGATGTCCTCACGCGGATCCCATCCCACGAATACTTGTAATGTCATGATTGCTCTTCACCTTCTGGGCAATAGCCGCTTTCCCAATAATGCAAAGGGTGAAGCAATAGTTATGCCAGTTAGGGTAAAGCGCTCAGATAGCCGGGGGCGCAGGGCCCGGGGCGTGAGGAGAAATTGTCAAAACTACGGAAAAAGAAGCTCTAAATATCTAGAGCTTGCAAACATTACCGAGGGGGTGGCAGAAATTGCCGAACTAGTGTTCGAAACGAACACCTTAAAGACTCTTAATCAGCGTCGCCCTTATCAAGCCGCAAGAGCTCTTGCCGCATCGCCCGAAGTGGCCCAGACCAGCTACCGGCCCGTTTCTGGCGAAAGATCTTTAGGCTTGCGTACCAGGGGGAGTCCACCCGATCGGCAAACCACCGAAAGTCAGCTGCCGCGGGCAAGAGCAACCACGTGGGTCGACCAAGGGCAGCGCTTAGGTGCGCAACGCTTGTATCGACACTAATTACTAGATCTAAGATTTCGCACAATGCTGCAGTGTCTGCGAAGTCTTGAATTTCATTTTCGAATCGCAGAATATTCTTCTGGGCCTGCAGCACAAACCGATCGGAGTCTCGGACATCCTTTTGCAGGCTAATGTATTGAAACTTATGCGGCAACAACGGCACTAGCTCCGCAAGTGGCACGCTTCTGTTGTGATCGTTGATATGAGAGGTCGATCCACTCCACACCAACCCTACTCTCGGAAGCGTCGCAGGCCCAAGCCGTTGCGACCACCGCTCCACATGCACGGCGGGTGCACTTAAATAGCGCTCGGTTTGCGGAATGGATTCGAGCGTTGTTCCAAATGCTAAGGGCAGACTCATTAACGGCGTTTGATAGTCAAAC
>JACCED011036160.1_pt1 | contig 11646 bp, 11 predicted proteins | sample 7455021 | NCBI WGS metagenome assembly JACCED01 (sample SAMN15323456, study PRJNA562643) | freshwater metagenome | isolation source: river surface water | place: USA:Blue River Watershed | collected 2017-08-19
AACTATACATAGATGTCCATCTATGAATATAGAAGACCCAGGGGAGCGCTGTGAAAGCTAAGTTTTTGGCCGAGCAATTAGGCTCACTGAGCATTGTCGCGGCTGTTATTGGGGCAGGTTTCATGGTCACGAACCTGGAAGTCAACCCAGGTCTTGACCTGTTCATGATCGCTAGCGCAGTTGGCGCAGTCTTGTTTGTCTCCATTAGCACCTTGGCAAGGATTTCTGGAGCACACTTCAACCCGATTGTCACACTGGCTTTTTGGATCAGAAAAGAACTTTCAACTAGAGAAGCTGCTATCTACTTAGCTGCTCAGTTCACGGGGGCTGTTCTAGGTGCTCTTCTGGCAAACCTGATGTTTGATCAGGCCTTTGCGATTAGTGAGGTGGATCGTTTCAGCCCAGGAGCAATGGTTGGGGAGGGTGTTGCGAGTGCTGGCTTAGTTCTTCTGATTCTGTTGCTGGTTTACTTTGATAAAAGCTCATTGGTTGCAGGCTCAGTGGCGCTGTGGATTTTTGCAGGTCACATTTTTACTTCATCGACTGCATTTGCAAATCCTGCCGTGACAGTTGGAAGAATCTTCTCCTCGGCACCCAGTTCTATTTCTATTGAGTCAGCGCTGTATTTTGTTGTAGCTCAGCTGATAGGTCTTGCGTTGGCTCTGATTGTTTTCTCTCAACTAAGAAAGGTCACAAAATGACAAAAGTAGCATCCGTAATGTTTGTCTGTGTTCACAACGCCGGTCGCAGCCAAATGGCACAGGGTTTTCTCTCTGCCCTTGCTGGTGATCGAGTTGAGGTGCGATCTTCTGGCACCATGCCCGCGGACAAAATTAACCCTTCTGCGGTTGAGGCGATGGCTGAGCTTGGCATTGACATCTCAGATCAAAAACCAAAGGTTTTGACCGACGAAGATGTCAAAGCATCTGACTACGTCATCACGATGGGGTGCGGTGATGCTTGTCCTTTCTACCCAGGCAAGAAATACCTGGACTGGAAGCTGGATGACCCTGCCGGCAAAGATGTTGCATCCGTTAGGCCAATCAGAGACCAGATCAAGGCGATGGTGGAAGAACTAGTTGCCGAAATTGACGCCAAAGCAGCTAAATAAGGCGGCTATTTCCCTAAACTTAGGGCAATGCGCAGACTATTGATTTCAGCGCTGGCAGTTTCACTGCTAGCAGGTTGTGCTGCAGGGCCAGCCGAAACATCCGCCACTCCCACTGAAACAGCACCACCGGAGCCGGTCTTTGTTGCTGCGCCTCTGACAGGTGTTCTGTATGAAGAGGGAACCAATCCTTATCTGAGCTTGCCAGCGGTCATGGCAAAGATTGATAACACTGCCAGTGGTAAGCCACAGCTTTCGCTGAATGATGCTGACATTGTTTTCGTTACCCGTGTTGAGGGCGGAATGACCAGACTACTTCCAGTTTGGCACTCCAGAATGCCAGTGGATGTGGGTCCTGTAAGGTCCGTGCGTCCAGTTGATCCACTTTTGATTTCGCCATTTGGCGGTGTCTTTGTTTATTCAGGCGGACAAGCGCCTTTCAAGAATGCAGCTCGTGACACCGGTCTCATAATGAGCGATGAGGACACCGAGCAAGACAACGACACTTATTACCGCGAGAAGAGCCGTGTTGCTCCGTGGAATTTGATGTTTAGAGCCCAGGTGCTGCAAGAAATGTATTCATCGCAGCAGTCAGCACCACCGGCTCAATTCACCTATGGCGATGCACCAACCGCAGTTTCACAAGGTGTTCCTGTTCTGAGCTTGAGCGTGAAGTATCCAGAGACACTTTCAGCTTGGGAACCAGGCACCGCAGCTTTCCCTTGGAGTGCATCAAGTGAGCCAGTTTGGATGAGATCGCAAAATGGGAAGAAGCACAACCAGCAAAACGATGAGCAAATTTTTGCCAAGAATGTTGTGGTTCTAGAAGTTACTCACGATTTGAGCTTTAGAGATCCAAAGTATGGACCAATTCCAAAAGCAGAGCTGGTTGATAACACCGGTATCGCTCACATCTTCACTGATGGCTATTACCTGAAAGCTGTTTGGACTAAGGGTGGCATCAAGAGCCCGATCAAGTTGACTACTTCAACCGGCAGCGTCGTTGAACTGGCAGCCGGTAACACCTGGGTTGAGCTGATGGATCTTCCTCGCAGCACACTCAAGGTGGTTGAGCCAGAACCAGAGCCAACTCCAACTGAGTCATCAGACGAGTAATGCGGGGCGTCAAGAAAGAGAATCTGCCAAGCAAGATTTGTGCGCGTTGCGGACGAGAAATGGTTTGGCGTAAGTCTTGGGCCAAGAACTGGGATGAGGTTCGTTACTGCTCAGAAAAGTGCAAGCGGACTAAATCTCTTTAGAAAAGTCTTTCAGCCAGCCACGCAGCTCACTGCCGATGTCATCGCGGTCAACCGCCATTCTCAATGTTGCCTTGATGAAATCAAGCTTGTCACCTGTGTCATATCGGCGACCGCGGAAGATAACTCCTCGCACGCCACCTGCCACCTTTGGGTTGGCAGCTGCGTACTGTAGAGCGTCAGTGAGTTGAATTTCACCGTTTCTACCCTCAGGGGTGTTTTCTAATACTTCAAAGATTTCGGGTCTCAGGACATACCTTCCAATTATTGCCAGGTTGGAAGGAGCTTCCTTTTCCGAGGGCTTCTCAATGAGCTGGTCAATCTTTACTAAATCACCTGACTGCTCTGAAACCTTGGCGCAGCCATAGAGGTGAATCTGATTCATAGGAACTTCCATTAGGGCAACCACGTTGTCACCAGTTTCCTCATGCAGCTTTAGCATTTGGGGGAGGATTGGGTCTCTTGAATCAATTACGTCGTCACCGAGTAGCACTGCAAAGCTGTGCTCACCAACGTGGCTCTTGGCTCTGAGGACTGCGTGACCTAGACCTTTGGGATCGCCCTGTCGGGTGTAGTGAATGTCGGCGAGCTGAGTGCTTTCCTGAACGGAAAAGAGTTTCTTTTTATCTCCCTTTTCCGAGAGGACTTGTTCAAGTTCCGCTACGCGATCAAAGTGGTTTTCAAGGGCGTTTTTGTTTCTACCGGTGATCATGAGTAAATCCTGAAGACCAGCTGAAACGGCTTCTTCAACCACGAACTGAATTACAGGCTTGTCAACAATCGGGAGCATTTCCTTCGGCAGGGCTTTTGTGGCGGGCAAGAACCTTGTTCCAAGGCCCGCTGCCGGAATAACTGCCTTTTTTACAGCGTATTTTGACGATTGTGACATGGCTAAAGTTTAGACTCGTAACTCTGGGTTTGATTAGAAACTGGGTTCAAGGAGAGATTTTGCATGAAGAGAATTAGTGCATTTCTGCTAGCGCTTCTGCTAGTCATCCCAACCCAGGCCAGTGCAAACGTTGCAGAGCCTGCCTACGATGCGGTCAACCTCTCACACGCCTGGAACCTTGGTTATAAAGGTGCCGGTGCAACAATCGCCATCATCGATCAAGGTGTCAATCTTGATCACCCATACTTCAAGGACAAAATCGTTGATGGCTACTGCTTCGTCGAGGCAACCTCTGCTCTGCGTTGCCCTAATGGAACACGAGAACAATCTGGAGCGGCTGCTGCATCGCAGCGAAAAATCGGAAGTGTTTACCTAACCGATGAAGATCACGGCAACATGGTTGCCGGGTTGGTTGCTGGTAATCCAACTGCTGAGGCGCCTGGCGGTGTTGCTCCCGATGCCAAGATCTTGATGGCCAATGTTGATCTGACTTTGAATGGAATTTTGGCTGCTCTTCGCTACATCAAGGAAAGAAGAGAGGCCTTAAACATTGTTGCTCTTTCAATGTCATGGGGCGGCTACTTCACTGAGATTCCGAGATCCTGGCTGCAATGTGACACAAACCCGCAGCTTGCTCAGCTAGCAACTTTGCTCACAGACCTACGCAAAGCAGGAGTCATGCCTTTTGCTTCAGCTGGAAACACTCCAACCCTGGAAGTTGCAACTTCAGTCTTTCCATCGTGCTTGAAGGACGTTGTCGCTGTGGCATCGGTGAACAACAAGAATGAAATCAGCTGGTATGTCACCATGTCTAACAAGGTTGAGTTGTTGGCTCCGGATTATGCAAGAAGTGCAAACACCTTCAGCTACATTCAGTCATCAGGCACCTCAGCTGCTGCGCCGATGGTGGCTGGAACTTTTGCCATTCTTCGTCAAGCTTTCCCAACTAGAACACCTGAACAGATACTCAGTGTCATGAAGTCCAGTGGAACAAAAATCAACGATGTCATTCGCAAGGGCATTCCTATGGTTGACGTGAGGTCCGCCGTGAATGCTTTGCAGACCGGTGCAGTTACTCCACAGCCGGGACAGAGTCTGAATGTCGGAACATTCAACGGAAAGATTGTTGTTTATGCCCGCGGTTATGCTGGCTCAACCATCAGTTGGAAGATTGCTGGCCGATGGCAGAAAGTTACAGTTTCACAGGATTTCCAGGCGTTTGATCGCCCAACCAGGGCTATCGGTGTTGATGTAACTGTTGACATCTTCGTAAATGGATCAGCTACACCACTGTTTTCAAAGACTGTGCGCACTCGCTAATTAGCGACCCAGCACAAATAACAGTAGTTGCTTGACCCCGCCTAGTAGTTTCAGTCGGCGCAGTCCAAATGCCAGTCTTACGAATGGGGCAGCGCCGCCAAATACTCGATCGAACACTGCTGCTCTTGCTTTGCGATCAACTTCTGTTCCCCAACGCTCACCCGAACTGTCGGATGGATGGGTGGCTGCAAAGATCGGTGCAAACTCGCACCTGGCACCGGCTTTGATTAGGTCACTGATGAAAATGTATTCATCACCAAGGTATAGCTCAGCACCAGCGCCGAATCGCTCATCAAATTTCACCTCGAGCTGCTTGATTGCTGAGACTCTGATCATCATTTCGTAGGTGGCAGCTCTGGCGGAGTTATAGAGGGTCAACTTGTTTTCGCTAGTCGGGTATTGCTTTCTGGCATTACCGTTCTCATCCCTTGCTGCCAGCAGAAGCATCACTAGATCTGGATTCTGCTCAAATTTCTTGATTGCTTTAGATAATTCTTCCGGGTGAAAAACAACATCATCATCACCAAAGATTAGGAGTTCTGTTTTCGCGTTCAGAATTGCCTGATTGCGGCTCTTGGCCACACCTTTGCCAGCAACTTCTATCAGAGTTGCTCCAGTTGGAGCCTGATAGCTGACTTGATTGGGGTTTTGTACCAGAACCAGGTATTCAAAATCACTGCTGGGAAAGCGAATGTTTGATACGCGCTCTGCGAGAGTTGAGAAACCAATAGTGAGCTTCATTAGAAGCTATTCGCCTTCGCTCTCGCGAATCTCATCAAGGCTGAGGAAATTGACGAGAAAGTTGTATTCATAAGACGCAGACCCAGGAAAAATACGATGGTGCTGGAAAGAGAAACTATGCCATCGATGCTAAAGATAACTAGAAGAACCATAAGAGCGACGATAAAGAAGCTTCCAAGCAATGTTGCAAACTCAGCTGACTTGATTCGACTACCAAGCCGCTCAGCCGGCGTTACATTTTCTTTGGCTCTTCTTTTTTCAACAAAGTCGCGCTGAACTTTGAGCTGGAAGGTAAAGATGCGTCCCATAACTTGCAGCAAGATCAAGATGATCACCAAGGTGATGCTGCCCATTATCTGATTCAGCACAAAGAGGAAAGCCGCGATTACAAAAGCTTGAAGCATGAAGCTGAGGACATTGACTAACTCAAGAGCCATGGCCCACTCCCAACTTTCACCCTGGGATGTTTTCTCGCGCTTGTCTGCTCCGAATGCTTTGTCAAAGAAGCGAACTCGATAGGTCTTTTGAATGTAGTTAGCAACCCTGGTGGCAACGAAAAGAAGACCAAAGATAACCAAGTTGATGATGATTTCGCCAAGTCCCTTTTCGGCACCATTTACAACCAAGTCAGTGAAAAGTTTTGCTACAAGTAGTTCAGTAACAGGGATTGCTGCTGCAACAAGAATCAGAAGAATAAGTGGGTAGCGATATTTAGCTGGAACCAGTAGCCGAGCCGATTGCCACAGCTCCTGGGCTAATTTCTTCATTTCTCAAATCTAGCGACTGCTTGGCGCACGTGCCCAATAACCTGCTGCTTCTTATCTTGAGAAACCTTTATATCTCTAATCAAATTGTCCAAATTTAGCTTGGTCAGGTCCAGATCGATGGGCTGTGGGTTCATCACTTCCACTTCGGCACCCAGCGCATAATCCTCATACTTGATGCCTGTTCCGTGGACGTTGTCTTCGAAACCTTTGAAGGTGACAAGGCCACACGGAATTCCATAGGACTGGCAAACAATCATGACGTGCATTGCTGAGGTAATCACCTTGTCGTATTGAGCAAGGGTGTTTACAAATACCTCGATGTCGTGAGGCCTCGACATCATCACCGAAATTTCATCGACGTGTGGCGGAAGAGTTACGGGGATTGCCGAGTGGGAGAAATGGCGAACGAAGGCAGTCTTACCATTTGTCGCTCCGCGCTTGACCGGAACAATTTCACTAAGAATTAGACCAGGATCACCATGCGCATCGATCAATTTGCCACCGGCAGCTTGAAGGGCCTTGGCACTGTGTGGGCCACGAAGCGAGACGTAGTCGGCTTTCGGATGAAGGTTTAGGTCGTCAGATGAAATACCAGTACCTAAAACAACTGAATTTCCTCGAATGAATCGTCCGATTGAACCTAGGCCAACAATGTGTTTGCGAAGGCTGGGATCTGTTGGAGCTTGGTGAGTGATTCCTCTGCTGGTGTAGTGAGAAAGGACTAGTGGAGATAGCCAGTCACCAAAGTTTCCTGGGTAGGGGTAAACCCACCACATCAATGGAATCTTTTTCGAATCCCGCTCGGCGTAATGCAGGAAAGCTTCAGCAGATTCAATTGTCGAAGTCTCTAAGTAATTCGGCAGGTACTTGAGAGAGAAGTCAGATCTGAGGCCTTCAAATTCAACGCGGTTACCGTGCTTGGCCTCAAACAAAATCTTCCCAAGGTGTCTTCCGCGAACAGGATCGATTCCCTTGGCATTTTCTTTGGTGAGAGCGTTGGTGACACCGGTGGTGTCCGCAATTCTGCGAAGTGAGTTCCGAAGATTTCTAGGAAGAATGCTTTCCAGCTGCTTTGCCTTGGCAAGCAGCTTGCCTCTGGTGCTCTGAGATTTCTTGGTTCCGTGCTGGACGACTTTGTTCTTAAATTCTGCAACGTTGCCAGATGATCCAAAGCTAAAGAAAGGCGGTCTTTGTCCTGTTTCAAGGACTGCTCGTTCACGAAGAATTTCGGTGGTTGGAATCATCTGGAAGGTTAGGTTTCTAGCGTTTGCTCGCCATGCCTCTTCCAAGAAGTAATCGTCAGTTGCTTTGAGAGTGGCCTTTTGCTCTAAGGCGTAGGCATCTTCAATAAGTTTTCTTGCTTGTGGAGTTGTGTTGATGCCCCAAAAGCTTGGTTCCCAGAAGCGAGTGCGGTGGGCATAGCCAATTTGCATTGGCGAACCAAATGATCTTTGGAAACCAATTAGGTCTGCAGTTGAATTTGAAATGTAGTCCGGAAGGTGAGAGATTCGGCAGTCAACGTCGATCCAGAACACCATCTTGTCGGGGTGTTTATGGCAGATGTCTCTGATGAAGCCAATCTTCTTTCTGGTGACATCGGCCCAGTCTTCGCCTGGCTTTTTCTCAACTTGCAGAAGTTCGTGAGCGATTCCAAGACTGGTTAGCTGCTCTCTTAGTTCTTTGGCGTGATTGCCGTAATACTCGTCCGGGGTATAGAACGAACAGATAACTACGTCGCGAGAGCTCATTTCTAGAAATTTACCATCGCTTTATTTGCGGCCTCTGATAAGCCCCACCCAAAAGCCAATTCCCCAGGAAAAGTGCATGGTTGGCAGCACAACAATCAGCCACAGCCTTACCGGCCAGCTCAATGTGGTCTGACCAGCCGAGTAAAAGGCAATAGCCAATAGGTATAGATATAAAGGAAAGGCAAGCAAGCTGGAAAGAACCAGTAGTGGCGGCACCCAGTAGCGGAATCTGGAATTCCCGATGTCATCTCTGGTAAGTGCGCCGCGCCAGATACCGGTTTTGAAGAACTGTCTTGCTAGCGATACCCAATCTCTTCTTGGGTAGTAGCCAACCTCCAGTCGCGGATCAAACCAGACCTGGTAGCCAGCTTTTTTGATTCTTTGGTTGAGTTCCCAGTCCTGAGCCCTCACCCAAGTTTCGGAAAAGCCACCAAGTTCAATAAGGACGCTTTTGCGATAGCAGCCGAGGTAGACGGAGTCGGCAACGCCTGCTGATCCTCCAACGTGGTAACTACCACCACCAAGTCCAATTCTGTTGTTGTAACCGTAAGCCACGGCATTTTGAAAGCTGCTAGTTCCCTTGGCCAGCATGCGTCCACCAACATTGGCAGCTCCTGTGTCATTCAAGATCTTCACTGCAAGAAGTGCATACCCCTCTGGTAATTCGGAATGCGCATCGACTCGAATAACTACTTCGTATCTGCTTTCGGCAATCGCCAAGTTCAAGCTGGTGGAGGTAAGTCCGGTGGGGGAGTGAACCAGTCTTAGATTGCTGTGACGATTGGCTAACTCTTGGGCAACTTCATTGGTTTTATCCGTTGATGGGCCAAGGGCAAGAATCAGCTCCGATAGTCCTGGGGTTTCTTGTTTGAGAACTGAATTGACTGCGGTCTCTAGGTATTTTTCTTCATTGAGCACTGGCATCACAAATGACACCTGTCTTAGCTCAGTCATTCTGGATGGTTCTTCCTAGTGCCAAGACTCTCCAGCCAGCTTTTTGCCAAGCAGAAACATCCAAGACATTTCTTCCATCAATGATGGTTGCTTTGCTCACCTTGTTCTTAGCGAAAGCTGGGTCAATAGATTTGTATTCATCCCACTCGGTGCCAAGGATTACTAGCTCTGCATTTGTAAGTGCTTCATGGGTATCAGCAACTGCAATCAGATTTGAATCTGTAAGACCATGCAGCGCCTTAGGGTCAGTAACCGTTACCACAGCATCTGCCTTAGCTAAGGATCTGGCAATCTCTAAGGCAGGAGATTCCCTTAGGTCATCGCTATTTGGTTTGAATGAAATTCCAAGGACTGTGATTTTCTTGCCAGCTAGGTTTCCAAGCTCTTGCTTCGCAAGCTCAACGACCCTTGTTCTTCTTCGCTCGTTGATGCCATCAATTTCTTTTAGGAAGCCAAGTGCTTGACCAACACCAAGCTCTTCGGCTCTGGCAATAAAACCTCGAATGTCTTTAGGTAGGCACCCACCACCAAAACCAATGCCGGAGCGCAGGAACTTGTTTCCAATGCGCTCGTCATAACCGATTGCTTTGCTCAGCGCTACGGCATCCGCTCCCACCACTTCGGCAACTTCTGCCATGGCGTTGATGAAGCTGACCTTGGTTGCTAAAAAGGCATTGGCTGCAACCTTCACCAGCTCAGCTGTCGGAACATCCAGCTCAACTACCGGTGAGCCAGCTTGAATAAGTTTTTCGTAGGCAACTAAAAGTGGGAATGAGTCCTCTTTGTGCCAGTAGCCGATTACTATCCGATCTGGCTTTAGGGAATCCTCTAGTGCTGTTCCTTCTCGTAGGAACTCTGGATTCCAAATCAGCCTTGGCTCAAAACCAACCTTTACTTGGAGGGTTTCCTTCAGGCTCTGGGCAGTTCCCACTGGAACAGTTGATTTGCCAACAACAACTGCTGTATTAGAAAGGTATGGAGCTAGGTCTTCGATGGCCGCGTATAGAAAAGAGGTATTGGCGGAGCCATCTGGGCTTTGAGGTGTTCCAACGCAGAGAAAGTGAAGGTCGGCGCTCGCTGAGTTCTCATCGTGAGAAGTCTGGAACTGAACCTTGCCTTCTTTGATTACCTCTTTCAGTGCCTCTGATAGGCCTGGTTCAAAGAAGGGGATTTGGCCATTTCTTAGGCTTTCGACCTTGGCCTGGTCTTTATCGATTCCGATAACGCTGTGACCAAGCTTGGCCATGGCAACCGCATGGGTGGCGCCTAAATAGCCCAGTCCGATAACCGAAATCTTCATTTGGGGGCAGTCTACCGAGGCAATTGCCCGTAACAAGTGGAGAGTCCCGCCGTATATTGGTCTCGATGGCAGAAAAAGAAGAGTTCCGCGAAGATCCGCTCGAGCAGCTCCTGGACGAGGAGTCTGACGAGGAGTTTGGCCTACCCGAATTCAAAGAGCACTTCGCTGACACCCTAACCCCGGCAGTACTAAAAGACTGGACCGCAGCTGACTTCGCCAGCATCTATGTTCGTTTCCGTCCACACCTAGAGCGTCACGCTCGTCGTTTTTTGGTCAACCCTTCCCAGGTCGAGGAAGTGGTGCAGGATGCATTCCTATATCTAATGACCACTCTCCCTGAGCTCGACAGCGAGCTTGGAGTACTGAAGTTTTTGAAGTGGAAGGTTCGCCTTCTTTGCCTCGATGTAATTCGCATCAACTCGCGTGCCAGCTTCGCTCCGCTTGAGGATCAGCCAGAAATGGCAGCTAACTCACCTGAGCTTTCACAGTCAATGGAGCGAGCAGATGATGCTGCGATTGTTGCACTAGCACTTGCCAAGCTGCAGCCAAGACACCGAGAAGTTTTGATTGCTTCGATCTATGAAGAGAAGGCAACCGATGTTGTTGCAGCTCAAATGGGTCTAAGCGAAAACGCAACCAGACAGCTTTTGTTCCGTGCACGTTCTGCTTTCAAGAAGGCACTGATTGGAGAAGCCGATACAGCTGGATTGTCAGTTGGTCAGATTCTTTCGCTCGCTGCTAGAAAAGCTGCAGCTGAGAGTGGCAAGTACATTTCTGCAGCCGGTGCATTCCTACTTGTTCTTGCGATCTCGGTTGGCATCATTCCAAACCTTGCCCAGCCAGTTGCTCCAGTAGCAGAACCTACTCAGTCCCAGCCAGCTGAGGAGCCAGAAGTTTTGGTTGAAGAAGAGGCAGCAACTGAAGAGGTAGTAGAAGTTCCGGTTCAGGTTGTAGTTCCGGTTGAGCAGGTGGCATCACCAGTTGCTGAAACAGTTGCAGCTGCACCAGAGCCAATCTTTAGTGAGTTCTCACTTTCATCCATTCTTGCTACCAACGTTTCGCAGGCTGGTTACTACACCAACTCTTACGCTTCTTCTGACTTCCTCTCTGCTGGCTTTAGAGCTAGCTCAATTGAAATCTTTGGTGGTACGGGTATTTCTGCCTTCTTAGATATCGACTTTGCAAACCGTTCGGTTTACAACGTGGTGTTCCAGATGTGGGTGGATGGTAAGCGCTACTACGCAGTTGCTGAGAATGCCTCAGCTGTTACTAACTCGGTAGTTGGTGGCTACGAAGTTGTTCACCGCTCATCTGACTTCTGGGTGGTAGATGACAAGGGCAATGTGTTTGACCAAAGCCCACTTGCTAATGCCACCGCAGTCGTAACCCTAACTCTTGACACCAATGGCAACCCTGTGAAGGCTGCCCTGCAAGTTCAAAAAGCCAGCTGATTAGACTTTCCTGTTATGCAGGATCTAATGCGCCTTGCCATTGCGGCTGCCAAACAATCAGGTGATGATGTGCCAATTGGCGCTGCCATTCTTGATGGAAATGGCGAAGTAA
>JACCED011163650.1_pt1 | contig 11641 bp, 10 predicted proteins | sample 7455021 | NCBI WGS metagenome assembly JACCED01 (sample SAMN15323456, study PRJNA562643) | freshwater metagenome | isolation source: river surface water | place: USA:Blue River Watershed | collected 2017-08-19
GACTTGCTGCCCGAGATTCTCAGCCGCCTGCGTTTTTTGGAGCAGGTTGGCTTGGGCTACCTCACCCTCGATCGGGGTGCCCCCACGTTGAGTGGGGGTGAAGCGCAACGCATTCGGCTCGCAGCCCAATTGGGCAGCAATTTGCAAGGCGTGTGTTATGTGCTGGATGAGCCCACCATTGGCCTGCACGCACGCGACAACCAGATCCTGCTCGATGCTCTACACCTGCTCAGCAGCAAGGGCAATACCTTGGTGGTGGTGGAACACGATGAAGACACCATTCGCCGTGCCGATCACGTGATCGACATCGGTCCGAGCGCGGGCAAGCGCGGCGGCCAACTCATCGCCCAGGGTCACATTGATGACCTCACGGCGCAGGCCGAGCACTCCCAAACCGGGCGCTACCTGCTGCACGCCATGCGCCATCCCTTGCAAGCGCGGCGGGCGGTCAACCGACAATCCGTGCCCGATTGGTTGCATTTGGGCGGCGCGGCCTTGCACAACCTGCGCGAGGTGTCGGTGGAGATTCCGCTGCGCCGCTTGGTGGCGGTGACCGGGGTGAGCGGCTCCGGAAAGAGCACCTTGGCGCGTGATGTGTTGCTCGCCAATGTGGCTGCGGCAGTGTCGCAGCGCAGCACGGCGGCCGGACGCAAGGCGGACGAGGCGGGTAAAACGCCGGCCTGGATCGGTTGCAGCAGCTTGCGCGGCTACGCCGTGATCGACCGCGTGCTGGAAGTGGATCAGACCCCGATTGGCAAAACCCCGCGCTCCTGTCCGGCGACCTATATTGGGTTTTGGGACACCATTCGCAAACTCTTTGCCGAAACCCTGGAAGCCAAAGCGCGCGGTTATGGGCCGGGGCGCTTCAGTTTCAATACCGGCGAAGGCCGTTGTCCCGGTTGCGAAGGCCAAGGGATGCGGACCATCGAGATGAGCTTCCTCCCCGACGTGAAGGTCTTGTGTGAAACCTGCAAAGGCGCGCGTTTCAATCCCGAGACCTTGAGTGTGAGCTGGCGCGGGAAAAACATTGGGGACGTCTTGCAAATGGAAGTTGACGAGGCTGTGGCGTTCTTCGCCAGCATGCCCTCGATTGCACATCCTCTGCAATTGTTGAGTGATGTGGGCTTGGGTTACCTGACCTTGGGCCAGCCATCACCCACCTTGAGCGGCGGCGAAGCGCAGCGCATCAAACTCGTGACCGAACTCAGCAAGGTTCGTGACGATGTGGGACGACGCGGCCAAAAGGCCCCCCACACCCTCTATGTGCTCGACGAGCCCACCGTTGGCCTGCACATGGCCGACGTCGACAAACTCATTCGTGTGCTGCATCGCTTGGTCGATGCCGGGCACAGTGTGGTGGTGATCGAGCACGACCTGGACGTGATCGCCGAAGCCGACTGGATCATCGACCTTGGCCCTGACGGCGGCGATGCCGGCGGCCAAATCGTGGCCGCCAACACCCCCGAAGCCGTCGTCCGCGCGGGTACCCCAACCGGCAAGGCTTTGGCTCCCGTCTTGGCGCGGGGGTGATGGGGTGGGCGCAAACGCCATGAACGATCACGCCCTGCGATTTCGGTTAACTGGCGGCGCCGCTCAATAGACCAGCATGTCCACCAATGCCATGCGATAGCGCCAAACGGCGAGGGTTTCAGGATCCCAGGTGCTTCGGGGTTTTTGGAGAAACCAGTGGGTCTGCCGAAGTCTGGGGATGACGGTGGTGAGATAGCTTGGGGGGGTGATCCGCGCTAAGCCGATGCCAACCGCTAAAGCGGCCGTGTTGCGCTGAGTCATCACGACAAACTCAGCGGGGCGCAGCATCGACATTAAGCGAGTAATGCGGGCGGTTTTGACACCATTGCAACGCAATGCACGCATGACCTCGTCTGCCTCGTTTGGCGTGAGTGGGACCCCGAGTCGTCCATCGGAGAGCCGGTTGAGTTGTGCGGATTGATGGGCATTCGGATGCTGCAGTAGCGCGTCGTACCCATCAGCGGCCCGTTGCATATTGCCAAACAAACGCCAGTCCAGCGGATCAACGGCGGCGTCGCGACTGGCGCGAGATCCACCAATCGCCAGACGGTCGTTGAGATTTTCAATTGCCGTGAATTGGTGGTTGGCTTTGAGCAGAATATCCTGAGTTGCATGCAGGATTTGGATGCGCTCCGCCAGCTCTTCCGGCGTTTGACGCAGTAGCTCCAAGTATTGTGGCCATCTCAGGTTCAGCAGCCATCCGCTTTCCACGGCGGATAGTTTTTCGCGCATGGCTTGGCGCCGCACGAGGGACGCATCCCCTTTCGCTTTTTGTGCCGCGTTGAATTCTGCGCGGTACTTCTTCAACAAGGGGTGGTCTGCTGAGAGCCTGAGGCCTTCGTAGGCGGCGGATTGGTCGATCCAGCGCGCAACAATTTGTGAGCCGGAATGAATCGGCTCGGATAAGGTCAAGGGATTTGTGTCCACAGCGGATTCCAGAACGGCTTTGGTTTGGGGCATGTTTACCTCCTCTTGGCCAATAAATAAAAACAGGGAAGATTCAATGTTTCCTGTCCAATTCCCAGTGCCGCCCAAACCCCCTGGGGTGAGGTTGGAGCTACCGATGATTGCGGCAGACCAGTGACGCCCCAGCAGGTAATATTCCTTTGGGTGAAACACTTGCGGGGGTTGCGGTTGAACTACTTGGCAAGGGACCCCGCAGCGGAGCAATTCTTCGATCGTGGCAGGGTGGGTGTGGTGAAAGCTCATCCCGAACCGCAAGGTGCGAATTCGGGAAGGGTGGTTTTGTAAGGTCGGGATTAAGCGGTTAGGGCGTACCCAAGCCACGTTCACCGTGACGCCTTTGGGTTTTGATAAAGGAATCAGCTCTTGCAAGAGGGCAAGAGTGGTCGGTCCGTCGACAAGGATGACGCGCATGTGGCCTCGGTTAGGTTTGCAGATCGGATGGCCTGCAAACGACCCAGGCACTAGGGATTTGAATTTACATCATGCCGGGGGTGCGGTCAATGTAAAGAGCATATGCATAAAACACTTGGAAAGCCCCCGCATCGTATGGGGCAAGGCGATGCGGAGGGGGCGCTTAGCCCGCGCTACCCAAGCTCAGGCCAGCGTGCTCGCGCAGGGGGTGGAAATGAATCTTGGGGAAGCGTTCCTGCGCCAGTCTCACGTCGTAGGGTGAGGTGCACAGGTAGGCCAGGGTGTCGGCCGCGTCGAGGGCGAGACGCTGGGGGTAGGCGTTGGTGAACTCGCGCAGTTCGGCGGGGGTGTCGGCGGTGATCCAGCGAGCGCCGGTGTATTGGCAGGATTCGAGGCGTACGTCGCAGTCGTATTCGGTTTTGAGGCGGTGTTGTACCACTTCGAATTGCAGTTGGCCCACGGCGCCAAGCAGCATGGGGCCCCCCACTTCGGGGCGGAAGACTTGGATTGCCCCTTCTTCGCCAAGCTGCTCCAGACCTTGTTGGAGTTGTTTGGTGCGCAAGGGGTTCTTCAAAATGACGGTCATGAAGAGTTCCGGCGCAAAGAATGGCAGGCCTGTGAACTGCAAGTTGGCTCCATCGGTGATGGTGTCGCCCAATTGCACGCCACCGTGGGTGGTAAAGCCAATGATGTCGCCCGCATAAGCCTCGTCCACCGCTTCGCGGCGTTGGCTCAGGAAGGTCACCACGCTGGTGGGGCGTAGCTCCTTGCCCGTGCGTTGCACTTTGAGTTTCATGCCGGGGGTGTATTTGCCCGAGGCCATGCGCACGAAGGCAATGCGGTCGCGGTGGTTGGCATCCATGTTGGCTTGCACCTTGAAGACCACGCCGGAGAACGCGGCGTCGTCGGGCTCAATGGTTTTCTCGACAGGCGCTTTGTTCACCATCAAGGCGCTCTTGCGCGGGCGCGGCGCTGGCGCCAGATCGACCAAGGCATCGAGCACTTCCATCACGCCAAAGTTGTTCACGCCTGAGCCGAAGAATACGGGGGTTTGTTTGCCCGCCAGGAAGGCCTCGTGGTCAAACGCGGGAGACGCACCGGTGGCGAGTTCCATGCTCTCCATGGCGGTTTCCCATTCAGCGCCAAAGCGCTCGGCCAGCCGACCCGATTCGCTCAGGGCAATCGTTTCAAAGTCTTGTGGCCGGCGCTCGCTACCCGACTCGAAGACCGTCATGGCCTGTGTCCGCAAGTTGATGATGCCCCCAAAACGCTTGCCTTGGCCAACCGGCCAAGTCATGGGCACGCAGGGCATGCCCAGTTCGCGTTCGACCTCGTCGAGGATGTCGAGCGGGTCGCGCACTTCGCGGTCCATTTTGTTGACGAAGGTGATGATCGGGGTGTCCCGCTGACGGCAAACTTCGATGAGACGGCGAGTCTGTGCCTCCACGCCGTTGGCCGCGTCAATCACCATGAGCGCCGAGTCGACCGCCGTGAGCACCCGATAGGTGTCCTCGGAGAAGTCTTTGTGACCGGGGGTGTCGAGCAGGTTGATGACGTGTTCGCGGTAGAGCATTTGCATGACCGAACTGGCCACGGAGATGCCGCGCTGTTTCTCGATCTCCATCCAATCGCTGGTGGCATGGCGCGAGGCCTTGCGGGCCTTGACGCTGCCGGCAATCTGGATCGCACCGGAAAACAACAAGAGTTTTTCGGTCAGCGTGGTCTTACCCGCGTCGGGGTGGGAGATGATGGCGAAAGTCCGGCGGCGCCGGGTCTCGTGGGCGTAGGTCACAAAGCGTCCTGACAACAGGGAAAAGGACCGGGGGGACCCGGCCACGCGGGGGCGTGGGAACCCCCGTAAAACCCCGGTATTTTAAGGGTAGGGCCGGGCCGGGCGAGCCGCTTGGGCGCGATTGCTTATAATGGGAGCCATCCGAGGAGCGTTGCAGCGCCGATCAGGCGTGAGGCTCGGATCCCCTCTTCGCAACGACGCTCATCCACTGGTGGCAGTGCGGTGAGCGAGCCTTTATCCCTTGCTGTGCACCCCGGTGGCCTGTTGCCACTCACGGAGATTTGCACATGAATGCACCACTGAAAACCACGTTGCCCACCGATTGCGTGATTGCCGATATCGGCCTAGCCGATTGGGGCCGCAAGGAAATCGCGATTGCCGAAACCGAAATGCCTGGCCTCATGGCCATTCGTGAGGAATACGCCGCCAAACAACCGCTCAAAGGGGCTCGCATCACCGGTTCTCTGCACATGACCATCCAGACGGCGGTGCTGATTGAGACCCTGCAAGCCCTCGGGGCCGATGTGCGTTGGGCTTCCTGCAACATTTTCTCGACCCAGGACCATGCGGCCGCAGCCATCGCCGCGCGCGGCACGCCGGTTTTCGCCATCAAGGGCGAAACCCTGGCCGAGTATTGGGATTACACCCATCGCATTTTTGAGTTTGGCCCCAAAGGCTCCGATGCCGAAGGCCCGAACATGATTTTGGATGACGGCGGCGATGCCACCTTGCTCATGCATTTGGGCAAGAAGGCCGAGCGTGATGCATCGGTGCTGGCCAACCCGGGTAGCGAAGAAGAGGTCTGCCTCTTCAATGCCATCAAGGCCAAATTGGCCGAAGACCCCACCTGGTACAGCCGCAAGAGCGCCAAAATTTTGGGCGTGACCGAGGAGACGACCACGGGGGTGCATCGTTTGAAAGAGATGTCGGCCAAGGGCACCCTCATGTTCCGCGCCATCAACGTGAACGACTCCGTGACCAAGAGCAAGTTCGACAACCTGTACGGTTGCCGCGAATCCTTGGTGGACGGCATCAAGCGCGCCACGGACGTCATGATCGCTGGCAAGATTGCCGTGGTGTGTGGCTACGGTGATGTGGGCAAGGGCAGCGCCCAGGCTCTGCGCGCACTCTCCGCCCAGGTTTGGGTGACCGAGATCGACCCCATCAACGCCTTGCAGGCGGCGATGGAGGGCTATCGTGTCGTCACGATGGACGATGCCTGTAGCCAGGCGGATATTTTTGTCACGGCCACGGGCAACAAGCACGTCATCACGCACGCGCACATGCAAAAGATGAAGGACCAGGCCATTGTGTGCAACATCGGCCACTTCGACAACGAGATCGACATCGCCTCGGTGGAACAGTACACCTGGGAGGAGATCAAGCCTCAGGTTGACCACATCATCTTCCCCGATGGCAAGCGCATCATCATGCTGGCCAAGGGCCGTTTGGTGAACCTCGGTTGTGCCACCGGCCACCCGAGCTTTGTGATGAGCTCGAGCTTTGCCAACCAGACCATTGCCCAAATTGAGCTCTTCTCCCATCCTGATAGCTACGATGTGGGCAAGGTCTATGTGCTGCCCAAGCACCTCGACGAGAAGGTCGCTCGCTTGCACCTCAAGAAGGTGGGCGCCAAGCTCACCGAACTCTCGGACGAGCAGGCCGAGTACATCGGCGTGCCCAAAAACGGGCCCTACAAGCCCGACGCTTATCGCTATTGATGGGGGTATGCGCGCCGATCAGTTGCTGGTGGAGCGCGGCGTGGCGGTCAGCCGCTCGCAAGCGCTTCGTCTGATCGCCCATGGCGTGAGCTGGCGTTCGGCGGGCGGGGCCTTCAAGCCCGTTCGCAAGGGTGGCGAGGAGTTGCCCGAGAACGCCGAGTTCCGGCTCGAGGACGACGCGGAGGCACGCTATGTCTCCCGCGGTGGCCTCAAGCTCGAAGCGGCCTTGCACGCGAGTGGTTGGTCGGTACAGGATTGGCGCTGCCTCGATGTCGGACAGAGTACCGGCGGTTTCACCGACTGCTTGTTGCGCCAGGGCGCGCGCGAAGTGGTGGGCGTGGAAGTAGGGCACGGCCAGTTGGCGGCAGCGCTACAAAACCACCCTCAGGTGCGAACGCTCGAAGGTTTGAACGCCCGCGACTTGGCCCCGCTCGACCCCCGCTTGATGGCTGGCGCGGGGTTCGACTTGGCGGTGGGGGACTTGTCCTTCATCTCGCTCACCTTGGTGCTGCCAGCGGTGGTGGCGCAACTCAAGCCCGGCGGCGCACTGCTTATGCTGGTCAAGCCGCAGTTTGAATTGCAACCCGGTCAGCTGGGCAAGGGCGGCGTGGTGCGTGATCCAAGCTTGTACGCCCAAGTGCAAACGCGCCTCTTGCGCGCAGGCGAGGGCTTAGGTTTGCAGGCCCTGCGCTGGCACGACAGCCCGATCACCGGGGGTGACGGCAACCGCGAATTTTTCATCCAAGCCATCAAGCCCGAGCGGGCATAGAAAGACGACGATGCAAACGCCTTTGAGCTTTGAATTCTTCCCACCCAAGACCCCAGAGGGGGCGACCAAGCTGCGCCAGGCGCGCGCTGAGCTCTATGCCTTAGCGCCTGAGTTTTGCTCGGTCACGTACGGCGCGGGTGGCTCGACGCAAGAGGGAACGTTCAACACCGTGCGCGACATCTTGGCCGAGGGGCAGCAGGCCGCCAGCCATTTCTCCTGCATTGGCGCGACGCGCGCGAGCGTGCGCGAACAATTGGCCCAGCTCAAAACCATGGGGGTGCGCCGTTTGGTCGCCTTGCGCGGCGATTTGCCCAGTGGCTACGGGGCAGGAGGCGAGTTTCAGTATGCGAGCGATTTGGTGGCCTTCATTCGCGCGGAGACCGGCGAGGATTTCCACCTGGAGGTGGCGGCCTATCCCGAGGTGCATCCCCAAGCCAAATCGCCCAGCGCAGATTTACAGGCTTTTGTGACCAAGGTTCGTGCAGGCGCGGATTCGGCCATCACCCAGTACTTTTATAACAGTGATGCCTATTTCCGGTTCGTCGACGAAGCCGACAAACTGGGCGTGCACGTGCCCATCGTGCCCGGCATCATGCCCATCACCAGTTCTTCACAGTTGCTGCGTTTCTCTGACGCCTGCGGCGCGGAAATTCCGCGCTGGATTCGCCAGCGTTTGGTGGCCTATGGTGACGATGTGGCTTCTATTCGTGCCTTTGGCCTGGAAGTGGTGACGGACTTGTGCGACCAACTCTTGTGCGCGGGCGTGCCGGCCTTGCACTTCTACACCATGAACCAGAGCGCGCCGACCCTGGCCATCCTGCGGGGATTGCGCGGGGAGTGAGCTTGTACGCATGGCCGCTTCCAGAGGTCATGTGCTCCGGCGGCGACAAGCGATCCTCCTTTGATCTAGGGCAAACCCTTGTAGCTAAAAGTGTTCTCAAATTGGCCTGTTGAATTTTCAACGGATTGCAAGGAGAGAACATGAAAAAAACCCTTTTGGCTATCGCCGCCCTTAGCTTCGCCACCGCTAGCGCCTTGGCGCAACAAAGCCCTTGGCTGGTGCGCGCACGCATGGTGGACATTGGTTTTGACGTCAGCAACCAAACCTCGGTTGCGGGTCTGAGCGCCAAAGACAAAACGATTCCGGAAGTCGACATCACTTACTTCTTCAACCCCAATGTGGCGGCGGAATTGATTTTGACCGTGCCGCAAAAGCACGATGTCACGGTTGGCGGCGCTGCGGTGGGAACATTCAAGCACCTCCCCCCCACCTTGACGGTGCAATACCACTTTACGCAGCTCCAAGGCTACAAGCCCTACGTGGGCGCGGGTGTGAACTACACCAAGATCATGGGCGTTCATCTGGAGCCGGCGGCCGCGGCGCTCGGCGTCGGCAAAGTCGATCTTGACAACGACAGCGTGGGCTTGGCTTTGCAGGCTGGCGTGGATATCCCCATTGATCAAAACTGGTCGTTCAACGTGGACATCAAGCGCGTGAACCTCAAGACACGCGTGTATGCCGATGGCAACAGCGTGGGAACCCTCAAGCTCAATCCCACGCTCATCGGTGTGGGCCTGGGCTACCGCTTCTGAGGTGGCGCTCAAGCCCATCCAAAAACCCCGCCTTGGCGGGGTTTTTTGTGGCTGGCATCACGGCATCTGGGCGGGTGATCAGCGGTCGTCGTAGCTCACCGTGACGGTCTTGCTGGTGGCGCGGGCTTGGCAGCTCAGCACAAAGCCTTTTTGGGTTTCCCAGCTCTCCAAGGTGAAGTTCTTGTCCATTACCACGTCACCATCGATCACTTTGGCGCGGCAGGTGCAGCACACGCCGCCCTTGCAGGAGTAGGGGATGTCCAGTCCTGCGTCGAGGGCCGCATCGAGGATGTGGTCGCCATGGCCAATGCGCAGTTCGTGGCGTTTGCCGTCGAGCACGATGGTGAGCGCCACCTCGCCCTGCGCGCGGGCGTCCGCGCGGTCGGCCTTGCGTGGCACGGGGGCCGAGCCGGCCGTGACAAAGCGTTCTGTGCGGATGCGATCAGCGGGCACGCCTTGGGCCTTGAGCGTGTTTTCGGTGACTTCGATCATGGCCTCGGGGCCACAAATGAAAACCTCGTCCATGCTCTGAGCGGGCAAAAAGGCTTGCATCAGGGCGGTGACTTTGTCCGCGTCGATGCGCCCTTCGAGCAAGGGGACTTCCTGCGCTTGACGGGAGAGGATGTGGATGAGCGTGATGCGGTTGGGGTACTGATCCTTGAGGTCTTGCAAGGCTTCGTTGAACATCACGCTGTCCATGCGCCGATTGCCATAGACCAGGGTGAACTTGGCGTGATCGCTCTCCTCCATCGTGCTGGCCAGGATGGAGAGGATGGGCGTGATGCCCGAGCCCGCCGCAAAGCCCACGCGATGCAGTGCCCGAGGCCGTTGCACGATAAAGCGTCCCTCTGGGGGCATGACCTGGAGCTTCTGACCCGCTTGCAATTCGCGCGCGGCCCAGTTGGAAAACAAACCACCCGCCACGGGGCGAATACCCACTTGCAAATGCCCTTGGTCGCGCAGGCGGCTGCGCGTAGAGCAGATCGAGTAATTGCGCCGCAGGTCCTGGCCTTGAACTTGGGCGCGCAGGGTGAGGAACTGCCCCGGTTCGAAGGCAAACGTTTCGCGCAAGGCCGGGGGCACACTCAGTGTGACCGCGACCGAGCCATCGGCTTCAGGATCAATTCGGCTGACGGTGAGTTCATGGAAGCGGGGAGAGGCAGACATGGCAAAACTCGGTCAATGGGGTTTGAAATAGTCAAAGGGCTCGAGGCAATCCAAGCACCTGTAGAGCGCCTTGCAAGCGGTAGAACCGAAATTCGAGGTGAGAGTGGTATTGGCCGATTGGCATTGGGGGCAGGGTACGGCTTCGGTTTGTGTGGCGCGGGGCAAGAAGCGCAGCACTTGCGTGCCGGCGGGGTGGCCCGTGAGGTCCATCTCGTCTTGGGGCGGGGCAATGCCGTAGTCACGCAGTTTCACGCGCGCTTGGGCGCTCATCCAGGCGGTGGTCCATGCGGGGGCGAGTTGGGTGATCACCTCCCCTTCCAGGCCATGCTCGGCCAAAGCGGTGCGAATGTCGTCCTCGATTTGCGACATCGCAGGACAGCCGCTGTAGGTGGGCGTGATCACGATCTGCCAGCGTCCGTCGAGCGCACGCACGTCGCGCAAGATGCCCATCTCCGCCAGGGTGACGACCGGTATCTCCGGGTCGGTGAGACGTTCGAGCACGGCCCATACCGCGGCGGCGTCTGGCGTGGGGGTGGCATTTGCCGAGGCCATGCCGCGCTCTACCACTGGGCGCCAGGGTGGGCACGCGCGAGGCTTTGCATTTCCGCCAACAAATAGCCCAGATGCTCGGAGTGCACGCCTTGTTTGCCCGTGGTCACAAAGCCGCCATCGCTGGGGCGTGCCAGTGTGGCCTCGGCTAAAGTGGCGTCCACCATCGATTGCCATTCCCCGCGCAAACTCGCCGTGTTCACGCCCACGCCGGCTTTCACCGCAGCGGCTTCGTAATGGCTGGGGGTCCAAAACTCTTGCGTGTAAGACCACAGGTGGTCCAGTGCCGCCTGCGCGCGCTGGTGGGATTCGGCCGTGCCGTCGCCCATGCGCACCAGCCAATCGTGTGCGTGGCGCAGGTGGTAGCGCGCTTCTTTGAGCGACTTGGCGGCGATGGCGGCGAGTTGCGTGTCCTGAACGTGCTGCAGTTTGTCCCAGACCAGCACCATGAAGGCGCTGTAGAGAAAGTTGCGCGCGATGGTGACCGCGTAATCACGGTTGTCGCTCGCATAGCCCACCAGGGGGCCGTGATGCGGCAATTCCAGCAAGGTGTAGTTGCGAAACGCCGGCACGTCCCGGAAATATGCGTAAGTGTCTTCGGTGCTGCCGTCTTGCGCCAATTCCGCCACATATTGGTAGAGCAGGCGCGCTTGGCCAATGAGGTCAAGGCTGTTGTTGGCCAAGGCCAAGTCCTCTTCGAGGATGGGGCCGTGACCGCACCACTCCGCATTGCGTTGGCCCAGCACCAGCGCGTTATCCGCCAGATGCAGCAAGTACTCGGTGTTCATCACATATGCCCCACTTCACCGGGGATGTCGTAGAAGGTGGGGTGGCGGTAGATCTTGTCGCCCGCCGGTTCAAAGAACTCGGCTTTGTCGTTAGGCTCGCTCGCGGTGATGCTTTGGGAGGGCACGACCCAGATGCTCACCCCCTCTTGGCGACGGGTGTAGACATCGCGCGCCATTTGCAGCGCATGTTGCGCGTCGCTGGCGTGCAGGCTCCCACAGTGCTTGTGTTCCAAGCCTTGCTTGCTGCGAATGAACACTTCCCACAGGGGCCATTCTTTCAAGGCGGGTTTGGATGTGCTCATGCGGCCTCCTTGAGTTTGCGTTGGGCTTGTTTCTCCGCATGGGCGAGGGCGGC
>JACCED010791105.1_pt1 | contig 11640 bp, 8 predicted proteins | sample 7455021 | NCBI WGS metagenome assembly JACCED01 (sample SAMN15323456, study PRJNA562643) | freshwater metagenome | isolation source: river surface water | place: USA:Blue River Watershed | collected 2017-08-19
AATTATATAATATTAAATAAAAAATACTAGATATAATATTATTTTTTTTAAAATATATCTTGTATTATATAAATTAATTTCATATTAAAGATAAAAAATTTTAATTAATTTCATATTAAAGATATTAAATAAAAATGGTTGTTGTTAAAAAATACACAAGTTCTCAAATCTCTGAATTATCAAATGTTACTGGACGTGTATTATATGATTCAGCCTTAAATGTATTAAAATTTAACGATTCAACTACGTATAATAACATTTTACTTCACAAAGATAATAGCAATAATGTATCAGGTATTAATAATGTAATAACTACTGGTAATTTAGGTATTAATACTACATCCCCAGATAAACAAGTAGAAATAAATAGTGCTAGTGGTGATTGTTTAAGATTAACCTATAATGATAATAATGGATCTGCTACTAATTATTCTGATTTTACATTATCTAATACTGGTGATTTAACAATTACCCCATCTGGTAGTGATACCACTTTAGCTAGTAGTTTAACAGTAAATAATGCTACAACTTTATCTAGTACATTAGATGTAACTGGTGTTATTAATTTTAATAATACAACTGATGCAACTAGTAGTACTAATGGTGGATGTTTAACTATTGATGGTGGTGCAGCTGTTGCTAAAAAATTATATGTAGGTACTGATTTAACAGTTGGTGGAAATTTATATGTTTCTGGTACTACTACTACTGTTAATTCTACTACTGTAGATGTTACTGATAATATATTAAAATTAAATAGTGGTCCATCTGGTTCTAATTATGATTCTGGTTTAATTATAGAAAGATATCAAAGTAGTAATGATGCCGGAACTGGTGATGTTATGTTAGATGTTGCAAAAGAAACTGAAACTATTCAATCATCAACTACTAATACTATTACTTTATCATCTGGAGCAAATTCTTTAAATGATTATTATAAAGGTTGGTGGATTAAAATTACATCTGGTGATGGACAAGATCAAGTTAGAAAAGTAATTGGGTATAATGGAACAACAAAAGTTATGACTTTAGAATCTAATTTTACAACTAATCCAGTTTCTTCTGATACTGTATCTTTATATAATAAACCATATAGTACTATGATATGGCAAGAAAGTAATAATAGATTTATTACTGCATTTGCTCAACAAGATGTTCCTACTGGTCAATTACAAATATTAGATTATGCTGATTTTGCTTGTAATGGATTTAGTATTTTATCTGAAAGTGCTAGTACATCTAACTCTACAGGTGCTTTTATCTTACCTGGTGGTATTGGTATTTCAAATACTACTGATGCAGTTAGTTCAACCAATGGTGGTACTATCACAACTGCTGGTGGTGTTGCAATTGCTAAAAAATTATTTGTTGGTACTGATTTATCTATTGGTGGTAATTCTACTTTAACTGGAACTTTAGGTGTAACTGATGCTACTACTCTTTCTAGTACTTTAGATGTTACTGGAGTTACTAATTTAAATAATACTACAGATGCTACTAGTAGTACTGCTGGTGGTGCTTTAACAGTAGATGGTGGTGCAGCAGTTGCTAAAAAATTATTTGTTGGTACTGATTTATCTATTGGTGGTAATTCTACTTTAACTGGAACTTTAGGTGTTACTGATGCTACTACTCTTTCTAGTACTTTAGATGTTACTGGAGTTACTAATTTAAATAATACTACTGATGCTACTAGTAGTACTGCTGGAGGTGCTTTAACAGTAGATGGTGGCGCAGCTATTGCTAAAAAATTATTTGTTGGTACTGATTTATCAATTGGTGGTAATTCTACTTTAACTGGAACTTTAGGTGTAACTGATTCCACTACTCTTTCTAGTACTTTAGATGTTACTGGAGTTACTAATTTAAATAATACTACAGATGCTACTAGTAGTACTTCTGGTGGTGCTTTAACTATTGATGGTGGTGCAGCAGTTGCTAAAAAATTATTTGTAGGTGATGATTTTGATGTTACTAATGATGCTACAATTGGTGGAACTTTAGGAGTTACTAGTGCTACTACTCTTTCCAGTACTTTAGATGTTACTGGAGTTACTAACTTAAATGATACTACTGATGCTACTAGTAGTACTGCTGGTGGTGCTTTAACTATTGATGGTGGTGCTGCTGTTGCTAAAAAATTATTTGTAGGTGATGATTTTGATGTTACTAATGATGCTACAATTGGAGGAACTTTAGGAGTTACAAGTGCTACTACTCTTTCTAGTACATTAGATGTTAGTGGAGTTACTAATTTAAATAATACTACCGATGCTACTAGTAGTACTGATGGTGGGGCTTTAACTATTGATGGTGGTGCAGCAGTTGCTAAAAAATTATATGTTGGTGATGATTTTGATGTTACTAATGATGCTACAATTGGTGGTACTTTAGGAGTTACAAGTGCAACTACTCTTTCTAGTACTTTAGATGTTACTGGAGTTACTAACTTAAATGATACCACAGATTCTACCAATAGTACTTCAGGTGCATTAGTTGTAGATGGTGGTGTTGGTATTGCTAAATCACTTTATGTTGGCGATGATTTTGATGTAACTAATAATGCTACAATTGGTGGAACTTTAGGAGTTACTAGCGCAACAACTCTTTCTAGTACCTTAGATGTTACTGGAGTTACTAACTTAAATGATACCACAGATGCTACTAATAGTACTTCAGGTGCATTAGTTGTAGATGGTGGTGTTGGTATTGCTAAATCACTTTATGTTGGTGATGATTTTGATGTAACTAATAATACTACAATTGGTGGTACTTTAGGAGTTACAAGTGCAACTACTCTTTCTAGTACTTTAGATGTTACTGGAGTTACTAATTTAAATGATACTACTGATGCTACCAATAGTACTTCTGGTGCATTAATTGTAGATGGTGGTGTTGGTATTGCTAAATCACTTTATGTTGGTGATGATTTTGATGTAACTAATAATACTACAATTGGCGGTACTTTAGGAGTTACGAGTGCTACAACTCTTTCTAGTACTTTAGATGTTACTGGAGTTACTAACTTAAATGATACTACTGATGCTACTAATAGTACATCGGGTGCATTAGTGGTAGATGGTGGCGTAGGTATTGCTAAATCACTTTATGTTGGTGATGATTTTGATGTAACTAATAATACTACAATTGGTGGAACTTTAGGAGTTACTGATGCAACAACGTTATCTAGTACTTTAGATGTTACTGGAATTACTAATTTAAATAATACTACTGATGCTACAGATAGCACATCAGGTGCATTAGTTGTAGATGGTGGTGTTGGTATTGGTAAAACTCTTTATGTCGGTGATGATTTTGATGTAACAAATAATACAACTATGGGTGGAACTTTAGAAGTAACTGGATTAGCAACATTTTTAGGAGGTGCAAGTATGGGTGGTACTTTTAATATTACTGATACAACAGATTCATCAAGTTCAATAACTGGTGCATTTACAGTTGCTGGTGGTGTTGGTATTGCTAAAAAATTATATGTAGGAACTGATTTAAATATTGGTGGTAACTCTACCTTAACTGGTACTTTAGGCGTAACTGATGCTACTACTTTATCAAGTACCTTAGATGTTACTGGTATTGTTAATTTAAATGATACAACTGATGCAACTACTAGTACAGCTGGTGGTGCTTTAACAATAGATGGTGGTGCTGCAGTTGCTAAAAAATTATTTGTTGGAACTGATTTATCTATTGGTGGTAATTCAACATTAACTGGAACTTTAGGAGTTACAAGTGCAACAACTCTTTCTAGTACTTTAGATGTTACTGGAGTTACTAATTTAAATAATACAACTGATGCAACTAGTAGTACAGCTGGTGGTGCTTTAACAATAGATGGTGGTGCTGCGATTGCTAAAAAATTATTTGTTGGTACAGATTTATCAATTGGTGGTAATTCTACATTAACTGGTACTTTAGGAGTAACTGCAGCAACTACTCTTTCTAGTACCTTAGATGTTACTGGAGTTACTAATTTAAATAATACTACTGATGCAACTAGTAGTACTTCTGGTGGTGCATTAACTATTGATGGAGGTGCAGCAGTTGCTAAAAAATTATTTGTTGGTACCGATTTATCTATTGGTGGTAATTCAACATTAACTGGTACTTTAGGAGTAACTAGTGCTACAACTTTATCTAGTACATTAGGTGTTACTGGAGCTACAACTTTATCTAGTACATTAGGAGTAACTGGTGCGACAACTTTATCTAGTACATTAGGAGTAACAGGAGGAGTTACATTCTTAGATACAACTGATGCATCTAGTTCTACAACTGGAGCATTAAAAATAGCTGGAGGGGTAGGTATTGCTAAAAAATTATATGTTGGAACAGATTTTGCTGTTGGTGGTAATTCAAGTTTAACAGGTACTTTAGGCGTAAATGGTGCAACAACTTTATCTAGTACATTAGGTGTAACTGGAGCTACTACTTTATCTAGTACTTTAGGTGTAACTGGTGCTACCACTTTATCTAATACATTAGGTGTTACTGGCGCTACTACTTTATCTAGTACTTTAGGTGTAACTGGTGCAACTACTTTATCTAGTACATTAGGTGTAACTGGTGCAGTTACATTATTAGATACAACAGATGCTTCTAGTTCTACCACTGGTGCATTAAAAGTGGCAGGAGGAGTTGGTATTGCTAAAAAATTATATGTTGGTACTGATTTTGCAGTTGGTGGTAATTCAAGTTTAACTGGTACTTTAGGAGTAACTGGTGCTACTACTTTATCTAGTACTTTAGGTGTAACTGGTGCTACAACTTTATCTAGTACTTTAGGAGTAACTGGTGCTACAACTTTATCTAGCACATTAGGTGTAACTGGTGCTACAACTTTATCTAGTACTTTAGCAGTTACTGGTAATAGTACTTTAACAGGTAGTGTTGGTGTAGGTACAACTTCTCCAGATAAAAAAGTAGAAATTAATAGTAGTACTGGAGATTGTTTACGTTTAACTTATGATGATGCTGATGGAACTGCTACAAATTATGTAGATTTATTAGTAACTTCTAGTGGTGATTTAACATTAACCCCATCTGGAGGTAATATTAATATTACATCTCATAATGGTTCAACAACTGGTCTTAAATTAAATGGAACTTTAGTTACATCAACAGCTACTGAATTAAATTATGTAGATACAACTCCAGGTGTTGCAGAAGCTAGTAAAGCATTAGTTGTTGATGCTAATAGAGATATTGTTAATATTAATTATTTAGAAGCATCTCATGGTGTATTCTTAAAACAAAATTCTGCAAATAATACTATTGATTATCCAGTTAGTTTAATTGTAACACCAAATACTGATGCTGCTATTGGTTTAGGTTGTGGTATTGAATTTAACTCAGTTAATGATAATGATGATATTTATAATGCTGGTTATATTAATTATGTTTCATCTAGTATTACAAATAATGAAGAATCCGGATATTTTGATTTTAAATTAGCAAATAGTGGATCTATTGATTCTATTATGACATTATCAAATAATGGTGTATTAACATGTACTAGTTTTGTTGAAACTTCGGATATGAGAGTTAAAGATAATATTCAAGAAACTATTAGTCAAGAATCTTTAGATAAAATTTTACAAGTTAATGTTAAAACTTATCATTTTAAAAAGGATGAAGAAAAAAGAAATCATACAGGTATTATTGCTCAAGAATTAAAAGAAATTTTACCAGAAGCTGTTGTTATTGGTGCAAAAGATGATTTAGATGATTTCCATGCTATCCATTATACTGAATTAATTCCTCATTTAATTAATTGTGTTAAAGAATTACATAAAGAATTACAAGAATTAAAAAAAAATAATTAAAAAGAATTCTAGTAAATTTTAAAAAATTATAATAACTTATTTTTTTTTTAATTTAATACTAATTTTATATTAAATCTTTATTTGTAATATAATAAAAAATTGAATAAACAATATTAGATTAATACTATTAAAATTTTATAAATAATATGAGTTTATCATCTTTTAAGTTTATAGATTTATGTTCTGGAACTGGAGCATTTAATATTGTTTTATCAAAATATGGAGCTAAATGTGTATTTTCTAATGATTATGATAAATCTTCTGAAAAAATAAATAATTCTAACAATTTATGTGATAATTTTGTATATGGCGATATAAATACATTAGATTTAAATAAAATACCAAATCATGATATTTTAACTGCTGGATTTCCATGTCAACCATTTTCAATTGCCGGTGAACGAAAAGGCTTTGAAGATATTAGATCTAATGTGTTTAAAACAATACTACAGATTTTAAAAATACATAAACCTAAAATTATTATTTTAGAAAATGTTAAAAATTTAAAAACTATTAATAATAAACAAGATTATAATTTAATTAAAAATTCTTTAATTGATTTAAACTATTTTATTATTGATAATATATTAAATACTTCTTTAATTAGTGGTATTCCTCAAAATAGAGAGAGATTATATATTATTGGTTTTTTAGATATAAATATATATAATAATTTTGATTTAAATTTTCCATTAGTTAATAAAAAAAATATATCTGATTTTTTAGAAAAAGATATTCCAGATAAATATTATTATACTAATAAATATAAAATATATAATTTATTAGTTGAAAATATAAAAGAACATATTAATAAAAATATAGTTTATCAATATAGAAGAACATTAGTTAGACAAAATAAAAATAATAATGTTCCAACATTAACAGCTAATTGTGGAACAGGTGGACATAATGTACCTATTATTTTAGATGATAAAGGAATTCGGAAATTAACACCAAGAGAATGTTTTAATTTACAAGGATTTCCATCTAATTATATATTACCAACTGATTTATCTGATGGAAAATTATATAAATTAGCTGGTAATAGTATTACTATTAATGTTTTAGAATTAATTATAAAAAAAATAATTTATGCTATAAATTCTTAATTGAATCATGGAAAATTAATTTTAAATTTAATAACTGTTGATATAAATTATTAAATTTAATTCTAGGTCTTCTTTTTTGTTTTATTTGATCTAAAAATGTTTGTTGTTTATTTATTAATATATTTATCCAGATAGTATCTTTATTTGATATTTTTAATTCATATATTTTAAATATATATTTATTATATTCTGTACAATCAACAAAATATATCCAATCCCAAGATTCTGTAGGACCAAAACTAATAGGCCCAATTGAACTAAATGCTTTAATTTCTATTTTTTTATTTTTAATGAACTTATTATTAAATTTAAGTATTAAATCACCGTTAGAATAAGAATCCCAAATTGGCATTATATTATATTTCTTATATATACTATATTTTACAATATTTTCAGATATTTCTGATGGAAAATTATTATGTCTAATTTTTTTATATTTTATTGATAAATTTAATTTATCTATAAATTTATTATATTCTATATATTTATCTAAAAACTGATATATTGTATTATAATTAAAAGTTTCATTTTTATATTTTTTATATAATATATATTTTTTAATATAATTAGAAATAATAATAATTGCTAAATCTTTATTCATAATTATTTAATTTATTAAATATATAATTCAATTTTATAATTTAACTAAGTCTTTTAATTGTATAAGGTTTTAAATGATTTAAAATATATGTTTCTAACCATTTAGGCATATTAATTGGTTTAATATCATTTAAACTTTTTTTTGGTAACCATTCATATCTTTTTCTAGAATTTGGATATAAACTAGGTGGACTAGTAATAATAGATCCATCTGATTTAATATCCCAACCTATTTTTTTATTATCGACTAAAATTCTATTCATATTTGGAATTTTAGAATTATATTTAAAATATAAATGAATACTACCACCTGGAGATTTTACAGTTGGTGTTATAATTTCTGGATAATTTTTAGAAAGAGTATTCCATAGTTTCATACCATTATCTTTAATATCAATATCTAAAACTAATAAATTATTTTTTTTTCCTGTTAAAATTCCAATATTTGGAGATATATAATGTGGAACAACTGTTTCTTTTTTATTTTGCCAATTTGGAATTAATACTTGTTTACCAACCATTGGAATTGATATATAATTAAATTTATTATAGTATTGCCATGGTAATAATTTTTCTCCTTTTTTAGTTTGTAAATAATCTATTTTATTTTCTTTAATTTTAATACTCATTATAATTAAAAATATTTATTTATTAATATATTAAAAAAAATAATTTATTTTAGTTTAATTAATTTTAATTTTAGTTTAATTAATTTTATAAAAAAAATAATATTAAGATAATGAATTTTAAATATATATTAATTACAATCTAATTGATTAGTGTAATCTAATTGATTAGTGTAATCTAATTGATTAGTGTAATCTAACTGATTAGTGTAATCTGATTGAGTTACTATTACTTCTTTATAATTATTATTACAAGTAAATTGTTTATTTAATATAAATAAATTTTTTATTTCATAATAATCGTCAGTAATAATTTCTTCACTAAATATATTAGTAATTTTAAGTTTAAAAGGGACTTCAACTTTATTATAATAAATAAAATATAAACCCATCATAGTTGAATCATCTCTTTTCATTTCTATCCAATTATTATTTTGATAAATAAATATAGATGAAACTTGACATTTAAAATTTTCCGGTTGAATCGATAACCAATAATAGTTAATTTCATCTATTCTTAATTGAATTGAATCTTTAGAAATAATATCAGGGCATGTAATAAATTCCCAATTTATATTTTTTCTGCCTGGCTCTTCTTGTATTAATTCATTATATGTTTCAGTAAATAGATCTAAATCTCCAAATTTACATTCAGGACATATATCTGTAACTATTGCATTAATATTTCGATTTTTATATTTTATATTAACACATGTCCCACATGATAATGAATTATTATATTGTCTAGAATTTATAGCAACTCCATATTTAAAATTCATATTTTTTTGTGTCCATATAGATTTAAATCCACATGCTCCACCATAAATTTGACCACCATAAATTGTGGCATCGCCTTGATAATTGATTTGATAACTTAATTTAATTAATAGACTAAATAATAATTGTAATAAAATAATTTGATACATAATTTTAATAATTGATAATTAATTTGATAATGTTGAGAAAGAGTATATTATTTAGCATTTTTTTATTAAAAAAAAAATAAATTAATTATTTTATTTTTATATTAATTTTATTTAATTTATTAAATCAATTAATTATTATGGTAATACCCCATTATATCTACCATCTGGAAATTTACAAATTTCATTTTGACAAATTTCACCATCAAATAAATTTAAATTAGTATCACATAAAATACCATCTGGTAATCCATAGCAACCAAAATTATATGCTGGTAATGTTTTTGGTAAAGCTTCAATAACTGGTTTACAGCCATCATTTAAACAATAAGAATGTAAAACATTTCCAGGAATTGTACAATCAGACCCATCATTTAAATATGTAATAGCACATGTATCTACAGTTGGACAATTATAAGTTTGACATTTTTTTAATGGTACTGGAGGTACAATAGGATTAGTATTACAAATACCTGTTGCTGAACAAGTACCTGATAGATTATTAATTTGACAGGAACTACCTGTTAATGATAAAGAACATGTTCCACGTTTAGTATCACAAGATGTACATTGAGGACAAGTTGGACATGTTCTTGCTCTTTTTAATTCTCTTAAATTTGCAAATACATTAGGTAAATAAATAGCTAATAATATTAATTTTTTAAACATAATAATTTTTTGATTAATTGATTATTTTACTTATTATATAAGTTTATTTTTAAATACTAATTAATTAAGTATTAATTAAGTGCTAAATACTAATTAATTAAGTATTAATTAAATTACATTTTTTTATATATAAATTAGTAAGAGCATATGTAAACATACAAAATGTAAAAATATTATATAGTGTTCTATTAATATAAGAAAATAATAATAATATAACTAATATTAATGTATAATAAAATAAATAAATTTTCCAATCCATTTTGATTATATAAAAAAAAATAAATTAAATTTATAAAAATAAATTTAAAAATTAACTTAAATTTATAAACTAGAATAAATTTATAAACTAGGTTTTATATTTTGTCTAAATACATCAGTATTTTTAAATTCTCTAATAGCATAATATGCATCTTTTGTATCTCCATTTTCTTTAATTATTCCATAATTATTTTCACCATTATGAGAACCTTTCCAACTTTCATTACTATAAGAAAATAGTTCATAACCTAAATAATTTGGATATTTTTTAAGACATTCAATATTACCCCATGAAAAATTCCATAAAGCAGTCCATTGTTCATGATCACGATATGTGCCATATTCAGAAATAATTAAATAAGAATTTTTTAATTCTATATCAGAATAATACTCTTTAATTACATTTTGTAAGACATCTCCATGTGTTTGAGCATGATTGCTATAAAAATACATATTAATACCTACTATATATTTTGATTTAATATAATTTGGTATTTTATTATATATAAATTTTGCTGTCTTAAATTTATCATCAAAAATAGATGAATGCATTATATATTTAGAAGAATCTAATGAATATATTGTTTCAATACTATAAATAATATTATCTATATTTCCAAAGTATTCATTACCTACTGTATATATTTTTACACATTTATAATTTTTTACAGAATTTATAAGTTTTTGTATAGAATTAATATCTCTAGTATCTAATAAATTATTAGAAATACCAATTTCTACTGATAAGTTTAATTGATCACATAATTGTAAAAATGATGAATGATCTCGTTTAGGATCTAAATAATATGTTCTAATATTATTAAATCCTAATGATTTTACGGTTTGTAATGATTTAGATGATGATGGATTAGAATATATATTTTTATATTCTTCTGTAAACCAATCATCACAATAAGTAATTGATGGATTACTACAAGAATATGCAACTCCATATATTCCTTTTAATTGATGCATTTTAAATTGATTTGATATATAAGATGATAAAACTTTTTAATAAGATAGTGTTTAGGGTTATATAAATATGAATATTTAAATAATAAAAAAAAATAATTAATATTTAAATTTAATATACTCTAATTACGATTAGAATAAATTTAGAATGTATATTAATGTAAATAATTTAGATTATTTAAAAAATATTATATATATATTTTTTCATAGAAGTATTATTAATATATATGTAAAATTAGGACTAATAATAATAATATATTATATCATAAAAGCAATTAAAATTTCTAATGGTAAAATAATATTAATTGATGATTTATATATTTATATTATAAATTGTATAACTATTTCTTTATTAATAATTAGATTAATTATTAGTCATATTAATTATAAAAATAATATTAAATTAATAGATAAAATTTATAATAGTGCTATTAATTTATATACTAATTATATATGTTATTATCAATTTGATGATGAAATAAATGATGAAATAAATGATGAAATAAATAATAATTATTCCCATCAAATAATAATTACCAATAATAATCCTAATATAAATTATCCTAATACAAATAATCCTAATATAAATTATCCTAATACAAATAATCCTAATATAAATTATCCTAATACAAATAATCCT
>JACCED010164768.1_pt1 | contig 11638 bp, 13 predicted proteins | sample 7455021 | NCBI WGS metagenome assembly JACCED01 (sample SAMN15323456, study PRJNA562643) | freshwater metagenome | isolation source: river surface water | place: USA:Blue River Watershed | collected 2017-08-19
GCCAGCGACAAACGCCCTAGCGGTCGTGCCCTCTTGCGCTCGCAGCACGTTGCTGAACACGCCAGAGCCAGAGGTCCGGGTGCGCACATAAATGATTTCGATGTTGCCAAGGGAATCTTGCAGGACAGCCTTGAACCAATTGTTCGTGGACGGGACTGCGCCAGCGCCAACGTTGGCCACCGGGAAGAAGTCGGCCTTCGACGACTCGATCGTCAGGCTGGTTGCGGAGGCGTCGATGCCCGCGGCAAGCAGCGCTCTGGCACTGTTGGAAAATAGTTGAGGCATCTAGCTCTCCTTCAATGCTTCCGAATTATCATTGGTGACCCGCTTGAGACTGCATGGCGGCAAGCCTCTCCTCGAGTGCGACGACGCGCTTCGCAAGCTCAATCGCGGAAACCAAGGCCGCGTTTCCGTATGCCAGGTTCAAGGTCTTATCTTCATCGGCACCAACGGAAACAACCTCTGGCAGTAACTCCTGCCACGCCTGGGCTGAAGAGCCCGCCTGGCGAGCCTTCGTGTCAATCCGGGTGTAGGTGCCGTTCTTGACGGTGGCGAGGCGATCAACGAAGTCGGAAGGTAGGTCCACCCAATCTTCCTTTAGGCGCTCGTCTGAATAAGCTGTGACGTTGCCAGCAGAAACCATGTCCCCATTTCCGAGGTTCGTATACCAGCGCCAAGTGGTTGCGCTCCAGCCGCCAACGCCGAAGTAGCCATCTGGGCGCAGATGCAAAGAAGTGCCGTAAGCGCCAGTGCAGTGAAAAGTAATGTTGGCGAGGTTTGAATCGCCTGTTCCGCCGTTGTTGCGAACCTCAAGCGCGCTGACGTTCGCCCCCTGCGAGCCGGCAATTGGCCCGGTTACAAGCCTGCCTGTAAGCGTTCCGCCGCTCAAAGGCAGGTAGCTGGAGAGCGATGAGCTGGTGATGTACCCGCTCGGGTTCGTGGCGTTGTACGGCGTAAAACCCAGCGCAGTCGTCACATCGCCAGAGCTCAGGGTTACTGCGCCTGTGCGTGTGTTGAAGCTGGTGACGCCGCCGTCAATCTGGATGTTTCCAGAGCCAAGAACACTGACGCCATTGACGGTCTTGATGCTCGTGCCGGACGTCAAGATCGTCTGGTACGTGCTCGCAGCATTCGCCGAAGTCAGGTAGGTGCTGGCAGCGGTGGCCGACGTCAGATACGTGCTCGCGGCCGTAGATGATGTCAGGTACGGCGCAAGGTCAGAGGCGACGAGCTTCTGACCCAGCTCGTTGTTGAGGTTCGTGAAATTGGCATCGACCTCCACGTTGGTCAGCGGAGACCCTTTGCCAGCGCGGGTGACGATGGTTGCCATTCAGTTCCCCAGTCAGGATGCAGTGATGGTCCAGGTGATGGCCATCGCGTCGGCAGCGCCCTTGTTCACCACGGCAAACGTGGTGCGGCACAGCATGGTTCCTGCGGAGCCTGCGTTAAAGATACCAGCCTCAACCAGAGCGCCAGTGCCTGTGCCAGCAGGGAAGCTGGCGGTGTAGGTCACAACGTTGGCTGCGGAGGTGGCGGATGCCAGGGCCACGCGGCCAGCCTCACCACCCAGGGCGGTGTCGCCAGCGGCAGCGGCCGTAGACGTAGTGCCAACGGCCATGTGGGTCATGGCCACAGGGGAGTTGGCGGTGGTCTTGAGCATGCTGGCAGCGATGAACTCTTTGCCAGCAGCAACCACCAGGTTCTTGATCTGACGGGTGTCTTTGATCAGACCGTTCTCATCGAACAGCGTGATCTGGACATCGCCAGTGATTTTGATCGTGTCGTTGATCATGGGAGCGCTCCTTAAAAATAGGTGGCTGTGCCCACGTAGTCTTCGGCGAAGTACGTGATGTCACAGTAGTCTTGGGAAATGATTGAACCGCTGTCAGCAATACCGACCGAGTCGGAGTAGGCAGGCTGAACAGCGATGACTGCCGAGTCTTGAATGAAGGTGACGTTGCTGAACGTGGTCGACAGCGAGAAGTCGAAACCGTCAGTTGCACCAAAGCCGTCGTTCATGGCGAAGCCATCGGACAACGACTTGCTGTGCGCGATCGACAGCTCGTCAACAACTGGCTGGCTGTCGGCGAGCGCTTTGCTCGCGGAAAGGACGACAAGGTCCGTAATTGCAGACGCATCGGCCAGCAGTTTGCTGTACGTGATGGTTGTCTGGTCTTGAGCCACGACGGCATCAGCCAGGGCCTTGGCGACGCTCTTCGATGCAGAGTCGACGATGGCCTGCGCATCACCGAATGGCTTGGTCAGGACATAGGCCAGCGCCTCAGACATGGCGACCGAGTCGGTGGCTGCCTTGGCGATGTTGAGTGCGACAGCATCCGGCAGGCTGAACGTGTCGGCGTAGTCGCGCAGGAAGATCAGGGTGACCAGCACGCTATCCTCGAACGACACCTCTTCGGCCAACACCTTACCGACAGACCGCGTGGTCGAGTCATCAAACGAGAGCGAGTCCTGGAACGGCTTGCTCAGCAGAAGCGAGACGCCATCTGTGGTGACGACAGAGTCCGCAACGAACTTGTAGAGGCCGGTCGAGTCCAGCTCCGCATCGACTACGAGCTCCACATAGGCGATCTCAGTCGCAGGCACCTGGTAGGCGACCTGGACAGACGGATTCATTACGCCGATGGAAGCTCGAATCGCCATCAGAAGTCCTCGCGAATCTTGAATTTGAGGACGTCGTACACGGTCTGCACCTGGCCGTCAGCGAAGGTGATCTCGATCTCGCCCTCGTAATCGCCAGCAGCACCCTGCAACATTGCTGGCGCAGATGCCGGGTAGAAAGCGACTTTGCCCAGGGCTGCATCAACGACAGAGCCGACGACGGTTGCCGCAAGCGTGGTCGACCCGACGGGCCGGAAGTACATGCGCACGGTTGCACCGTTCAGCGATATGGCGGACTCGGTGGTCTGGTCGGTCAGCGTGCAGACCAGGGCAGGGCGGGTGTCGCCTTGAACGAGCTTGATCTTTTCGGCCATCTCAAATCTTCCTTAACTTCACGCTCAGGTTCGAGCGCACATGGCCGTGCAGGGCGCGGCTGCGAGCGACGTTCACGCCTTGGTCGAACTTGAGCTTGTGGACGCCTGCCAGCTCGGGGCTGGTGTACGCCTTGCCAGCGCTGGACATCAGGCGGTGCAGAGCGCCAGAGGCGATGATTTCGGCGTAGTCCTCGAAGATGACGTCGTCGATCTGGCTCGAGGCCCGGGTGGGCTTGAGGGCTACACGCAAGGTCAGGCCGTTGGGGTAGCGCTTGTCAGGCAGTGGCCACACGCTGATCGAGCGCTCCTCTTTCTGGAGGTAGCCCTTGGGGGTGCTGCCGCTGCCGGTGTTGTACGAGGCGAAGAGGCGGTTGTAGACCGCGGCGTCGCGCACGATGTCGGGGGCGATCGGGTCGATCGGGTTGTTTTCAACCCACGCCTTCTGGACCTTCACGACCAGGTAGCCGTCTGGCGGCTCGAGCTCGTAGTCGTTGATGCCTTGCAGCAGGGTGATCGGGTCGTGGTCGCGGGTGAGCACCAGGCTCTTCTCACAGAACTCGATGCACGAGTTGCGGATCGCCAGCAGCACGACGGGCTCGGGTGCGCCAGGCACCTCGGTGAGCACGTAGGGGAAGAAGGCTTCGTAGTTCGTCATACGACGCCTCCAAGCTGTACGGCGGTGGTGTTGGGTACGCCGCCAGCGCGGTTGACGATGGCGGAGTAGGCGTTGTCCTTGGTGAGCTTGATGCCCAGCTTGTTGGCGAAGGACGAGAGGTACATCGCCTGCTGGGCAGGGTTCGATGTGAACTCAGTGTCTTTGCCGTAGGCGCGGTACAGGACCCAATCAATCATCGGGTCGAAGTACATGTCGGCCAGGGACAGGTCGTCTGTCATGGCGTCGACTGTCGCGGGCTTCTGAGACAGCAGCACCTCGATCTTCGTGCCAGCCAGGACGGGCGGGTAGACGAAGTAGGTGGTGGGTGCGCGGTCGTCCACTGTGAAGTGGCGGACCTCGTTCTTCTTGGTGCCGGTGTGCCAGCCCGGGTCGAACTGGTCGAGGACCTCGCGCTCGATAAGGCGGATGGCTCGGCCAGGGGTGACGCCGTCAGACGCCACGTTGCGCACCACGTCCATCAGCTTGAAGCAGTCGGCCGGGGTGTCTTGCTTGGTGCCAGCAGCCAACGTAACCACGCGCTGCGAGGGGCTGGAGTCGGGGCGGGCAACAGCTACGGCGCGTTGCGCGTCGTCAGTCCAGAGGATCAGCTCTTCATCCTCCCAGCGCCGAAGGCTTGGGTCGGTGTCGTTGAGCAGATACCTAGCGCGTGAGATTACGTCAGAGACTTTCATGCTTCACTCGTTGCCGTTCTGGGCTTACGTGGAGCCCGTGTGACCTGTCTGCGAAAAGCTGCTTTTGCAGCATCCAGCTCTTGGGCTGGCGGCACTTCCGCGCTGGTAGTGGCCTGATTCTCGCTGGTGTTTTCCGGCTCGATGTCAGGTGCGGGAGTGGGGGTAGGAGCAGGGGCGTACTCCTCCATGTCGTCTCGAGCTGCCAGGTTGGCAGTCCAGACGTAGATGTGGCCGGTGGTCTTTTGCTTGAGGAGTTTTTGCATAAAAAAAGGGAGGGGAGTTACCCCCTCCCCCTCGCGGGTTAGCGTGGATTACTTGCAGACGTAGCCTGCAATCAGGGCTTCAGGCTTGGTCACCTTGTAGCCGTACACGTTCAGGCCGCGCATGATGTTGCCGAACGTGGTCTGAGCACGCAGGCTCTCGACGTTGGTGATCTGCGAAGCGAACGAGATTGCGTCACGAGTGCCAGCCATGATGTTCCAGCTCTTCTTGTCGGCAGCGCCGCCAGTACCGCCAGCAGCAGCGTCGCTACCCAGGTCAGTGACGCTGGACAGGTTGTTGCTGATGTACACGGTGAAGCGGTCGATCATGCCGATCTTGCCGTTGCGCAGCGGGGTCACGCTGTCACCGGTCAAGTAAGCCTGCTTCAAGTCCGAGCGCTTGATCATGCTGGCCATCCAGGCAGGCAGCACAGCCCAACGGCCGTCTTCAGGCACGTTCTGCTCGTCCAAGCACTGGCCCATGTCCAGCAGCATGTCCAGCACGTTCGCGGCGGTCACCTGACGAGGAGCGCCAGTGGTGCCCAGGTTGATGTCGCCAGAGATCGCGCCAGCGGTAGCGCCCTTGTTGGCAGCGGCTGCGTCGGCGTACACCGAGCCCAGCACGTCACCGTCGATGGCGATCTTCATCTGCTGACTTGCGTCATTGGTGAAGATGTCCATCAGCTTGACGTCGGCCTGCACTTCGTCCACGTCGTCCAGGACGACTTGGAAGTACTTGCCCTTGTCGATGTTCAGCTCCAGAGGGGTGGAGGTAGGGACCTGAGAAGTCAGGTTCATACCCTTCTGGTAGTTGCTGATGTTGATGGTAGGGATGGTGCGGATGTAGACCTTGTCGCCTTGGCCTTTGATCTCACCTTCCCAGTCGTTGTTCGTGATCTCACCGAGGACGGTGGACTTGTAGAACTTGACCTGGAGCTTGCCGGACCAGACTTCAGGGATGAAGCCAGATGCGCCAGCGTAAGAGTCGACGCCGGAGCCAGCGCCGTAGTAGTTGCCCGAAACTGCGAGAGTCATTTCAATACCTCAAGAGGCTGCGCTCGTCACCGCACTCGTTGTTCGCGGATGGCGAGCTGGATTTCTGCATCAATGGCAGACGCCTGCTCATCGGTGTAGGCTCCGCGGCGATCGGCTGCGTAGAACGCTGCAATCTCCGCACGGGTCCAGAGCTTCTTACCTTTCGGTGCTTCTGGCGTCCGCGTAGCCTCTGGGGCTACCTGTGCTGCCAACGATGTCGAGCTGTCTGCCGACCTGTCTTGCTGAACCTTCTTGAACGCTTTGAAGAATCTGGCAACGCGGTCTGCATCGCGCTTCTCTTCAGCCTGCGACAGAATGTCTTGACGCTGCACGCCGGTGAGTTCGTCGTACTCACCAAGCCAGGCGTGAAACTCGGGGTCGTCGTTGATGGTCTGCCAGTCAGGCGCTTGCATCGCGAGCCGGTCGTAGAAGCTGACTTCCACGTTGGCTGTCGCTGTGCCCATCAATGAGTCCAGTTTCTTCGTGAGCTCCTTGATCTCGCCGTCCTTGGCCTGCAACTCCTCACGGGCTGCACGACGCATCAGGTCGACAAGCGGTTCGCCGAACTCACTCACCTCTTCAGGCTTGACCAACTGCTCACGGGGAGCGGCCAGACTCGCCTTCAGCGCCTCCACTTCTTCGGTCAGGCTATTCAACTTGGCATCACGCTCCTTGAGCGCCGCATGCAGTCGTGGAACCTCGGCGTTGTACTTGCCGCTCAGCGTCTTGAACCGTGCTTCCCACTTGTCGTCTCCCTCTTGAGGAGGGGTGTTGTCGGGTGCCTGGTTTGCCGTTGCTGGGGTTTCACTCGGGCTCGGCATAGGGGCCGGGTCCGAACCAGTCTGGTCACCTGGCGGGAGACCGTCCTGTTGCTGCGAGGGCTGGCGAGCCTGTTGCAGTCGTTGAAGAGCTTCTTCTGCCTTTCTTTCCGCCTCAATGACGGCGCGTGGTAGGTTCACTTAATACTCCTTGAGCCTTCACATCCTTTCGGGAGCCACTTAGGGTTTTCCCTGACGGTTGTTCCGGTGTTCTCGGTTGCCAACAAATTCCGCTGCTGGTCAGGCGGTTTGCCCCGACGGGGCGGATCACTTCATTTTGTAGAGCGTGTCCCGGGCGCTCCGCTTCTTCTCGAGAAGCTCATGAAGCACCTGGGATGCCCCCTGATTCCACCGCGTCTGAACTTCATCCTTGGTGGAATCATTGAGGGTGCGTACGCTGCTCAATGATTCATTGAGCCACTTACACACTTCCTCGAAATCGTCGTTGCCATCTAACGATGCCAGCGCTGCGACAACTCTAGCTGGTGGTTTTAAGAGCATCAGCGCTTCGGCAGCAAAGTTTTTGGGTCGACCTCACCTGGGCGCGTATCGCGCACGATGCGGTCTTGGCCACGAGCGCCGGGTTTGGCGGGCGCGGTGGTGCGTGGCTTGTAGCTCATCAGGCGGCTCGTCTCGGCATCGCTCTGATCGTTGCTCATCGACTTGCTGCTCAGGCGACGGGACTCCGCGGCCGACTCATCAGGCGCGGGTGCACGAGTGGTCGAGCCAGAGACCGAAGACGTTGCGCGTCGACGAGCTGGCGCTGTGGACCGGACGGGTGCGCTCGAGGTCACGGCCGTACTCACCGAGGACTCGGGGATCGGGGTGACGATAACGCCAGTGTCAGCCTCTGTGGCCGACGCGGGAGCAGACGCCGCAGGGGAGGGCGAGCGAGTTGCGGAGCGCATGGCTTCGTACTCGGCGTCCATGTTGTCGGCATAGGCTCGGCCAGCGCCAAAGCGGTTGTATGCCTCGCTACCAGGCTGGTCGATGTTGCCCATGCGCAGGCGCTCGAAGAAGCCGACGTTCTCGTTCTTCGAGGCTTCCAGGCCGCGCTGCTTGTAGGTCTCTTCGGTGTCGCCGTCAGCCAAGCGCATCGGCTTGGTCATGCTCGGGTTCTGCGCGACGGGCGTGCTGTGGAACAGCGAGCCCATGTCCTTGCGGCTGGGCGTGGTGGTGGGACCGGACGAGCCGGTCTTCTTCATGTTCTGGCGTTGCCAGTCAGGACAGTAACCCATGGCTCACCTCACTTCTTTGGCTTGCCAGTCGCCTTGTCGGCGTACTGCTTGGCAGACATCTTGCCGCTGGCCAGGGCCTTGCCCTTTGCCATCAAGGCAGCCTTGGACTTAGAGTCGCCTTCGGCCTTTTCCTTGGCGGCGTACTGAGCTGGCGTGACCTTGCCGGACTTCACGGCCTTGGCCTCGGCCATCTCTTCCTTCTTGGTCTGCTTTCCTGCGAATGGTTTCATTGCCATGATGGCTCCTTATTGCATGAGGTTTGCTTCGCCGCCGCCAGCAGGATTGCCAGCAGCGTCTAGTGTCATTGGTGCTTGGGCTTGCTGTTGCTGGCCCTGCATCATCTGGGCTTGCTGCATCATCTGCGCGGCACGCTCCTTGTCCTGGCGGAACTCCATCTGCTCGGTGGTTGGCACCAGCTTGTCGGTGTCCATCTGGAGGCTCTTGGCCACTTCGCGCAGCAGGTAGGAGCGTCCCATCGGGCCGATGATCTGAAGGTCGACAGGGTTGGCTGTCGCTTGCAGGAACTCGTTGCGGCGAACCTGGAGCTGCTCCTTGGCGACCAAGCCCATCGCGCCACGGGCCACGACCTTGAAGTCACCTTTGCAGGACATGTCCGCGTCGTAGATCATGTTGTGGACGTACAGGCGCTCGACCAGGCTGGCGACCACCACGTCGATCGAGCCGATCGCAGCCTTGATGCCCTTGGCTGCGTTGTCCATCAGCATGCTCAGGCCAGAGGCTGTGCGACCCACGCCGCCGCCACCAGTGTTCCCGTACACGTAGTTCGGGATGCCGGTGACTTCGTCGGCCTGCTTGCTGAAGTATTGGTAGACGCTCATCAGCGCCTCGGCGTTCATGTTCGGCTGGAAGAACCGGACGGCAGCCTGGCCACCGCCAGTGCGGTCAGACGTGGTCTGCCAAATCTTCCAGGGGAACATCGAGGTGACGTCCTCGCCGTCAGGCAGGCGGTCGACGTGGACCTCGGCTTGTGGGCCAGAAGCGATTCCCATGTTGTTGGCGAGCGACCGGGCCGCGGCGTTGCACAGCACCTGGGTGTCGCGCATCTGCTCGGGCAAGGCTGAGCCCCAGAAGCTGCCGGGGATCGGCACCCATTGGGCAATCTCGTAGGGACGAGCGCCGAGTGGGTCGGGGTTCAGGATCGCCTTGATCACGAACGGGCCGATGACCCAGACGTTGCACTCGTACTCCTTGTAGGGGTCGAGCTTCTTGCCCTTGTAGCCCCACTGGTTGAGCATACGGCCGGACACCGAGCCCCAGTACTCGACAGCCTCGATCACGTCCTTGGTGTACAGGCGTGCGTGGGGCTTGCCTTCCAGGCGGTCACGCTCCTGGTCGCCCATCAACCACTGGCGGAAGCCGGTCTCGCCGAAGCGCAGGAGCACCTGGTCGATGTCGTCGTTGCTGTAGCCGGGCGTGCCCTTCATGGACTCGAGGGCTGCGCGGGTGAGGCGGTGGCGCTCGATGAAGTAGCCGTCCTGCATGGTGCTGGAGTTGGGCGAGGGGAAGGCGTCATGCGGGGAGACGCGCTCGACCTTGCGCACGAAGTCGGTGAGGATGATCGGCTTGTGGCCTGGACCCCACTTCATGACTTTCTTGCGGCGCACAACCGGACCCTTGAGGATCGCGGTCGGGTAGGTCACGAAGTCGTCGATGAACTCGCGGAAGGCAAGGTCGAAGCCGCCCTGGTTGAGCTGGTCCTCGACTTTGTTTTCCATGCGGAACGCCTTCTGCTTGGCCTCCTCGCGCAGCTTGTCCATGATCTCGTCCTGGACCTGCTCCATGCGGACACGGAACGCTTCGGGGTGGACCATGCCACCGGCCGCAACGAACTCTTGCATCTCGAGGCGCACGAGGTCCACGATGCCTGCCGCGATCTCAGGCGGCAGCTCGGGCTCACGCGCAGGGTCGAGCTGGAACGCACGCCGTCCGCCGCTGATCATCACGTCGATGATCCAGTTGGCAGCAGCGCGGGACTTCACGTCGGTCAAGCGCATGAAGATGTCTGAGCCCCCGGTCTTAGCGATGTCCATCGCCTTGTCGGGGTCGTAGACGCCGCGGCGCTGACGTTCGCACTGGAGCAGGCGCTCAGTGATCTCAGTCTTGGCGAACTTGGCCCGGCTCCAGCAGTCGTTGACGTGCGCAGCAAGCTCGGTGCCGATCGTGTCGATCAGCTCGTTCTTCTCGTTGACGAGGACTTCCACCTCGACCGGCGGCTCTTGAGCCACCATTGCTAAACCCATTTTCATGTCCATCCCCTACTGGATGCGCTGACCACGGTGCGAGCCCGAACGGGTCTCAGGCCATCGCGCACCCGCATGCACAAATACTGAAGAGCGTCGTGAGGATGAGAGAACTGATCCTTCACGGGGCGGTCTCTGTATCGGGCCGAGCCAGCAATCTTCATGCGCTCGTAGCGGTAGCGACCATTGAATCCTTTGCGCAGAGTCGTGCATCTCGGGTCCAGCAGGAAAGCAGGACCTCCGTCGATCATCCGCGTCAGGAAGTACGCCACTGATTCTCGCCGGGGTATCCAGTCATTGGTGTTGGCGGGCTCAGTGGGAATGCCTACCTCGGCCAGCTCCATGAAGCAGGTCCGGGTGTCTGTCTGTGCGCGGATAGCACCGGCCGGGTCGCCGTCGCTGAACCGCTGATAGCCGCTGTAGCGGTTGGTGAGGATCGGGCGCACGACGTCAGAGGCGAACTCGCGAATGCCCATGTCCTCGCTGATGATCTCCTCGAGGATGTGCAGTCGGCCGTTGGGCATCTGCTGCGCAATGATGCAAGCCGGGGTCAGGCCGAAGTCCCAGCCCAGGATGATCGGCATGCCGCGCACGGGCTCGAGGTTCTTCTCGCTCACATGCACCCGGTCGTTCCACTCAGGGAAGACGGGCTTTCCGTCTGAGGTGGTGCCGTAGTTGCCCAGCAGGAAGACGTTGATCCAGGTGTCCTGCTTGCCGCCGAGCTGCTGAAGGTAGTAGCCGTGCCCGTTGGGCAGGTTGTCCACGTTCTCGGCTTCGGGGTTGGGCTTGTACTCGCCGCTCTCGTGGTCGAGGTACAGGCCACCGGGTTGGCGGAAGAACTTCCAGCCCTTGGGTGTTTCTTGCTCAGCGAGCTGATACCACCAGTGGTCGTCGTCTGGTGGGTTGGTGTCCATGATGACGCCGCACCAGGTGGGACCACCCTTGAGCTTTGAGGGGTAGCGGCCGACACGCTGGGTACACATGTCGAAGACGCCCTTGGGGATTTCTGAAGCTTCGTTGATCCAGACGCCGCTCAGTTCCAGCGATCGCAGCTTGCCGGTGTCGAGCTCGGAGTCGAGCGCCAGGAAGATGACCTCGAGCTCCATGGACGTGCCATCGCCGATGTCGTCGATGCGCATGAAGCTGGTGATAGGGGTGTCCCAGCGGATGGGCGCTACGTTCTGCGGGAACCAGGTCTGCCACGTCTTGATCGTGGTGGACTTCAATTCTGGGTAGGTGTTTCGGATGACGGCCCAGCGCGACCTGCGGACACCGTCGTAGTAGGGTGCTTGGGCAAGAGCACGCATGACGATTTCAGAGCAGCAGGCAGATGACTTGCCGCTACCAACAGGCCCCATGAGACCTCGTACGAAGCCGTTGTCGTGATGAAACTCGGAAGCGACAGGTCCAGGCGGATAGTAGGTAACCGCCCCTTCGTCGACATCTGCCGTCTCGCTCATTCAGCCTTCGGCTTGGGTGCCGTGTTCAAGTTGAACGTGATGCCCTGAGAGCTGGTCTCGATCTTCACGTCAGACAGGTTGGGCAGGCTCTTGTCCATGAGGACCTTGATGGCCTGGACCTGCTGAGTGCTCAGGTCGACTTTGCCCATGGCGCAGTCGGTGAGCCGATTGATCAGCGTGCTGACCTGGATTTTCTTTCGCACATCCTCTTGATGCGTCTTGCGGA
>JACCED010475498.1_pt1 | contig 11630 bp, 9 predicted proteins | sample 7455021 | NCBI WGS metagenome assembly JACCED01 (sample SAMN15323456, study PRJNA562643) | freshwater metagenome | isolation source: river surface water | place: USA:Blue River Watershed | collected 2017-08-19
ATTTGTCGGCGGGAGGGTGGCGACGGTGCTGTTGACGCTTTTCACCCCCATCCTTGCGACGACCGCCCTGTCTTTTGGCCCGCCCGAGATTTTCGCGCTGATGCTCTTGGCCTTTGCTACCTTTGTCGGTCTGGGTGGGGATGACATCCCGAAGACGATTTTCTCCATCTGCCTAGGGCTTGTCTTGGCTGCGGTTGGCTTTGACACCATTTCGGGCGAACCACGGCTGGTGCTCTTTGAAATCGAAGGCTTCATGCGGGGTATTGGCTTTATCGTGCTGGCTATCGGCGTCTATGGCATCGGTGAGATGCTTTGGACGATGGAACAGACCCGCGGCGAGGTGACCACCACCAACCCGAAGATGACAGCCAAGGGCCTGATCGCGGATTCTAAAGAGGCAACCCGACGCGGCTGGCGCGGTACGGTGATCGGCTCGTCGATTGGTTTCTTCGTGGGCATCTTGCCCGCCGCAGGGGCAACGCCGGGATCACTGATGGCATATGGCGTGGCCAAGATGTTGTCCAAAAAGCCTGAGGAATACGGCAACGGTTCGGTCAATGGTGTCTCGGCGCCGGAATCTGCGAACAACTCGGCCTCGACAGGGGCGATGCTGCCGATGCTGACGCTGGGCATTCCCGGCTCGCCGACCACGGCCATCTTGCTCGGCGGTATGGTGATCTGGGGCCTTGTGCCGGGACCGCGCCTGTTCATCGAAGAGACTGAATTTGTCTGGGGCCTAATCGGATCGTTCTACATCTCGAACATCGTGGCAGTTGTGATCAACCTTGCCTGCATCCCGTTGTTTGTATGGATGCTGCGGATGCCCTTTACCATCCTTGCGCCCTTGATTTTTGTGCTGTCGATCATCGGTGGTTATGCAGCTTCGCGCAGCATTCATGACCTTTGGCTGATCGTGGTGTTCGGCATAGCCGCCTTTGTGATGCGCAAATTTGACTATCCCTTGGCCCCTGCGGTTCTGGCCATTGTGCTTGGCCCCATCGCAGAGCCAACCTTGCGCCAGTCGTTGCTGCTGTCTTCGGGCGATCCGATGATCTTTTTCACCCGGCCTATCGCCGGGCCGATCACCGTCATCGCGATCATCTTGATCTTGTTGCCGGCCCTAAAGTATCTGCGGCGCAAGCGCAGCGTGGCCTAAAGCTGACCCCCTTCGACCCCTTGTCCGAGCCTTCACAAGGGCTCGGCTTGGTCGATTTCCAGACGTATCGAAATATGAGAGACATAAGATGCAGACACTCGCAGGCCTAATCCAGCGCCACCCCGAAACCGCCAATGCCATTGGCGCGCCGGGGCGGGACTGGATGACCTATGGGCAGCTTAATGCTTTGGCCCGAACCGTGCGGACCGTTTTGCGCGGGGCAGGCGTTGGGGCGAAAGATCGGGTTGCGATTGTTCTGCCCAACGGGCCAGAAATGGCTGCGGCCTTCATCAGCGTGGCACAATGCGCGACAACGGCCCCGCTGAACCCTGCCTACAAGGAAGACGAATTCGCCTTCTACCTGGAAGATCTTAAGGCCAGCGCCCTCATCGTTGAGGCAGGCTATGCCGGTCCGGCGCTTGCTGCGGCAAAGCGGTTCAATCTGACCGTGATTGAACTGACCGCGACAGACCCTGCGGGCATGTTCACGCTGTCAACCAATGTGACAGGAAACGCCGCGGACAGCCTGCCCACCGCCGATGATGTGGCGCTGATCCTGCACACATCGGGGACCACGTCGCGGCCAAAGATCGTGCCACTGCTGCAATCGAATGTGGTGGCATCGGCCGAAAACATCCGCGCCTCGCTGGCGCTGACGCCGGATGATCGGTGCTTGAACGTGATGCCGCTCTTCCACATCCATGGGCTGGTCGCTGCCGTCAGCGCCTCATTGGCGGCGGGAGCGTCCATCAGCTGCACGCCGGGCTTTGATGCGCTGAAGTTCTTTGGCTGGCTGCAAGACATTGATCCCACATGGTATACGGCGGTGCCAACCATGCATCAGGCGATCTTGGCGCGCGCTGGGCGCAACGCCGAGATCATCAAAAATGCGCGGCTGCGGTTCCTGCGGTCGTCTTCCTCGTCGCTGCCGGGGCCGGTGATGACCCAGCTGGCCGAGACCTTTGGCGCGCCCGTGGTCGAAGCCTATGGCATGACCGAGGCGGCGCATCAGATGTGCTGCAATCCGATCGAGCCGGGCAAGCAAAAACCTGGCGCGGTTGGCTTGCCTGCGGGCCCAGAGGTGCGCATCGCGCATGAGATTGAAAACCGTCTTGTCAACGGCATCGGTGAAATCGCCATTTCGGGGCCAAACGTGACGCCGGGCTATGAGGGCAATCCCGAGGCCAACGTAAAGAACTTCTTTGAGGCCGAGGGCAAGCGCTGGTTCCGCACCGGCGATCAGGGCGCCTTTGATGACGATGGCTTCTTGTCGCTGACCGGGCGGTTGAAAGAGATCATCAATCGCGGTGGAGAAAAGATCAGCCCATTGGAGGTGGATGGCACCTTGTCCGAACACCCAGCAATTGCGCAATGCGTGACCTTTGCCATGCCGCATGACAAGCTGGGCGAAGAGGTGGCAGCCGCCGTTGTGTTGAAAGAGGGAGCTGCCGCCACCGAGCGCGAGATCCGTGACTTTGCCGCCGAACGGCTGGCGGCCTTTAAGGTTCCGCGCAAGAACATCATCTTGGCGGAGATTCCGAAAGGTGCGACGGGCAAGCTTCAGCGGATCGGCCTTGCCGCGAAATTGGGTCTGGGCTGAGGGGCGCGCGCGATGAAAATCTGTATTTTCGGCGCGGGCGCCATTGGCGGCTATATGGGGGCAAAGCTTGCCGAGGCGGGGGCGGATGTCAGCCTTGTGGCGCGCGGGCCGCATTTGGCCGCCATGCAAAGCAATGGCCTGACCTTGATCGAAGAGGGCGTAACCAAGTCTTATGCGGTCAAGGCGTCCGAGGATCCGGCGGCCTTGGGCCATCAGGACTATGTCATCGTCACGCTCAAGGCGCATTCTGTGCCGCCCGTGGTCGGTCGGATGCAGCCGCTGATCGGGCCTGACACCACCATCGTCTCTGGCGTGAACGGGGTCCCGTGGTGGTATTTCCACAAGGTCGGAGGCCCGCTCGAGGGGACGAGACTGGCCTCTGTCGATCCGGGCAATGCTCAATGGGACGGATTTGGTCCCGACCGTGTGTTGGGCTGCGTGGTCTATCCTGCAGCTGAGGTGATCGAGCCGGGCGTCGTCAAGCACATCGAGGGAAATCGTTTTTCGCTGGGTGAGCCGGATGGGTCAAAATCTGACCGCGCCGTCCGATTGTCAGAGGCGCTGGCGACGGCTGGGCTCAAGGCACCTGTGCGGCCGCGTCTGCGCGATGAGATCTGGGTGAAATTGTGGGGCAACTTGTCTTTCAATCCGATTTCAGCCTTGACCCATGCCACGCTAGATGTGCTGTGCACCGATCCCGGCACCCGCGCTGTGGCCCGCGCGATGATGCTCGAAGCTCAGGAGATTGCGGAAAAACTGGGCGTTAAGTTTCCGATTGACGTCGATCGCCGTATTCATGGCGGTGCGGAGGTGGGGGCGCATCGCACCTCCATGCTGCAAGATCTGGATGCGGGGCGGCCGATGGAAATTGATGCACTGGTCGGTTCAGTGCGCGAACTGGGGCGTGTGACCAACACGCCGACCCCCACCATTGACTGCGTTCTGGCCCTGATCAGCTTGCGCGCAAAAATGGCCGGCTGACGCTGGCCGCGTGCCACGTGAGGTCAAGAAAGCTGAGGTTGCGCGGTCGGTTAACCTGACCCAAAAGCGATACCAATGACCGCGTCAACCTTGGGGTTATGAGAGGCGTTTCTAGGGTCAGGACCGATTGAGCTTGCTTCTGTGGCGTGATTCACGCCTCCGCAAGGAGACTGACCAACGAGCAACCTTTTCTGGCTGACGGACGCACAGATGGCGCGACTTCGGCCTTTTTTCCCCAAGCGCCATGGCAAGCCGCGGGTCGATGACCGGCGTGTTCTGAGCGGAATCATCGTCATCAATCGCAGTGGCTTGAGATGGTGTGCTGCGCCCAAGGATTATGGGCCGCCGAAGACCCTCTAGAAACGCTGGAGCGACAAGGGGGTCTTCGCCCACGTGATGGACCGGCCGGCCTATGAGGCCGCCACTCCGAAGACGGTCCTGATCGGCGCGACCTATTTCACGGCGGACCGCAGGGTGACCAGCCTGCGGTCGAAAAAGGCGGGGCCAAGTGACCCAAGAGGCCGTCTGATTGCTTGCACAAGGGGTGGCATGAACACCAAGGTGCATGCTGTCACCGATGCCGAGGCCCGTCCGGTCCGGTTCTTCACGACGGCAGGCCAGGTCAGCGATTACACGGGTGCAGCCGCGCCGCTGGGTAGCCTGCCTTCGGCGGACTGGCTGCTGGCCGACCGGGGATACGATGCCGACTGGTTCAGAGATGCGTTGAAAGACAAGGGGATAAAGCCATGTATCCCCAGCCGGAAGTCGCGCGGCAGGCCCATCAAACACAGCAAACGCTGCTAGAAACGCCGCAACCGCATCGAGATCATGTTTAGGTGGCTTAAAGACTGGCAGCGGGTCGCTAAACGCTACGACAGATGCCCAAAGGTCTTCCCTTCTGCCGTCGCACTCGCCGCAACCGGCATGTTCTAGCTTTGATGCGAGAACGAGTCCTGACCCTAATCGTGCCCGAGATAGGCCCTGCGCACCGCCGGGTCGTTTGCGATCTCGGCGCCGGTGCCCTCGGCGGCGACGCGACCGTTTTCCAACACATAGGCACGATCTGCGATGCGCAAAGTCCGGTGCAGGTCTTGTTCGGCGATCACAACAGTCAGCCCCATGTCGCGCAATTGCGGGATGATTTGGAATATCATCCGCGCTATGGCTGGCGCCAAGCCCAAGGTGGGCTCGTCCAGAAGCAGCACCCGGGGCCTTGCCATCAGCCCGCGGCCCAGCGCCAGCATTTGCTGCTCGCCACCCGACAGCGTGCTGCCAGCCTGCTCCATGCGCTCCTCAAGGCGCGGGAACAGGGCGCAGACCTCTGCTAGTGAGGCTTCGCGCAGGGGGCGGGCGTGGGCGGGGATTGCGCCCAGCATCAAGTTCTCACGCACGGACAGGTCGGGAAAAATCAAACGTCCCTCGGGCACCAGAACCACACCTTTCGCCACACGCCGATGCGGTGGGTCGGCGGTGACAGGTTGCCCGTCCACGCTGATCTGCCCTGCCGTGGGCGATATCAACCCTGCCAAGGCGCGCATCAGCGTGGTTTTCCCTGCGCCGTTTGCACCGATGATGGCGGTGATCTGACCGGCGGCCGCGGTCAAAGTGACGCCACGCAGGACCGCCACCTCGCCATATCCGGCATCAAGAGACTCGACCGTTAGGGCGGGCGCGGTCATGGTGCCCTCTCTGCCGCATCATCGACGCCGAAATAGGCCTCGGCCACCGCTGGGTCGGTCGCGATTGCGTCGGGTCGGCCTTCGGCAATCAGCCGGCCGCGGTGAAACACAGTGATGCGGTCTGACATCCGGTTCAGCGCCTGCATCACATGCTCGATGATCAGGATCGTCAGGCCGTGGCGGTCCTTCAGCCGGTGCAGCGCGCCGATCATCTCGGCCACCTCTGCGGGGGTCAGGCCGGCCATCACCTCATCCAGCATCAAGAGCCGCGGGCCGGTGGCCAAGGCGCGGGCCACTTCCAACCGCTTGCGGGCCGACAGGGTCAAAGACGCCGCCTGCCTGTCGGCCAGCGCGCCAAGGCCGCAATCGTGCAGGATCTCGTCCACCAGCGCCGCCTGCGCGCGCGCGCCGAGGCGCGGAACGCGGCCGAACAGCGCCCCGGTCTCAACATTTTGCCGCACGCTCAGCCCCGCAAAGGGCCGTACGATCTGAAACGTGCGCGCGATCCCCGCCCGGCAGATGTGATCCGGCGACAGGCCATCGATGCGCCGACCCTGAAACAGGATGCTCCCCGCTGTCGGAGCCTGATTGCCCGCAATCAGACTGAACAGTGTCGTCTTGCCCGCGCCATTGGCGCCCATCAATCCGTGGATCGTGCCCTCTTCCACGCTCAGCGACACGTCGTCCAGCGCGCGCAGGCCGCCGAAGGTCTTGGTTAGCCCCTGAACCTGCAACAGCATCATCCGCGCCTCCGATGCAGCAGCCCCAGCACGCCATTGGGCGCAAACAGGACAAAGGCCACAAGGGACAGGCCCATGATGATCAGATACAATTGCGGGGCCGCCCCGCGCAGGACTTCGGCGAGGCCCACAAGAAACAGCGCCCCCAGCACCGGCCCACGCGCGTCGCCCGAACCGCCGATGATGGCCATGGTGACGATGGTGAAGGATATGGTCGGCGAGAAGACCTGCAACACCTCGAAATAGGTGGATCGCAGCGCCATCACCGCACCCACCATCCCGGGGATGACGGTGGACAGCGCGAACGCCATCACCTTGTAGCGCCGCACGGGCACGCCCAGCGTTTCCGCGGCGACCTCGTCTTCGCGGATCGCGAGCAGCCCTTGCCCAAAGCGCGAGCGCCCAACCGTGTGGCGCAAGAGCGTCGCCGCCGCCGCCAGCGCCACCATCCAAGCCAGCAGAACCTCGATCCCCGGTGCCCCAAACAGCAATCGCGACGAGGCCCCAAGCGCCGTCTCCAGCCACAGGAGCAGGAACTTCACCAGTTCGGCCAGACCGAAAGTCAGGATCACGAAATAGGGGCCCCGCACCCTCAGAACTGGCACAGCAACGATCAGCGCCACGGCCCCCGCCAGCACCCCGCCGGCCGGGACCAGCACCCACACCGGCCATTCGTTAAACTGGGTTGCCATCACATAAGCACCAAGGCCGTAGGCGACCGCATGCCCCAATGAGATGTAACCGGTCAGACCTGAGAACAGGCTCCAACTTTGCACCAGCGCGATCCACATCGCCAGCGTGAGCGCGACAACTTGCCAGTAGGCACCTGCCGCCAGACCTCCCCAGAACAGCACCGCCGCACCCGCCAGTGTTGCTGCCAGTGCCACCCAATCATGCCGCTGCATCCCTGTGCCCATGCCCGCCCCCTATCGCCGCGCCCGGCCCAGCAGACCTTGCGGCCGCAGCACCAAGATGGCGACAAAGGCGCCGTAGATCAGGATCGACCGCGCCTCGGACGAGAACAGGGTGACGGCGTAGATCTCGATCACGGCCAGAAGAAACCCCGCTAGGATCCCGCCGCGGATGTTGCCTAGACCGCCCAAGATGACCACGACAAAGGCCGCGATGGTGAAGCGAAAGCCCATGAAGGGCGTGACCTGCTCGGTCATCGACAAAAGTGCCCCTGCCAAAGAGGCCGAGGCAAAGCCCAGCGCGATGGCGACGGCTTGCACCCGATCCACATCTATTCCCACAATTCGCGCCGCCTCACGGTGTTGGATGAGCGCCTGGATCTCCATCCCAAAGGTCGTTCGGCGCAGGAATACCAAGACTCCCACCAGTATGGCCCCAGCCACCGCGAGTGCCGCGATGCGATTGCCGGTCATGGCGGTCTCACCGACCTGCCAGACAGTATCCAGGTGCCGATAGGCGCGCGGGGTGGCGGTGAAGAGAAGGGCGGTGATGTTCTGGATCGCCACCGACAGGCCGAAGAACAGAAGTAAGGACCGCGCCTCGATAGCCTCGGGTGGCAGGCCTTGAGCCAGTTGGCGGCGAAAGAGAAACACATACAACAGAAGGCCGATGCCCGCCCCCAAAGCCGCCACGAGCGGGAGCGCGATCAGCGGCGACAGCGTGGTCAGGGTGAACCACCAAAAGGCGGCATAGGCGCCCAGCATCAGGATATCGCCATGCGCCACGTTCAAGAGGCGCATTGTGCCGTAGACCAAGTTCATGCCAAGGCCGATCAGCGCATAGAGCGCGCCCAAAACGGCCGCCGCGAACAGGAGCTGGCCAGAGAGAAGCGAGGCGATCATTGGGCTGTGGACCGGCGGTATGAGGAGGAGGGGCCAACCATATAAAGGGCTGGCCCCTCGGAGTTTAGCGCAAGGCCAAGGGCGCGGTGGCGATGGCCGGCGGCCAAACCAACTGCATCGCCCCGGCCTGCCTTTGCACGAAGGCTGTCGGCGTTACTGCGTTCTGGACGCCGTCAAATCGCACCTCACCGTTGATGGTGTCGAAGGTGCCGCCGACGATGGCCGCGCGCAGGGCGTCGTGGTCTAGACCAGCGGTGGCCACAGCCTGCTGCAGGATCTCAGCCGACATATAGGCCAGCGCCGAATCTAGGTAATCTGGCGCTTGGCCAAAACGCGCCACATAGGCATCAAAGAATGGCCGCGCGCGCGGCCAAGCGGCTTGCTCGGGTGACCAGTGCGCCAAAGTGACGATCCCATCGGCTGCGGGACCGAAGGCCTGCCCGAAGGCGTCGATCGTGGGGCCGATCAGCATGAAGGTCAGCCGAGGGTCGATGCCCAGTTCGCGCGCCTGCCCAGCATAAAGGAAAGCATCCGCCGGATAGGTCAATGCCAGCACCGCATCGGGTGCGGCATCACGCACCTGGGTCAGCAGGGGCGTCATGTCTGAAATGTCCGGCGGATAGTTCTCGGACATTGCAATCTCGATACCGGCTGCTTCCAGCGCGGGCGTCAGGAATTGCAGGTTCTCCTGGCTGAAGGGCAGGACGTTCGCAATGATCGCCACCCGACGCACTCCGGCCTCGGCCACCATCTTGGCCAGTTCAGGCCCAATCCGGTCCGAGATTGCCGAAGTGGGGAACCAGATGTTGCCCGGCTGAACATCACGGATCAGGACCGAGGCTGCGGTGTTACCGACCATGGGAAAGCCGTAGCGTTCCACCACACCTGCCACGTTCAGGTGATGGGGCGTGCCCCAGGGCGCCATCAGCAGATCGACTTTGTCCGACGTGATCAGTCGCTCATACAATTGCGCGGACTTTTCCGGGTTGCTTTCGTCGTCATAGCTGACGAATTCGACCGGGCGCATCGTGCCGGCCACATCAAGCCCGCCCGCCGCGTTCACCTGTTCGGCCCAAAGCGTATAGGCCTGTTCCTGTGAGGGGGCGGCAGCGGCAAAGAGGCCGGTGCGCGCGATGGTGTAGCCGATCCGTACGGGATCATTTGCCAGCGAAGGCGAGGCGACAAGGCCAGCCAAGGCTGCGGTTCCGGCAAGGGCTGCCAGCAAGTGCCGTCTGTGCATGTGTTTCACTCCCTATGTGTTGATTGCGGCCCGTTATCCGGGCTTCCTGTGGTTCGAAGGAAGGCGTCGGCGGCCTGAACCCAGGACCCGTCGGCCTCGGCTGAGGCATAGCTCGCGCCTAGATGATCAGCGCCAGCAAGTTCCAGCGTCTCGACACGCGTTCCGGCCTGAGCCAGCTCGGCACAAAAGCGCTGCGCCTGCGCGCGCAGGTGTGGAAAATCGGCCCCACCCCAAGACACAAGGAACGGCGGCGCTTCAGCCCGCACCCAGGTCAAGGGCGAGGCCGCGATCTCATTGCCAAGCGTGGGATCGCCCAGAAAGCGTGGGCGCATCGACAGGCCGGACTCTGCGCCGAACCAGTAGGTGCCTGAAACCGGCATGGCGCCGCAGATCACGTCGGTGGGCAACCCGCGGGTCGCCTGCCAATCGGTGCGCAGGGCCAGAAGTGCTGCCAGATGCCCGCCGGCGGAATGGCCGCAGACGAATAGGCGCTTCGGGTCCCCGCCATGGTCCGCCACCCGTGCGACAAGCGCGGCGATACCGTCGGCCACATCATCAAACCCCGCGGGCCAAGTATGCATGGGGGCCAGCCGGTAACCGAGGCTGGCCACTGTGATGCCCCGCGCGGTCAAGGCCGGGGCCATGAAGGCCATCCATTCCTTGTAGCCATTGGTCCAACCGCCGCCATGGATCAGCGCCACCACATCGCCGCGTGGATTTGCTGCCGGATAAAGCGCAACCGACTGATAGGGATCCGCCCCGTGTTGCCATTCCACCGTCGGCACATCCGCTGCTGCGCCCAGAATGCGCGCGTGATAGGCTGCGCCGATCGTGGTGAAGGGCTCCTGCGGCGGATACTGCTCAGGGCGCATCGCCATCCCCCTCCAAGCGGGCCAGAACCCGCTCTGGCGTCAGCGGGATCGCGTGCGACACGCCGCCCACCGCTTGCGCCAATGCGTTCGCGATGGCCGCAGGGACCGGGTTCAACCCAATCTCGCCTGCCCCCTTCGCGCCGAAGGGGCCCGAGGGTTCTGGATCTTCGATCACGATGGAATGGATCGGTGGCGTATCAGCGCTGGTGGGGATTTTGTAGTCCATCAAGGACGGGTTCACCAAGCGTGGCCCGTCCCAGACCATTTCTTCGTAGAGGGCAAATCCAAGGCCTTGCACCAAGCCGCCTTCGATCTGCACTTCCACCAGTCGCGGATTGATGGCGCGGCCAACGTCAATCGCGCTCCACGCTTCGACGGCGCGGGTTTGACCGGTGACCTCGTCCACCTCGACTTCGATCGCAACCGCGCCAAAGCTGAACACCCCGATGCGTGGGAACGGCAGCCCCAGCGCGATTGACCGCTTCGGGTCATGCGTCGGCTCCTCGAACACCAGAGTGTGATGGCCCACGATGGGCCCCCCCTTGGCCCAATGCGCGCGCCCGGAAATGGCGGCAAAGGGCAAGTCTGTATTTGATCCGCGAATGGCGATCCGTCCGCCCTCACGCAGTTCCAGATCATCGACCGGCGTGTCGAGCATTTCAGACGCATGCTCCATCGCCTGACGTAGCACTTCTTTCGCAGCCCCCACCACGGCGCGGCCAGTGGTATAGGTCACGCGGCTGGCCGTGGTGCCCCAGTTGTAGGGCGAGCCGTCGGTGTCGGGGCTTGCCACACTGACCATATCGACCGGGATCTTGAGCGTTTCTGCGCAAATCTGCGCCAAAACGGTATCTGAGCCCTGTCCGATGTCGGTGGCGCCGGTGTTCAGCGAGATGGTGCCGTCCTCAAGCATGCGCACGATGGCACCTGTGCCGAGCAGGCCCGAGATATGCGCAGACACCGCCAGCCCCATCCCCCGGCGCGTGCCGGGCCGTGCCACCAGCGCGCGCTTGCCCCAGCCAGAGGCAGCTTCGACCGCATCAAGGCAGCGGGCCAGCCCGTTCGAGGCGATCTTGGGTCCCACGAACCAGCCGTCCCCGTCGCGCAACATGTTGCGGCGGCGCATTTCAATCGGGTCGATGTTCAGCTTTCGCGCAATCTCGTCGATCTGCTGCTCGCCCGCAAAAGTGACTTGCGGGTTGCCAAAGCCCCGAAACGCGCCAAAGCGCAGCTTGTTCGTATAGACCAGCTTGCCGCGGGCGCGCTGATTGGGGATGCGATACGGTCCCCCCGACATCAAAAGCGCATAGCCAATCACGCCGGGGCTGTCGTCAGCATAGGCGCCGCAATCGACAAGCACTTCGCAGTCGCGCGCGATCAGGCGGCCTTCGGCATCGGCGCCGGTCTTCATGCGGATGCGGAAAGGGTGGCGGGCGCGGACGATCTCGAAATCCTCCTCGCGCGTCAGGATGCACTTCACCGGCCGCCCAGTTTTCAGCGCGAGCGCCACGGTGAGGGGCTGGATATGCGGCTCCATCTTGTTGCCAA
>JACCED010241133.1_pt1 | contig 11624 bp, 9 predicted proteins | sample 7455021 | NCBI WGS metagenome assembly JACCED01 (sample SAMN15323456, study PRJNA562643) | freshwater metagenome | isolation source: river surface water | place: USA:Blue River Watershed | collected 2017-08-19
ATCATTGGCGGCATCGGCAATCACCACCACTTCCGAAGGGCCGGCGATGGAATCAATGCCAACCCGGCCAAAGACCTGGCGCTTGGCTTCCGCAACATAGGCATTGCCCGGCCCGACAATGCGGTCCACTGGCGCGATACTGCCCGTGCCCCAGGCCAATGCCGCCACGGCTTGCGCGCCACCGATGCGGTAAATCTCGGTCACACCTGCACGCTTGGCGGCGGCCAGCACCAGCGGATTGAGCGCGCCATCCGGCGTTGGCACCGCCATGGCGATGCGCGGCACGCCAGCGGCGCGCGCCGGCAGCGCATTCATCAAAACGGAGGATGGATAGGCCGCCTTGCCGCCCGGCACATAAATGCCAACCGCATCCACCGGCCCCCAGCGCAGCCCAAGCGTCAGCCCCGCCGCATCGCGCATCACCAGATCCTGCGGCAATTGCGCGCGGTGAAATGTCTCGATCCGCTCGGCCGCCAGATTGAGTGCGGCGCGGAGTTCCGGCGCGATGGTCGCATCCGCCGCGTCGATTTCGGCTTCTGTCACGCGCAAGGCAGCGGCATTGGCCGGCTGCCAGCGATCAAACCGCGCGGTGAACTCCACCAGCGCCGCATCGCCGCGCGCGCGGATATCGGCGATGATGCCGGCAACCACGCCATCGACCTTTTGCGTGGTTTCGCGTGCATCATCCAATAACGCGGTGAAGGCGGCCTCAAAGCCCGCTTCGCGCGTATCAAGGCGCTTCATGCCGTGGCTTCCAAGGCAGCGCGGAAGCGCGCGATCCAGGCGCCGATGGCCTCTGGCCGCGTTTTCAACGCGGTGCGATTGACGATGAGCTTAGAAGTGACATGGGCGATCACTTCCCCTTCCTTGAGGCCATTGGCCTTCAGCGTGGAGCCGGTTTGCACCAAATCCACGATCAGGCGCGCAAGGCCCATGGAAGGCGCCAATTCCATCGCGCCATTCAAATGCACAATCTCTGCCTGCACACCGCGCGCGGCGTAATGGCGCTGCGCGATATTCGGATATTTCGTCGCAACCGTCACGCGTGACCAGCGGCGCGGATCATCCGGGGCGGCATCAACCGGTTCAGCGATTGAAATGCGGCAGCGCCCAATGCCCAGATCAAGCGGCGCGTAGATTTCCGGATAATCGAATTCCATCAGCACATCGGCGCCGCAAACGCCAATCGCCGCTGCGCCATGCGCTACGAAGGTCGCGACATCAAAGGGACGCACGCGAATGACATCCACCGTCGGATCATTCGTCGGAAAACGCAGCCGACGGCTATCCTCATCCGCGTAATCCTTGGCCGGGATCAAGCCGGCGCGGGCCAGCACGGGATGCAGTTCTTTCAGGATGCGCCCTTTGGGCAGGGCAATCACCAGCGGCGCTTCGGCTTCAGCCGGCGCGCCATTCAGCGCATTGGGGATCGGGATATCCATGACAATCAGCCCGCCAGTCTTTCAATATCGGCGCCAACCGCCGCGAGTTTCGCTTCGACGCGTTCATAACCGCGATCCAGATGATAGACGCGGTTCACAATCGTCTCGCCCTCTGCCGCCAGCCCGGCGAGAATAAGTGAGACTGAGGCACGCAAATCAGTCGCCATCACGGGCGCACCTGAAAGATGCTTCACGCCACGCACAATGGCGGAAGCGCCGTGGAAATTGATGCGCGCGCCCATGCGTGACAGCTCCGGCACATGCATGAAGCGGTTTTCGAAAATCGTTTCCGTAATCATGGAAGCGCCTTCGGCCACACACATCAGCGCCATGAATTGCGCCTGCATATCGGTGGCAAAACCCGGGAAGGGTTCGGTCATGACATCGGCCCCGCGCAAGCCATTGCTGCGTGTGACGCGAAGCCCGCCTTCTTCTTCCGCCACATCCACGCCCGCTTCGCGGAGCGTGCGCGTCACCGCGCCCAAATGATCCAACCGCGCCCCTTGCAGCAGCAGCGATCCACCGGTGATTGCGGCCGCACAGGCAAAGGTGCCGGCTTCAATCCGGTCCGCAATGATGGGGTGCGTCGCGGCACCAAGGCTTGCCACACCTTCCACCAGCAACCGATCCGTGCCGATGCCTTCAATCCTTGCGCCCATGCGCATCAGGCAGGCGGCAAGGTCAGTGATCTCCGGCTCTCGCGCCGCATTCACCAGTTCGCTCTGCCCGCGCGCCAAGGCCGCGGCCATCAGGATGTTTTCCGTGGCGCCGACGGAGACCTGCGGGAAGATGATGCGCGCACCCTTCAAGCCTTGGGGCGCGCGGGCTTCGATATAGCCGGCGGTGATTTCAATCTCGGCGCCCATTTGCTCAAGGGCTTTGAGGTGCAGATCAACCGGGCGCGTACCGATGGCGCAGCCACCGGGCAGGCTCACGCGCGCGCGGCCATGGCGGGCCAACAGGGGGCCAAGCACCAGGACGGAGGCGCGCATCTTGCGCACCAGATCATAAGGCGCTTCCAAATCGGTCGCCGCGCCGCTGATGGTGATGCTGCGCGCGGCCTTGTCGCGTTCCACCGCCAGCCCGTGATGTGCGAGCAACCCCGCCATGGTGGCGACATCAGCAAGGTCCGGCGCATTGGTCAGCGTCAGTGGCCCATCGCCCAGCAGGCCCGCGGCCATTAGCGGCAGGGCAGCGTTCTTGGCGCCTGAGATCGGAATGCTGCCCGACAGCACCCGCCCGCCACGGATAAGAATGCGATCCATCAGAGTTTCGGCAGCGCAACCCCGCGCTGGCCCATATATTTGCCGCGGCGGTCAGCATAGCTGACCTCGGGCGGGGTTTCACCTTTCAGAAACAGGAACTGGCACACGCCTTCATTGGCATAGACCTTGGCGGGCAGCGGCGTGGTATTGCTGATTTCAATCGTGACCTGGCCTTCCCATTCCGGTTCCAGCGGCGTCACATTCACAATCAGCCCGCAGCGCGCATAGGTGGATTTGCCAAGGCAGATCACCAGGATATCGCGCGGAATACGGAAATATTCGACCGTATGGGTCAGCACGAAGGAATTGGGCGGGATGATGCAAACCGGGCCCTTGCGCGTGACGAAGCCGTCTTCGGAAAACGCCTTGGGGTCGACAATGGCATTATCCACATTGGTGAAGATCTTGAATTCATCCGCCGCCCGGGCGTCATAGCCATAAGATGACAGGCCATAGGAAATCACCCCTTCGCGGCGCTGCGCTTCCACAAAGGGTTCGATCATGCCGTGTTCGGCCGCCATTTTGCGGATCCAGCGATCTGGCATGATGGGCATGGTGGTCTGGCCTGGCTCAAGAATTGGCGCGGCGCGGCGCCTGGGATGCGTGGCTTAGCCCAGCCGGGGCAGGGGGACAACCGGCGCCGCGCAGTTGTTCACGCCACCGCAAGCCTTGGTGGCCGCGTCACCCAATTTGCCAGCGCGGCAATCACGCCCACCACCAGCATCACCGGCCAGAAGGCGGCGTAGCTGCCCGTGACATCCACCACCCAGGCACCGGCGCCCGCCCCGAGAAACCCACCCAACTGGTGGGAGAAGAAGCAAATCCCGTAAAGCGCGCCCAGATCCGCCACCCCAAAGCGCCGCGCAATCGCGGCCGAGGTCAGCGGGATGGTGCCAAGCCAGATGAAGCCCATGACGGCTGCGAAAACCAGCGTGCCCCATTCGGTCGGCGTGACGCTGGCAAAGACCGCAATCGCCAGCGTGCGAACCATATAAATGCCACCCAAAGCCACTTCGGGGCGGATGCTATTGCCCATGCGCCCGCACAGCCATGATCCCGGGATATTGAACAGGCCAACAAACATCAGCGCCGTCACCCCAAGCCCAGGCGGCAGGCCGCAGAGCGACAAATGCGCCGGCAGATGCGTCGTCAAGAAGGCCAATTGGAAGCCGCAGGCGAAGAAACCGAGTGTCAGCAGGGCGAAATCACGCTCGGCCAGGGCGCGCTTGGCGAGTGCGGGCAGGCCCGCAAGCCCCGTCGGGCGCCCCGTGCCCGGGCCGGGCGGCGCCCATTCCAGCCGTGGCGCCACAAAGACCATCAGCGCCATGGTGGCCGCGAGCATAAGAAAGGCGCCAGAGGTGCCGTAATCCGTAATGCCCCATTGCACGAAGGGGATCAGCGCCGCTTGGCCGATGGACCCCCCAGCAGAGGCCAGCCCCATCGCATCACCCCGGCGGTTTTCCGGCACTGCCCGTGCGACCGCACCCAGCTCCGTGCCGGACCCCGCCGCCGCCACGCCAAGGGCGGTGCAGACCCCAACCCCAATGATAAGGCTGACGGTATTCGGCCATATTGCTGGCAGAATCAAACCGATAGCGTAAATGACCGCACCGCCAAGGGCCACGCGCCCCGCGCCGAATTTATCGGCCAAAGCCCCGGCAAAAGGCTGCCCCACACCCCAGAGGAGGTTATGCAGGGCGACAGCCGCGCCATAGGCGAAGGCTGGGATGGCGTGTTCGGCGCCGAGTGGCAACAGAAAAAGGCCAAAGGTCTGGCGCGTCCCAAGGGCGAGCGAGACAGAGGCGGCGGCGGCGATCACGACGATCCAAGCTTGTGCAGGCATGAAAGCTTTATGGCGAAGCTTGCCGCCTGTGGCCAGAGGAGGGCCTCATGTGGCGGTGGCGCTTGACGCCTGGGCGCGCACCCCCTAAACGCCCGCTTCCGTCATCCGCCCTGAGAGTGATCTCCGGGCCGTTTGGCGTTTTGGGGAACGCGGGAGACCTTTCGGGGTCGTATGCACCGCGGGCCTCTCGTGTTTGTGAGAGAGGATCACACAGTGGCTAAAAAGATCGCAGGCTATATCAAGCTGCAGATCCCGGCCGGCAAGGCCAATCCTTCGCCGCCCGTCGGTCCCGCGCTTGGTCAGCGTGGCCTGAACATCATGCAATTCGTGAAGGAATTCAACGCGGCGACGCAGCAGATGGAACCGGGCACGCCGACGCCCGTGGTCATCACCGCTTATACGGACCGCACCTTTTCCTTCGTCACCAAGACGCCCCCCAATACCTACTTCCTGCTGAAGGCAGCGAAGCTCGATAAGGGCTCGACCGCGCCTGGGAAATCCGCCCCGATCGGGCGCGTGACCAAATCCCAATTGGCCGAAATCGCCAAGGTGAAGATGCCGGATATGAACGCCAATGACGTTGACGCTGCTGTGCGCATGCTCGCGGGTTCCGCCCGTGCCATGGGCCTGACCGTGGTGGAGGGCTAAGACCATGGCAAAGCAAGGCAAGCGTTTGAAGGCAGTCTATGCCGGTTTTGATCGTGAAAAATCCTATGCGCTGGATGAGGCGGTGAAGATCGCCCGTGGTGCAGCCAAGGCGAAATTCGACGAAACCATTGAAATTTCGATGAATCTGGGCATCGACCCGCGTCATGCGGACCAGATGGTGCGCGGCGTTGTGGGCCTGCCGCATGGCACGGGTAAGACGGTGCGCATCGGTGTGTTTGCCCGTGGCCCCAAGGCTGATGAAGCCAAGGCTGCCGGCGCCGATGTGGTGGGTGCGGATGACCTGGCCGCGCTGGTGCAGGAAGGCAAGATCGAATTCGATCGCTGCATTGCCACGCCGGACATGATGGGCCTGGTGGGTCGCCTCGGTAAGATCCTCGGGCCGCGCGGCCTGATGCCGAACCCGAAGCTTGGCACCGTTACCATGGACGTTAAGGGTGCCGTGACTGCGGCCAAGGCTGGTCAGGTGGAATTCCGCGCTGAAAAGGCCGGGATTGTGCATGCCGGTATTGGCAAGGCGTCCTTCGGGGAAGACCAGCTGGTGCAGAATGCGCGCGCCTTCGTGGAAGCCATTCAGCGCGCCCGCCCGACCGGTGCCAAGGGCACCTATGTGAAGAAGGTGGCGGTTTCCTCGACCATGGGCCCTGGCGTCCGGGTTGATGTGACGAGCCTCGCGGCCGCCTCAAACTGAGTTGAACGGCGTGGCTTTTGGCCGCGCCACGAAATACGCCCGGCCCTTTGGGGCGGGCGGGCAGGGGGTTGGCCGCAAGCCACCCCCGAACCTGTCGGAGACCTCTTGTCGCCTTTCGGGGCGTTAATGGGCCTTTAGGCCCGCAGGAGATAGGCGGGGTGCCTAAGCGATGACCTTTCCGGGGTTTGCCCCGGTTTGGCTTGGTTTGGCGTTCCGGACTGACAGGCGAACCGGGGTTGGTGCCGCGATGGTACTGACCCCCGAGTGAACCCGGCCGGAGCCCTTCCAAAAGGCCTCGGCCACCGACGGAGACGTAGAGTGGAACGTTCGGAGAAGCGCGAATTCGTCGACTCCCTCGCCGCGATCTTCGCTGAGACCTCCTTCGTGCTGGTAGCCCGTAATTCGGGCATGACCGTCGCGGATGTGAGTGATCTTCGGCGCAAGATGCGTGCGGCGGGAGCTTCGTATAAGGTCGCGAAGAACCGCTTGGCCACCCGCGCCCTCGAAGGCACCCGGTTCCAAGGCGTTGCGCCGCTGCTGAAGGGGCCGACCGCGCTTGCGTGGTCGAGCGATCCTGTGGCTGTGGCGAAGACCGCCGTGGAGTTCGCCAAGACAAACGATAAGTTTGTTGTCCTGGGCGGTGCGCTCGGAACTCAGACGCTGAACGCCGATGGCGTTAAGGCGCTGGCCGAGCTGCCGTCCCTGGAGACGCTGCGTGCGCAGCTGCTGGGTCTTATCCAGACCCCGGCGACGCGTATCGCGGGTGTGCTTCAGGCCCCTGGTGGGCAGGTGGCGCGGGTGTTGGCGGCATACGCCAAGAAGGACGCGGCCTGAGGCCCGGAATTGGCCCCCGCGGCGTGTCGCCCTGGGGGAGTTGCAAGAACCAAACCAAGCTATTAGATCAAGGAGTATATCAACATGGCTGATCTCGCGAAGTTGGTGGACGAACTGTCCGCCCTGACCGTTCTGGAAGCTGCTGAGCTTTCCAAGATGTTGGAAGAAAAGTGGGGCGTGTCCGCTGCCGCGCCGGTGGCCGTTGCCGCCGCCCCGGCCGCTGCCGCTGCCGCGCCGGCCGCTGAAGCCCAGACCGAGTTCACTGTCATTCTCGCGAATGGCGGCGACAAGAAGATCAACGTCATTAAGGAAATTCGCACCATCACGGGTCTTGGCCTGAAGGAAGCGAAGGACCTGGTTGAAGGCGCGCCGAAGACTGTGAAGGAAGGCGTGTCGAAGGACGAAGCCGACAAGATCAAGAAGGTGCTGGAAGAAAACGGCGCCACGGTCGAAGTGAAGTAAGACTAAGGGCTGGCCCCGGGCATCCGCTGCCGGGGCCGGACCATCGGGTATATGGCGCGGGTGGGACCCCCTTGAAAAAAGGGAAGGGTTCCGCCCGTTCCTGCGTTTCTCCGGTCCGGGATCGGGGGGCGTTCAGCGGGTGACCCGTGCCGGCCGGGTAAGTTGGCAGGACAGATAGGGAAGAGCAGGACAGGCATGAACGCGATCACCCAGTCGTTCACAGGGCGTAAGCGGATCCGCAAGAGCTTCGGGCGTTTGCCTGAGGTGGCGCCGATGCCGAACCTTATTGATGTGCAGCGGGCTTCCTATGAAAGCTTCCTGCAAATGGAAGTGACGCCGGATTCCCGGACAGTCACCGGCCTTCAGGAAGTGTTTCGTTCGGTATTCCCGATCGATGATTTTGCCGGGCGTGGGCGCCTGGAATTCGTGCAATACGAATTGGAAGACCCAAAATATGACGTTGAGGAATGCATCCAGCGCGGGCTGACCTATGCCGCGCCGCTCAAGGTGCGGTTGCGCCTGATCGTTTGGGATGTGGATGAGGAAACCGGCAGCCGTTCGGTCCGCGACATCAAGGAACAGGATGTCTACATGGGCGATATGCCGCTCATGACCGATAACGGCACCTTCATCATCAATGGCACCGAACGCGTCATTGTCTCACAAATGCATCGCAGCCCGGGCGTGTTCTTTGATCACGACAAGGGCAAGACCCATTCCAGCGGCAAGTATCTGTTCGCGGCGCGGGTGATCCCCTATCGCGGGTCCTGGCTGGATTTCGAATTCGACGCCAAGGACATTTGCTATGTCCGCATTGACCGCAAGCGCAAGCTGCCGGTCACGACCTTGCTCTATGCGCTGGACAGCGCGGCGACAGAAATGCTGCGCGTGGAACGCGATGCGGCGCTGGAGCCCAATGAAGTCCATGGCATGGATGCTGAGGAAATCCTCAATTCCTTCTATGGTCAGGTGGTCTTCGCACGTGGTCCCAAGGGCTGGTCGCGCACTTTTGATCCGGATGCCTTCCGCGGCGTGAAGCTGGCGGAAGCGCTGGTTGATGCGCGCACGGGCGTGGTGGTTGCCGAAAAGGACGCCAAGGTCACGCCGCGCATGGCGCGCAAGATCGCCGAAGCCGGCACGACGGAAGTGCTGGTGGGCCGCGCTGAATTGCTCGGTCGCTTCGTGGCTGAAGACCTGGTGAATATGGAAACCGGGGAAATCTGGGCCGAAGCTGGCGAGGAATTGACCGAAGCCAAGCTGACCTTGATCGAAGAACTTGGCCTTAATCGCCTGCCGACGCTCGCGATTGACCAATCGGTCGGTCCCTGGATGCGCAATACCCTTGCGGTGGACAAGAATTCCAACCGTGACGAAGCGCTGATGGATATCTACCGGGTGATGCGCCCGGGTGAACCGCCGACGCCTGAGACGGCGGAAGCGCTGTTCCGTGGCCTGTTCTTCGATATGGAACGCTATGACCTTTCCACGGTCGGGCGCGTCAAGATGAATATGCGTCTTGGCTTTTCCATTGATGAAGTGCCCGATTACGTCCGCATTCTGCGCAAGCAGGATATTGTGGCGACGTTGCGCGTATTGCTTGACCTGAAGGATGGGCGCGGGCAGATCGACGATATCGACAATCTCGGTAATCGGCGCGTGCGTTCGGTCGGCGAATTGATGGAAAATCAATATCGCGTCGGCTTGCTGCGCATGGAACGCGCGATCAAGGAACGCATGGGGTCGGTGGATATCGATACCGTCATGCCGCATGACTTGATCAATGCGAAGCCGGCGGCGGCGGCGGTGCGTGAATTCTTCGGCTCCTCGCAGTTGTCGCAATTCATGGACCAGACCAACCCGCTTTCGGAAGTGACGCATAAGCGCCGCCTTTCAGCGCTTGGTCCGGGTGGTCTGACGCGTGAACGTGCCGGCTTTGAAGTGCGTGACGTGCATCCGACGCATTATGGCCGCATCTGCCCGATTGAAACGCCGGAAGGCCCGAATATCGGTCTGATCAATTCGCTTGCGACCTTCGCCAAGGTGAACAAATACGGCTTCATCGAAACGCCGTATCGTCTGGTGAAGGAAGGCCAGATTGCTGGCGACCCGCGTTATCTTTCCGCGATGGAAGAAGAACGCCTGATCGTCGCGCAGGCCGATGCCAATGTGGATGATGATGGCCGGTTCAAGGATGAATTGGTTTCCGTCCGGCAGGGTGGCGACTTCCGCCTGGTGAAGCCCGAGGAAGTGACGGCGATTGACGTCTCTCCGAAGCAGCTTGTGTCAGTCGCGGCAGCGCTGATCCCCTTCTTGGAAAACGATGACGCGAACCGCGCCTTGATGGGTTCCAACATGCAACGCCAGGCGGTGCCGCTGATCCGCGCCGATGCGCCGTTGGTTGGTACCGGCATGGAAGCTGCGGTGGCGCGTGATTCAGGCGCGACCATTGTGGCCCGTCGTGACGGCGTGGTGGATTCAATCGACGGCGCGCGCATCGTGGTGCGTGCCACAGGCTCCGATGGTTCCACCAGCGGTGTCGATATCTACCGCTTGCGCAAATACATGCGTTCCAACCAATCGACCTGCATTAACCAGCGCCCGCTGGTGAAGGTTGGCGATTCGGTGAAGTCCGGCGACATCATTGCCGATGGTCCTTCGACGGAGCTTGGCGAATTGGCGCTTGGCCGCAACGTGCTTTGCGCCTTCATGCCGTGGAATGGCTATAACTTCGAAGACTCGATCCTGATCAGCGAACGCATCGCGCGTGATGACGTGTTCACCTCGATCCATATCGAGGAGTTCGAAGTCATGGCGCGTGACACGAAGCTCGGCCAGGAAGAAATCACCCGCGATATTCCGAATGTGGGTGAAGAAGCGCTGCGCAACCTGGACGAAGCCGGCATTGTCTATATCGGTGCCGAGGTGAATCCGGGCGATATTCTGGTCGGCAAGGTGACGCCGAAGGGCGAAAGCCCGATGACGCCGGAAGAAAAGCTGCTGCGCGCGATCTTCGGTGAAAAGGCTTCCGATGTGCGCGACACATCGCTCAAGCTGCCGCCGGGCGTTGCTGGTACCGTTGTTGATGTGCGCGTCTTCTCCCGCCGCGGCATCGACAAGGATGAGCGCGCGATGGCGATTGAGCGCGCGGAAATCGAACGCCTTGCCAAGGACCGCGACGATGAAAAGGCGATCCAGGAGCGTTCCTTCTATTCGCGCCTGCGTGAGCGTCTGCTGAACCGCAAGGCGACGGGCGGCTTCAAGCCGATCAAATCCGGCACGGTCATCACGGACGAAGTGCTGGATGAATTCGCCAAGGCGACCTGGCGCCAGATTTCGGTCGCGGATGATGCCGCGATGGCCGAAATTGAAGCCATGAAGCGCGAATTCGATGCCGCGATCGAAAAGCTGCAGAAGCGCTTCGAAAGCAAGGTCGAAAAAGTGCAACGCGGCGATGAATTGCCGCCGGGCGTGATGAAGATGGTGAAGGTCTTCATCGCGGTGAAGCGCAAGCTTCAGCCGGGCGACAAGATGGCCGGCCGTCACGGGAATAAGGGTGTGGTCAGCCGCGTTGTGCCGGTGGAAGACATGCCCTTCCTGGAAGATGGTACATCCGTTGATCTGGTGCTGAACCCGCTTGGCGTGCCGTCGCGCATGAATGTCGGGCAGATCCTGGAAACCCATCTGGGCTGGGCCTGCGCCAATCTTGGCCGTCAGGTCGGCGAATTGGTGGATGAATATCGCCACCGCAGCGCGCGGCGCAGCGAATTGGAAGCGAAGCTCAAGGATATCTATGGCGAGGAAATCTTCGCCCGCGATATCGCGCCGCTCGCGGATGATCAGCTGGTGGAGCTGTGCGAAAACCTGAAGAAGGGCATCCCGATTGCGACGCCGGTGTTTGATGGCGCGCGCATGGCCGATATTGAAGGCATGCTGGACAAGGCCGGGCTTGATACCTCTGGCCAGGTTTGGCTGCATGATGGCCGTTCGGGTGAACGCTTCGAACGCAAGGTGACGGTCGGCTACATCTATATGCTGAAGCTGCACCACTTGGTCGATGACAAGATCCATGCGCGTTCCATCGGGCCTTACAGCCTGGTCACCCAGCAGCCGCTGGGTGGTAAGGCGCAGTTCGGTGGTCAGCGCTTCGGTGAAATGGAAGTCTGGGCGCTGGAAGCCTATGGCGCTGCCTATACGCTGCAGGAAATGCTGACCGTGAAATCGGACGATGTTTCGGGCCGCACCAAGGTCTATGAAGCGATCGTGCGCGATCAGGATACGTTTGAGGCGGGTATTCCGGAATCCTTCAATGTGTTGGTGAAGGAACTGAAATCCCTCGGCCTCAATGTCGATCTGCAAAATCGCCCGACCTGATGGGTCGGCGCCCTTCTAACCACTCACCGCTCAGCCGCCACGAGATGTTC
>JACCED010434865.1_pt1 | contig 11621 bp, 10 predicted proteins | sample 7455021 | NCBI WGS metagenome assembly JACCED01 (sample SAMN15323456, study PRJNA562643) | freshwater metagenome | isolation source: river surface water | place: USA:Blue River Watershed | collected 2017-08-19
ACAAAAGTAGTAGTAGTCTGATTATCTAAATAGAATTCATAGACAACGCGACCACTAATAATAGTATTTACAATAAACATAGCTATTGCCAAATATCCGACTTTTTGATAATAATAATCAATACTATATATCTTATTCTTTGATTGGACTGGTAATTTTAGAAGCGAGACCTCTACACTGTCATTGTCAAATGCGAGTGCTTTATTTACTTCTAAATATTTAATCAACCTATTTTCGCGATATATTTCTAATACATAGAGAACCAAGAATACAAAGAGAGTTGAATAATTAAATCCGAGACCTATGCGATATAGGTTGCTGGTTGGGTCCATATTTTCACTATATGTGCATACTGCCCCATCACCACAATCTTGTGGAACAAATAGGATTAATAAAGCCGAGACCAATAAACGGTATAATTCGACGGCTATAATAGGAACTATGCCTAATTTTTGCATAAGGTCTTGGTTTAATTGAAAACAAGTGATTTTCTCCACCTTTTCTCCAGGGATTACTGGGGCATCTGGGACAGCAGCTAAATCGATAGTTATAACTGGCTTTTCTGGTGGTTCTTGAGTAGCAATAGGTGCGTGTTGGGCTTCAGACATTTTATATTATATATATATTACAATATAAAAATGTTTTCTATATTATAACTAATAAGCTTACTATAAAATTTATATCACCCTATGGAAAATAATATATGTGGAAAGGAAACAGACCATAACCCAACACACCATTTGTCAAAATTAAATTATTTTATTGAGACCAAGAAAATCCCGCATCTTATTTTTCACGGTTCTGTCGGGACCGGAAAGAAAACCATTGTATATGATTTTATCAATAAAATATATAATGACGATAAAACCAAGATTAAAAAGAATGTTATGATTGTGAATTGTGCACACGGTAAAGGCATTAAATTTATTCGCGAAGAACTCAAATTTTTTGCAAAAACAAATATACAATCGAATTTGGGGGTACTATTCAAGACCATTGTATTAATGAATGCGGATTTTTTGACGATTGATGCACAATCTGCCCTGCGAAGATGTATTGAATTGTTTAGTTATAATACGCGGTTTTTCATTATTATTGAGAATAAAAATAAGTTGTTGAAACCCATTTTATCACGGTTTTGTGAAATATATATACCTGAATATATCGAACATAGTGTGAAAGATGATGGATGTGAGACCGAGACCAATAAAATTATAAATCTCCATAAATATAATATTAACAGGAATATGCCTACTCACCAACACTATACTGATGTCCATACATTAGTATTAACGTATTTAACAGAATTAAAAAATATGAGTAATAAAGAAAGAACCCACGCATTATTAATAGATTATGCAAACAAAATGTATGAAAATGGCCTATGTGGAATAGATATAATGAATTGTGCCGAGACCTGTGATTTCTGGACAAAGATTGATTATATTGAGCATAAGATGGAATTCAATAATATAAAGAGCGAATATAGATGTGAGAAATTACTGATGTTCTATTTGTTAGATATGTTATATGAATGAACCGTTTCATAACTATAAATTATATTATGCGTTCAAAATGATTTGATAATATGTTTCTATATTTCACATATATAAAATGGACGATTTTGTCTTATCAAATCTACAAGAAAGCCGTAATGAATGGTGCGCGCGTTTAGTCAGTATTTTCACTCCGCTTGTTATTGAAGGTGTGCGCTCTATTTTCAATGAAGCCTGGAATATGTGTGTTTCACAAGGTGAGACCAGCAAATATTTGATGTCATTTCAAAATTTATTGTCGCGTATCCCAAAGTGGAATAACGTTATTGTTGAAGAAGAACGCAAACGTATTATTGAACGCAGTGGATGCGGGTATTTAGAAGACCTGATTACCTGTGTTCATATAATCCAATTAAAAGTGCTCACTTGCGTTCGCGTTGGAAACCGTATGAAACAACTTGATATATCCACCCCAAAACTAGACAGCTTTATTCATAAGGTCTATATTAATGTAGCCAGACAAGTGTATAAGAACGTATATTTATTTGAGAAAAACGTCTCGCCACTTGTTCAACAGCGTAATAATCGCGAACTCGAACTTATTGTCCAAGAATGCATTTTGTCTACCATTCGCGAAAGTATTCCTACTGAAGCCATTATTCGTGCATATTTGGATGAGAGTGTCGAACAAGAGGAAGAAGTTATTATTGAGAATTTAGAGACCCCTGATGTGGAAAAACCTGTTGGTGGTGAGGGTGGCGAGGAAGTGCCTGTTATTGAAGTTCCACCAAATAAAGAGGACATTGTTCCTGAAGTGGTACCAGCCATTAAGAATATTGACAATGACCCAGTTGTATCCCGCTTAACATTTAATAATGTGGACAGTGTTATAGATACTCAAAATAACAGCGCACAAGTTGAAGCCCCAAAATCGATTGAACAACTCGAAAAAATCAGTATGGAACGCAATATGCAGCGCCAACTAGAAGAGGTATCGCGCAATAATGGGTATGAGAGTGATGATGACCGTATTAGAATAACTGGTGATGAAATAGATTTGACCGGGTTTGATGTATTAGATGATAATAAGCCAGCTTTAGTGCCAAATGATGATATTTTGAACTTGGATTTTGAAGAATTGGTATAAACCATTAAAGAATATGGTGTAATTCTCCAATAGTCAGATATTAGTGAAGATTTATATCACTGATATAAATCTTTATTAATATAAACCGCGTTATAATTGCCAAAAAATAGTTTCATTAGTTATTAAGGAACAGTTCTATTTAATATGGAAAAAGTATTTATTATCACTTTTCTCGTTGTAGTATTCTTTTGTTTAGCCAAATTTATTGAAGCCAAATATTTCTTGAAAGAACAGAAACCACTGAAATACACTGTGCGCGACGGGATTTTCGTTGCCTTATCTGCATTTTGCGGAGGGTTCATTATGTTCAATATGGAATACACCATTAGTGATTTTATCAGTATGATGACTGGTAATAAAACTATTCACGCAGGCACTACTCAGATATTTACGGATGACCCTGGATTTTAACATAATTATGTTTATATTTTTTATTATAAATATAATTTGTCTGGTGCAGTCTAACATAACACTGGCAATGCATCGATATCAATTACACTGGATTGCGGGGTATCAGGAGTAATAAACTGGCTAAATTCAGGATATTTTAATTGATTATATGGAGTGTGTTCATTCACAGTGCGTGCAATCATTTTGTATAATTTGAAATTCGGGTATCTTTCTTCCCCATTTTTTTTATATAATATATTCTTACCGCAGTTATCTTTAACCCATCGAACAATTGTAGTTACAAACTTGTCTTCATTGGTTTCACATATACTATCATACTCATCTTGGTCTTGAAATACAAAATCATATATGGAACAAGCTATTCGGCATAAATCGAAACTATAGTTGGGTTCGAGGCGCGGTTTATCACTATTCATAAATGGCTCAAAATTATATTGACCGTTCGCATCTCCGGATGGGGCATAACTATCGCTGCAATAGATTTGCCCATTGAACTTATATATACTGCGGCCAAAATCAATGATCTTATAAATATAACCATAGGTTGGAACCTTATATATATTGTTTTCAAACTTATAATAGATATGTGTCTGTTTTGTACGAATATACATAACATTATTTGTATGTAAATCATTATGGGTAAAATGGAACATTTTTTGGTATATTAAGAGGGTCATTATGATTTGCATTAACATTGCAATACCCATTTGTTCATTGATAATACCTTTTAGAAAAAGACTGTCCAGTGTACCTTCACATTTTTCCAATATAATCATTTGCATAGGGAAATCCTTGATATACACATTGAATGGTTTTTCTTCCTCAACATAAGAGGTCTCATCCATTTCTATGTCATTGTCTGCGCTGGCTCCATCGGTATTATCCTCATTGGACGAACTGACATCTTCCCATTCCTCATCTGCATCATCGATACTCATTGCATTTGTGGATGCGTCGTCATCGTCATCGTCATCGTCGTTATCACTTGAACTACTATAGTTTAATTCACTGTTGTTCGATGTGTCTGTCGATTGACTAGTTGATTTAGACCCAATACTTTTTTTGGTCTCTTTAACATATACCAATTCATCATCTAAGTTGTTATCAGTATTATCATTATTTACTGGATTTACTGTGTCTGAACCCATATCAATGATTTCATCCACGATTAATTCTATATTACCGGATGTTGCTGCATCATCAATTAATAAACGCTGTTTATTTGCACGTGAGCCATAGTTTAGATATGGGTCTTCCTTTTCTGTCATAAAATAGGCTATTCCTTTTGTTGAAATAAAATGCTGTGAGGTTGTTAAATAATCGAAATCATCCAAGACATTTGATTTGTATAATTCTTGTATTCCTAAATAAGAACCATAATAATCAAGACCATTTGGTATATTGAACACATTTAGTGCAATACTGGTTAAATAACAGAAGAAATTGTCAATATAGGATGAATTGTGCATATGGCTCAGTTTTAGAATGGTCTCGCGTGCCTGATAAGGGTCTGGGAGTATCTTAGCTTTTTCGCCATCAACCACATATTTTCCCATTAGATACCGGAGATTATCTAATAACGGTGAGAATTTAATGAATATATTTGCTGGTAATGGTTCTTTAGTATCATAATCAATAGCAGTATTCATATCTAAGAATGCCTTTTTAGAATAAAGAGCTGTGTCTTCTGTGATTTCACTGGAATGGAAAATAGATGAATAAATCGGATTATAGGCTTGTATTTCATTAATATTAAATGGATTATAGTTGAATTTTTGTTCTTCATCATTCTGGGAATAATCACGTTTTAATTTTTCTAAATCAAGATGAATAATCGATTTTGGATATATAGGGTAATATTGTTGTGTCATACTATAATTTCTGTAAAGTTAATGTTTATCTTGTATTTAACTTATTCAAGCCCTAAATATATTTCGTTTGTTTTTTTATCTATTTTTATCTAATCCATATATACGATATATTCAATTAATTATTGACCTGATGACACTAGAACTCAAAAAATTTGATATGAAAATGATTACCTTTAAACCTGATGAAAATAAAGGGCCTGTTATTGTCCTCATTGGCCGTCGTGATACTGGTAAATCCTGGCTTGTTCGCGACATATTATATAGCCAACAAGATGTGCCGGTAGGGACTGTTATATCTGGCACTGAAGCCGGTAACGGTTTCTTTAGTGCACACGTGCCAAAAATATTCATCCATAATGAATATAGCACTGTTATCATCGAAAATGTGTTGCGTCGTCAAAAAGCTGCGCTTAAACAAATGCAAAAAGAGCTTGATACTTATCGTAAAGCCATTATCGACCCACGTGCATTTGTTATATTAGATGATTGTTTATATGACTCGTCGTGGTCTCGTGATAAGATGATGCGGCTCCTATTCATGAATGGTCGTCACTGGAAGATAATGTTGGTCATTACAATGCAGTATCCGCTCGGTATACCCCCTAATTTAAGAACAAATATCGATTATGTGTTCATTCTTCGAGAGCCATATATGACAAATCGTAAAAAAATCTGGGAAAACTATGCATCTATGTTTCCAACATTAGAGAGTTTTTGTTCTATTATGGACCAGACCACTGAGAACTACGAGTGCTTGGTAATAAACAATAACTCAAAATCGAATAAACTGAGCGACCAGATATTTTGGTATAAGGCGGACTCAAGTAAACCCGCGTTTCGTGTGGGTAGCAATGAATTCTGGGAAATATCAAAGAATATGGGCGATGATGATGAGGATGATGAGTATGACCCATCGAAGGCTAAGAAGCGCAACTCAGTTAATATTACTGTGAAGAAAACAAAGTGGTAGTGTGGATTGTGCTTTTGTGAAAATAATATAAAAACAATAACACAATAACAAATTATATATTATAATAGAAATGAATAATAGAAATAATACAATAGCTTTCATAAAGACAGACGATAACAAAGTTATAAATCTAAACTGTATAAGATGGATAAAAAAAATGAATCATTGTCTAGAAGTGTGCATCAAATCAAATGGATGTGATATAGTTAGTGGAGACACACATAGAATTTGTGAATCAAATAGTCCAGAAAGTTATAATAAACTCAATAAACACTTCGAATAAAAATGCATCCATCAACCCTCACCACCAAATACACTATACCAATACGCGGCTATTAAATAACTCTCCATACACTTAGCCTCATCTTCTATAAACATATGTGCATTACCAAACCAAATACACAGAAACAATATTCGCACTAATTCATCCTCCATAAACATTAGCGCTTTATCGCATACTATATTGATTGACACTGAGGCACTTGTCTGGTCAAAAGGGGACACGCAATCGCTCTTATTATCAAACCAATCATACCCCGACAACGCAAAATTCAACTTTGCCCAATCATATTCCGCCAACCCATATACTGATGTCCCACCAAAATATCCTCGTGGGTCAATAAATACTATATCATCATTCTCAGGATTTATCAATATATTATTGAATTGACAATCCCCGTGGATTAGAGAATAATAATATGGACTCGAAAAATTATCAACAGGCATTGTATCTATTTTATTCGCAATCACCTCCCTGGAAATAAATGTAAGGTTCTCGTATATTGTATTGATGTCCAGTATTCTGCGCCCGTTCACGTGTGTAATATGCGCCCATTTTGCAACGATAGGCTCTATAGCGGGCATTCTCTCGGCCAATTTATGTATGGTTTCTAAATAGAGGTCGGTTTCTATAACTGACCGAGATACTGCCTTTACCTTAGCTGAATGCAATGTATCTAATAGACTCCTTATCCTATTAATAATCCATTGTTTTTTGTCAGGCGAATAAGTGAAAAATACTTTATATAGTTCGACATAGCCGACTTTATACTCCATTCTTATGGATGTTGGATAAATATCATATAACAATGGAATGGGAAAAGCAGTGTTTTCCATGGCACATAAGCATTCTATTTCGCGTTTTAATTTCTTATGTCCGGCTTCATTTTTGGAGGTCTTAATTAACATTTTGTTAGAATGGTCGATTTGAATAATGTTTAAAAACGAACCATATCCTACTCGTTCTAATACAACAGGAAAACTGGTCATTGTTGGGTTTATTTACTATTACTAATAATATACTATTTATATACTATATTATTTAATTTTTCATTATTTTTCCTCTATATTTTATTATACCAATAATCCAGTAAATCCTTCAAAGTTTCTTCAATGGTATATTTTGGTTGCCATCCTAAGTCTTCTACTAATTTACTGCAATCACCATCTTGATATTGAATATCAATCGGACGCCAAAATTTGGGCTCAATTTCCATAACAACATCAGATAATCCACTATGTTCAATGAGCTTCTCGGTATAATATCGGATTTTATGTGGAACTCCGGCACACACATTATATACTTGACCACTAGTTTTTGGTGAGGCCATTATCATAAAAAATGCATTTGCAATATCACGAACATCTGCAACAATACGAACTGTGTCTAAATTACCAATCTTCAATACCTTTTCTTGTTTACCCTTCATCATCTTGGCAATTTGAATAGCATCTGATGAAATAGAGAACTTGTATCCACGTCTTGGTCCAGTAAAACAAAAAGGTCTCACAATAACGCAATTCATTTGTTGATTTTTAATGCGTTCTTGCAAATACATATCAATTGCTGCCTTAGATGCTCCATATGGATTTGCTGGTAAAAATACATTGTCTTCTTTGATTTTGCGCTCATCAATACCTTCATTACCATATACTTCTACAGTCGAACAAAATAAGAATTTACATTCAGGTTGGTTGTCTTTAATACAAGTAATTAAATTCATTGAACCCATTACATTTACCTCCCAAGTCATAATAGGATCAGTGAAACTAGTAGGTGGATGACTTTGGGCTGCCAAATGAAAAACACCATCAAATTTATGGGTCTTGAAAATATTATTGATACCACGATAATCATTCAGGTCCGCACATAAAAACTGGATTTTATTATATGTATCAATATCCATTACATCTAATATATCTGTTTCACGTCCATTATTAATACGAATAAGTCCAAATACTTCATCTCCATTTTCAATAAGAATTTTTGCCAAATGTGGACCTAAAAATCCGGTAATACCTGTAATTAAATACTTCATAATATATATTAAATTACTTCTATTTTTATATCATTTTTTGTTCTCTATTATTTATTCGTCACTATCACTATTCACTATAGACTGACTGACTATTTGCGAATAATGGTTGAATAAAAACACATCTTCACATTCCACATATTTGCGGTTTGTATCATCCATCATACAATAAACCAATGATGTCACACCCTGTAATGCCTTCACTCCACACAATGTATTTTCAATACCAATGACATAATCCTCATTCCGTCTATATTTGGCCAAGGCCTTCATATAACACTCCTTATCTGGTTTCGATTTATCATAATCCTCACGTGTTATCCAGTTTGTCAGTTGTCTCAACTCGGGCACAATTTCTTGAAATAATTCGACATTTTCACGAGTTGTATTTGTAACTACACAATAGTTGCATTTATGCTCAACCAGGAATTTAATAAACTCGCGCGCACCTGGCATAAGCCCCGGCACCATCATTTGTGTGCAAATAAACATCAACTCTTTTTGTTTATTCTTTTTTAATACTGCAAACTTATCGCCCGTTATTCCCATCAAATATTCATCTAACTTATTAGTGTTCACTAACTCAATATATTCATTATATCCGAACTGGGTATGATACTCGTCATTAAATACGTGGTCATACGCAGTATAATGGATTGGATCACTGTCAATCAATGTTCCGTCGAGGTCAATCAAGAACATAAAATCACTGACATTTTCTGGCCGGATTTTTGGATGATAAAACCTACCAAACACATTTTCTAATACAGGTTGTAATGGGGTAAACTTGAAATCAGATATATTGTATTTACTATCTACTAATTGTGTATCGAGCGGACGTTCAACCCCGTCATTAGGAGGTTCATTAATTGGGGTCAAGTTCAATGGTTTATTCATTATAAGCGCCATCGATTGTGCCATTAAATATTTGCTTGTCTTGTCTACATTGTTGCCAAAATGATATATACCGGTTGCTTCAATAGAAGACAAGTGATACAGGAATTTACAGAAATCAGGTATATAAGTAGGTCTGCGAACACTGTAATTGTCTTCGGTTGTATGTTTTGTCAAATCCATTATTTTCTTGCCAATAAGAGTGACTGCGGTTTCCATAATATTATTGATATTGTCCGTATATAGCACTGGCACTCGAACAATACAATAATTGTTGCAATAGGTTTTCACACGCAATTCAGATATCAGTTTAGATATACCATAATTTTGTAGTGGATTACAGAGACTTTCAGGATAATATGGTGCGTGTTTACCATCAAAAACATAATCCGTTGATATATGAATCAAATGAATACCTAGTTTGGAACACACTTTGGCAATATTTTCGGCGATTTGAATATTGGTTTTGCAGGTTTTTTCCCAATTCTTTTCACAGGTCTCTACTTGACGTTCAACAATACAGTTAATACAGGATGTCACCTCATTGGACTTGAAGCTGGTTTCGATTTCATCGATGTTAAAAAAATTAATATTGAGACCATTTTCAACGGGATTTTTATTGTATGTAGTAATATAAGGTATGTTTAGTTGTTCTAGGAGTTTAATCATTTCACGGCCAACTAGCCCGGAACCACCGCAAATAGCTATTTTACTGTTTTGCATTATACTAGTTTATTCTTTGTTGTTTTATTTTTTGGTATATAAGTTAATATACAATAATATATAACAATGGATAATTATATCTATATTGTTTTTCTTTTTATTTTTCTTCCTGTATTTTCTGAATAATCTTTGACGTGCTCTTATTTTCGACATTCTTAAATAGAGCTATGTTTCGGAGAGACGGATGTTTTTTTAATATGTCTTCCTCCTTATAATCATCCCCTTTGACCCAATAATCCGGCTCTACTAGGTTCATAATGCAGTCCAGTGTATATTCTTTCTCTATATTTTCTTCATTGTATAATATAATATAATCGACATAATTAACGGTCTTGAATAAATCAATTCGGTCTTGATAATTATTGATTGGTCTGGACTCACCTTTTAATTTCTTTATTTGTTCATCACTACTTAGACATACCATTAAAACATCCCCGAGTTGTTTTGCATTCTTAAGTGTATTCATATGCCCGACGTGGACAATATCGAAACATCCGGATGTTAGGACTATTTGTTGACCTGCATTTTTGAGACCTTTTACAATGGTCTCTAATTGTTCGTTATCATAAATAATTTTTTTATTATTGAGTGCTTCCGCGTTTTTGAAACATAGGAGTTCTATTTTGTTATTTAATAAATGGAGGCCTTTGTCAAAACATCCGGAAATAATCGAACCTGCACGAATATATTGAGACCCATTATATAATTCACCATCTAATAATATGATTTTATTATAATTCGATTTATTGATTGAACGAAACACATTATCAGAATGATTGCTATCAATAGTTATTTTATCTATTACAACCCCGGCAACGCAATGTTTGGCCGTCTCATTTAAACTAAACCACCCATATTTTGCAAGGTCATAACTCAGTTGTACAGATGCATCGTAACCAATATGTTCGCGCTGATAAATATCTTTAATTCGCAATAAATCATTCTTGTCTGTAAAATCAATGGTTTTATTATAGACCTCTATTTCTATAATATGGACCTCGTCGCTATAGGCTCCGAGACCGTGAAAATTATAATGCGGTAGAAAAATGGTCTCCAATTCATTGACACATAATGGTGAACTATTATGCAAATCCACTTTTAATGCGCCTTTTAATACTACAATAAGTGTGTCTTTATTGAAATGGCAATGTAATGATGTTTTATGACCTTTCTTTATGGTCAAATACCATATACCTATGCTCTTAGACAGGTAGGCAAGAAATTCGTGACCCCACGGTTTTACACACACCTTTCTATTATAATCAATAAAGGGATGTTGCTCGGTCTCAATTGTGATATTTTTTGCACATATTGATTTCTCAGCATCTGTTGCTATTTTATACTGATGATGAAGATGCGTTGTATTCATATTGTAATTATTTATAATATGAATATATTGGTATATACTTTTATATATATTTTTTGTCATATAAATTATAGTCATTAGATAAACATATTTGATCAATGTTATAAGTCTGTTACTAATTCACAATTAAGACCATACACATTTTTAAATATATCTCCCGAATTGTCCTGTGTATTATTATTATGAAAATAATATTTTGTTCGAGGATTATTTATTGCGCTTTGGTTTAGTTGGAATAGAGACCCACCATTATCCTTGAAATGCACCTCATCACATATTTCACATATATTTCCATATAATACTAGACTGCTTCCGTCCTTATGTTTTTGTACTCCTAAATCATCTTCTAAGTTTAATATATTTTCGTGTTTAATAATGCTACTATTTGGTAATATTAATAGACTGTTATTGTTCATTTTCAGTAACTG
>JACCED010445077.1_pt1 | contig 11610 bp, 4 predicted proteins | sample 7455021 | NCBI WGS metagenome assembly JACCED01 (sample SAMN15323456, study PRJNA562643) | freshwater metagenome | isolation source: river surface water | place: USA:Blue River Watershed | collected 2017-08-19
AGGCCGGGGGTGACGTTGGTGGCGCAGGCGATGGCCGGCTTGGGCTGCCAGCCGATCTTCGGCTTGCCGTTTTCCATCACCAGTTCGTTCGTGGCGCGGTCGCGCATCGGCGAGCCGAGCTCGACCAGGCACATGCGGCAGTTGCCGGCGACCGGGAGCTTCGGGTGGTAGCAATAATGGGGGACTTCCTTCCCGATTTTGCCCAGCGCATCGACCAGATTGGCCCCGGCAGGGACCTGGTGTTCGACGCCGTCGACGTTGATGGTGACCAAAGAAGGTTTGTTGTCCGTGACCATGGGTCTGGAAAGTTAACGGCAAGTTAGGTGACCCCCCACCTCCCGCAAGGGGAAAGGCGGGAAAAGGGCTCCTATTAGGGCTTGGGCTAGGGCCAGAGCCAGGGCTTGATACGAAAACCTAGTTTTTGGGTAGGGTCGGGACCGCGTCACGACCTAGGTGCCTTGGGTTAGGGGCAGCACCGCGTGCTGCCCTAGTCGGCCCTGCCTGTCTGGCTGAGGGTGGGGCTTCGCGAATTAGGCACCTGCTTGGGGTTGGCATCGACCGGGCAAGTCTGATCAGAGTGTTACGGTCATAATCAATCAATTAAATGCAAACAAAGGCTCAATCCCTGCCATATAAATCCTATAATGCTGAGTTATCTACATCACTTTTGCTCATCTCTGCTCATTTTGCCTTGTTAGTAGGTAATTATACTTAAAGAAAACTGGTCAGTTATACTTATATGAAAGCCCGCCGTTCTTCGCTCGCCCTCGCCTTCCTCCTTGCGGCGTCCCACCTCGCCGGGGCGGACCTGCCGACCGGAGCCAGCGTGACCGCGGGTGCCGCGGCGATCTCGACCCAAGGGACGGCGATGACCGTCAACCAGTCCACCGCCAAGGCGGTCATCAACTGGCAGGGCTTCTCCGTCGGCGCCGGCCACTCGGTGCGGTTCCAGCAGCCCGATGCTTCTTCCGTCGTGCTCAACCGCGTGACGGGCTCCGAAGCTTCCGTGATCAGCGGCGCGCTCTCCGCCAACGGCAACGTCTTCCTGGTCAATCCCAACGGCGTCCTCTTCAACGCCGGCGCGCAGGTCGACGTCGGCGGCCTCGTCGCCTCCACGCTCTCGATCCGCGACAACGATTTCCTCGCGGGTAACTACGTCTTCGAAGGAGCCGGCGCGGGCATCATCGCCAACCACGGCCGCCTCACCGCGGTCGGCGACGGCCGCGGCGGCGTCATCGCCTTGCTCTCCGCGCAGATCGTCAACGACGGCGTGCTCACCGCCGACCGCGGCCAGGTGCTCCTCGGCGCCGGCGACCGCATCACCTTGGACATGGGCGGCCTCGTCGGCCTCTCCATCGAACGCGGCGCCCTGCAGGCCGCGATCGACAACGGCGGCGCCATCCGCGCCGACGGCGGCCGCGTGCTGCTGACCGCGCGCGCCGCGGACGAGCTCGCCTCCGCCGCGATCAACCATGACGGCGTGATCGAAGCCCGCACCCTCGCCACCGGCGAGAAGGGCAGCATCATCCTCCTCGGCGACCTCGAGCGCGGTTCGCTCGTCGCCGACGGCCGCCTCGACGCCAGCGCCCCCGTGGCCGGCGACGGCGGTTTCGTCGAGACTTCCGCCGCCAGCGTCGCGTTCGGCGACAACTTCTCCGTGACCACCGCGGCCGCGCGAGGAGCCTCCGGCACCTGGCTGCTCGACCCGCTCTTCATCGAGATCGTCGCGACCGGCGGGGTCGGTTCCGTCGTCGGCTTGCCCGCCTCCGGCACTTCGGTGATCAGCGTCGGCACCCTCACGGCGGCGCTCAACGGCGGCAACGTCTCCCTGGAGGCGACCAACCAGATCGACTTGCAGGTCGCCTTCAACCACGCGGGCACGCGCGATTCGGTGCTCTCGCTGTTCGCCCCGGTCATCAAGCTGGGCGGTGACATCACTTCCACCGGCTATCACCTCGGGTTGAATTTCGGCGGCGTCCTCGGGGCGACCAACTATGCCGGCAACGTCTACGTCTACTCGCCGGTCGGCGCCACGGGCATCACCCGCACGCTGACCACGAACGGCGGCAACATCCTTTTCAACGGCAACATCGGCGGCGCGCACAGCCTCGTCCTCGACGCGGGCGCCGGCTCGGTGCGCATGAGCGCTACGGTCGACGGCGCCTTCGACTGCTACCAGCAGGCCTTCGGCGACCTCGCGTTCCGCTATCAGGCCGGCGGCAAGGTGGGCGACATCACGACGATCGATTTCGCCGCCAACACGGTCTCCTTCTACGACATCGGTTCCAATACGACCTATCAGGCCAACCAGAGCGAACTCGATGCGATCAGCGGCCGTCCGTTCAGTTTCCCCACCGGCTACCTGGTGATTCCGGCCAACGCCGTCATGGACCTGAACGCGCAGCGCGTCACGATCACGCTGACGCGTCCGGACGGCACGACCGACACCAGCCTCGTCAGCACGAACAGCGGTGACGTCACCTTCCCGAGCGTCCCCACGCCGATCAGCAAGCTTCAGTTCGAACAGACCAACGGCAGCTGGACGGAAATCCTCGCCGTCGGCATCTCCTGGATGACGACTTCCGCCGCGGGCAAGCTCCAGAACCTGACGATCAAGGGCAACCAAGTCACGATCGATGCGGGACGCACGGTCGCCGTCAACGGCGACCTCCGTATCTCGACCGCTAAGTTCGTGAATAACGCCGGTGCCGCCGCTTTGTCCGCCGGCACGGGCAAGACGTGGCAGGTCTGGAGCACCAATCCCGATCCTTTCGATGGCGTCACCGGTGACGTCGACGGCAACCTCGCCTACGATTACAAGCAGTATGGCGCGACCTTTGGTTCGACCACGCCTGCGGGCACCGGCAACGGGATGTTCTACTCCTACCGTCCGAGCCTCGCCGTCGCCTTGGTCAATACCGTGACCAAGGTCTACGACGGCAACACGAACTCCCTGAACCTCCGCGCGGACAACTACGCCGCGCCGACCGGCGCCGTCGACGGCGACGTCGTCACGTTCACCGGCACGTTGCCGTCCACCGGCGCCTACGCTTCGAAGAACGTGGGCAGCAGCATCGGCATCACCTCCGCGGTGATCCCGACCGGCAACATCAACGCCGTCAGCAGCACCGGCAAGCCGGTCTACGGCTACGGCCCCTCCAGTCTGACCGCCAGCGGCTTCATCGGCATCATCACGCCGAAGGATATCACCGCCGTCACCGGCATCACCGCGCAGGACAAGATTTACGACGGCGTCACCGGCGCCACGCTGAACCTCGGCTCGGCGACCTTCACGGGCTTGGTCTCCGGCGACAACCTCACGGTCACCGGCGCGACCGGAAATTTCGTCGATAAGAACGCCGGCACGGGCAAGACGGTGAACATCACCGGCATCACGCTCGGCGGCACCGATCTCTCGAACTACAACCTGGTCTCCGCCAATTCGACGACCACCGCCGCGATCACCAAGCTGCGTCTGACCTCGCTCACCGGCCTTACCGCCGAGAACAAGGTCTACGACCGTACCACCGCCGCGACGCTCGACGTCTCGGGGGCCTCCTTCGGCGGCAAGATCACCGGCGATAACCTGACCATCACCGCCGGCACCGGCACCTTCGCGGATCGAAACGTCGGCACGGCGAAGACCGTCACCGTCGCGGGCCTCACCTTCGGCGGCGCGGACGCCGGTAACTACGACCTGCCGCTCGCGCCGGTCACCACCACGGCGAACATCACGCCGAAGCCGATCACCGCGGTCACCGGCATCACCGCCCAGGATAAGGTCTACGACGGCCTGACCACCGCCACGCTCGACACCGGCTCGGCGACCTTCGCGGGCCTGATCGCCGGCGATACGCTCACGGTCTCCTCCGCGACCGGTAACTTCGTCGACAAGAACGTCGGCACGGGCAAGACGGTCAACATCACCGGCCTCACGCTCGGCGGCGCCGATCTCGCCAACTACAGCCTCGTCTCCTCGACTTCGACCACCACCGCCGCGATCACCAAGCTGCGCCTGACGTCGCTCTCCGGCATCACCGCCGAGAACAAGGTCTACGACCGCACCACCGCCGCGACGCTCGACGTCTCGGGCGCTTCCTTCGGCGGCCTCGTCACCGGCGATAACCTGACCATCACCGCGGGTACCGGCACCTTCGCCGACAAGAACGTCGGCACGGCGAAGACCGTCACCGTCGCGGGCCTCACCTTCGGCGGCACGGACGCGGGCAACTATGACCTGCCGCTGGCTCCGGTCACCACGACCGCGAACATCACCCCGAAGGACATCACCGCGGTCACCAACATCACCGCCCAGGACAAGGTCTACGACGGCAACACGAGCGCCACGCTCGACACTTCCTCGGCCACCTTCGCGGGCCTGATCACCGGCGACACCCTTACGGTCTCTTCGGCCACGGGCAACTTCGTCGATAAGAACGTCGGCACGGGCAAGACAGTCAACGTCACCGGCCTCACCCTCGGCGGCGCCGATCTCGCCAACTATAATCTGGTCTCGGCGAATTCCTCCACGTCCGCCGCGATCACCAAGCTCCGACTGACTTCGCTCACCGGTATCACCGCCGAAAACAAGACCTACGACCGCACCACCGGCGCGACGATCGACACGACCGCAGCGAACTTCGGCGGCCTGCTCGGCGGCGACAACCTCTCGCTGACGGGCGGCACGGGCTCGTTCGCTGATTGGAACGTCGGAACGGCCAAGACCGTGACCATCGCCGGGCTGACCCTCGGCGGCACCGATGCCGGAAACTACGACCTGCCGCTCGCGGCAGCCACGACTTCGGCGAACATCACGCCCAAGGACATCACCGCGGTCTCCAACATCACCGCGCTGGACAAGGTCTACGACGGCAATACCTCGGCCACGCTCGACACTTCCTCGGCCACCTTCGCGGGCCTGATCGCGGGCGACACCCTCACGGTCTCGTCGGCGACGGGCAACTTCATCGATAAGAACGCCGGCCCGGGCAAGACGGTCAACGTCACCGGCCTGACCCTCGGCGGCGCGGCTCTCGCGAACTACAACCTCGTCTCGACCAACGCGACCACCACCGCCGCGATCACGCGTCGACAGCTCACAGGCATCACCGGGGTCACCGCCAACGGCAAGGTCTACGACGGTAACACCGGCGCGACGATCGACACCAGCGGCGCAAGCTTCGGCGGCCTGGTCGGCGGCGACAACCTCTCCCTCACGGGCGGCTCGGGTTCCTTCGCCGATGCCAATGCCGCTAACGGCAAGACCGTCACGGTGACCGGTCACCAGCTCGCGGGCCCGGATGCCGGCAATTATGATCTCCCCGCTTCGCTTACGACCCTCGCGAACATCACCCGCGCGCCGCTCAGCGTCCGCGCGAACGATCTGACCAAGGCCTACGACGGCGTGCCCTTCTCGGGCGGCAACGGCCTGACCTTCACCGGCTTCGTCGCCGGTCAGGGACAGGGCGTGCTCGGCGGTTCGCTCACGTTCGGCGGCAACAGCCAGAACGCCGTCAACGGTGGTACCTATGTCATCACGCCCGGCGGCCTGACCTCCTCCAACTACGCCCTCACTTTCGTGAACGGCGTGCTCACCATCGGTGCCGCGCCCAATGCGCCGACGCCGCCTGAAGTCGACGTCCGCGTCTTCCTCCCCGTTCCGGTGCTCGTGCCGGTGCTCGCCGTGCCGCCCGTGGCGGTCCGCCACCCGTCCGCACCCGGCGGCCTGAACTACGTTCCGGCTTCGCGTCCCGTCGCCGGAGTCGTCGCCTTCGCGCCGAACAACGCACCCGCTGCTTCGGCTGCGGTTCCGGCGCCTGCCGCCGGTTCCGTCGCTCCGTCGACCGCGCCCACCATCGTTCCTGAGGCCGCCGCGCCGTCCGCCGCTCCCGCGACCGTCGCCGAAGCTTCGTCCAGCGAAGCCGCTCCCGCCGGTCCGACCGGTTCTCGTCGCGCCCAGGACGGCGTGACCCGCTCGCTCCTCGGTCCGCTCGACGTGATCGTCGTCAACGGCGGCGTGAACCTCGGCGTCCGCCCGGTCGTCGCCGAATAATCTCCGCTCCGTCTTCTTCTCGATGCGTCATCCTCATCTCGTGCCGCTGGCCCTGTTGCTGGCCGCCACCCGTCTCTCGTTCGCCCAGGTCACTCCGCCCGACGGCGGCCAGGTGCTGAACACGTTGCGTCCGCCCAAGCCGGAAGCTCCCGCCGCGCAGAAGCTCGAGCTTCCGTCCGCGAAGGAGCCCGCCAAGGGCGTCGCCGGCGGCCCCGCCGTGGTCGTCAGCTCCGTCGTCTTCGAAGGCAACACGGTCTTCGCTTCCGAGCTCCTCGGCCGCCTCGTCGCGGCGGAGGTCGGCAAGAAGCATGACCTCGAAGGCCTGCGCGCCGTCGCCCGCATCGTCGGCCAGCACTACCGCCTCAACGGCTATCCGTTCGCGCGCGCGCTCGTGCCGGCGCAGGAGCTCAAGGACGGCGTGCTCCGCATCCGCATCCTCGAAGGCGCCTACGGCGAAGTCGTCGCCACCGGCGAGACCAAGGTCGCGGCCGGTTCGCAGCCTTATCTTTCTCCGCTGCGTCGCGGCGAGCTGATCGAGAGCACGCGCCTCGAACGCACGTTGCTCATCCTCGATGACGTCCCCGGCATCGGCGTGCGTCCCGTCGTCAGCCCCGGCAAGACCGTCGGCGTCGGCGACCTCGAGGTCGGCGTGGTCATGGAGAAGGAGCAGGGCGGTGAGGTCGGCGTGGACAACGAAGGCAGCCGCTACACCGGCGACCTGCGTTTCCGGGCAGCCTGGTATCGCAACTCCGCGCTGCAGTTCGGCGACCGTCTCTCCGCTTCGGTGATGACGACGAACGAGTCCCTCTGGCTCGGCGCCGTCGATTATGATTCCGCCCTGGGTTCCTCCGGCCTGCGCGGCCAGATGGGCTGGGCCCTCAACACCTACCAGCTCGGCAAGGAGTTCGCCGCCCTCGAGGCCTCGGGTCTCGCGCGCGTCTGGACGGCCAAGCTCAGCTACCCGCTGATCCGCTCGCGCCAGTCCAACCTGCTCGCCTCGCTCGGCTTCCAATATAAGGCGCTGCACGACGATTTCGCCTCCACGTCGACCTCGGAAGACAAGTTCAGCCAGGGCATCCCGCTCTCGCTGCGCTTCGACCACCGCGACGGACTCGGCGGCGGCGGCATCACCTACGGCATGCTGACCTGGCTCCGTGGCAACATGAACCTCGACGCCGGCCTGACCGCCATCGACGACGCGACCGCGCGCAAGCAGGGCCGCTTCGACAAGGTCACGCTCGACCTCGCCCGCGTGCAGAACCTGCCCGCCGGCTTCTCGCTCTACGGCCGCTACTCGCTCCAGCTGACGGACCGCAACCTCGACTCCTCCGAACGCATCGGCCTCGGCGGCGCCCAGGGCGTGCGCGCTTATCCGCTCGGCGAAGGCATGGGCGACGAAGGTTGGCTCGGCCAGGTGGAGCTGCGTTACGACGCGGGTGCGTTCGCGCCTTACGCGTTCTACGACGCCGCGGAGGCTGATATCAATTATCGCCCATGGGATGCCGCCTCCAATCAGAGCCGCTTCATCTCCGGCGCCGGCGTCGGCGTGCGTACGACCTATCAGCAGTGGTCGGGCGACGTCGCGATCGCCTGGGCTCTGAACGGCGGTGCGCCGCAGGCCGATTCCAAGTCGGTCGCCGCGCGCATCTGGTTCTCGCTGAATCGCAGCTTCTGATCCTCGTGGCAGGGATGGGATGACATCGCATCCGCTGTTAATCAGGTAGGGACAGCACCACGTGCTGTCCTCTGTATCGGGTAGGGTTGAGCGCCCTCGCTCAACCGCGCGGCTGTCCAAGGTTGGTCAGCCCTACCTAGATGCTGGCGAACGGATGCGATGTCATCGCATCCCTACCTCAGGCAGGACCGCAGCAACCTATCCGGTTTCCGGTCTCCCTGTAAGCGTTGCCTCGCCCAACCGCCAACCGCTGACCGCTATCGGCTGGTGCGATTCGCACCCATATCTGACCAATCTGACCATTCACAAAACCGGTGGCTTAATCGGTCAGGGCTACAATCATCCCACCTAGGATAACTGATGAAAGCCAAGAAATTCGAAAAGAAGGCCGTCTTCGAGCACCTGGCCGACGGCATCGAGGCTCAGGTCAGGCACGAAGGTTGGAGCGGACTGCTTCCGTCGGGAAGGGACTTGGCCAACCAGCATAACGTGAGCCTTCCGACCGTGCAGAAGGCCATCGCGCTGCTGCTTGCGCGTGGCGTGCTGATCGGACGTGGCGGCAAGCGTCGTTTGCAGATCGCCGAGGGCGTGTCCGGTTCGGCCCGGCCTCCTGGTGCTTGCCAGGTGTTGGTCTTTTCCACCGAACCGCTGATCACTTACGATGGCTCGATCTCCATGGGCGTGATGCAGCTCGGAGAGAAGCTCAGGGCCAAGGGCGATGGATTCAGGTTCGTCGACCTGAGTCATGTCCAAGGCGCCGAACGCCGCAAAGCCGCGCACGCCGAGATGGTGAAGTCGCGTCCCACCCACGTCATCCTGATGACGCCGGATGCTCCGCTCTATGCCGGCATCTCGCGGCATCAGGCCAAGGTCGCCACGATGTTCGGGCCACGTCGTTCCAAGCGGTTCACCAGCCTCGGCGTCCGTTACGGATACCTCGTCGACATCGCGTTGAAACACCTGATTCCGTTGGGCCATCGCCACTTCCTCATGCCTTTCTTCGCGCGCAAGGCGAAGTTGCGCGAATCCATCGAATCCGTCGCCCGCCTCGCCAAGCAGGCGGGTGTGAAGATCGAAGTGAAGCTCACCTCCCAGCCGCTCACGACCGCGAACATCGGCAAGTTCCTCGGCCCTGGGTTGGAGCGAGGCGCGACCGCGGTGCTCTTCCCTCAATGGACGGACTTCATGCCTGCGATCGCTTTCTTCGCATCACGGGGACTAGAGTTTCCGCGCGACGTATCGGTCGTCTCCCTGGTCGGCAATTCCACTTCGCGCATGTATGTTCCGCCGATCGCCTGCTGCCTCAGTTCGCCCGACAGCATCGCGCAGCAGGCCGAGATCTGGGTCCGTTCCGAGAAGGTGGAGGACGATGCTTATATCTCCGTCTACCAGCGCACATGGGAGTCGGGTGGCTCGATCGGACCGGTGAAATCGGAAGGGTAGGGATCGGCGATTGGGCGGGGCGTCTTCATTCCGCCACCCGCCACCTGAGAAAGGATCCGAGTAGGGCAGCACGCGGTGCTGGCCCTACCTAAATTACCCGGCCCTAGCCCTGGATCTGGCCCTAGCCCTATAAATGACACTTATCAACCATTTACCCTCATTTAAAGACTTATTGCAATCATTTAAGCCTAATACCCACTACGGTTCTGAGTCATCCCTTCCCGTTGTTGTGCTTGGACTTGCAATCATTTGCTAGGGGTTTTCTCTCAATTTGGGCCATTCCACCAATTGTGAATAACTTTCAGCACCACGCATCAAAGGCTTCGGCCGGCTCTTTCTGGGCCGCATGCGCTTTGCTGACGGTCTGTTACGCCCAGGTTTCCGCCCAGACCGCGGCGGATGCGGGCAGTTTGCTTAATCAGATTCAGCGGAGTTTTCCGCCGCCTCGTCTGCCCGACGTCGGTCCGCCCGCGCCGCCTCCCAAGGTCGAGCTCACCGAGCCGAAAGGCCCGAAGATCGTCGTCACGACTTTCCGTTTCACCGGCAATCTGCTGATCCCGACGGAGACGCTCGCGCCGCAGCTCGCCGCGTATCTCGGCAAGCCGCTCAGTTTCGAGGACCTGCGCAACGCCGCGGCTGACATCTCGCTGCTCTACCGCAAGGAGGGTTATGTCGCGACCGTCTCCGTGCCCAAGCAGGAGGTCGTCGACGGCGTCGTCACGCTCCGCGTCATTGAATCCCGCTTCGGCGGGGTGCGTGTCGATCCCGCCTCGGACGGCCGCGTCGATCCCGAGCTCCTGCGCCGTTATATCCTCGCGGCGATGCCGCCCGGCGCGCCGACCGACATGCGCCAGCTCGACCGCGGCATCCTGCTCGCGGGCGATCTCCCCGGCGCCGCCGTGACCGGTGGCCTCGCCGCCGGCACGGAAGAGGGGCGCAGCGACCTGGTCCTGCTTTCGCGACGCACGCCGCTGTGGTCCGGCAGCCTCAGCGCCGACAACGCCGGCGCCCGTTCCACCGGCGCCGCCCGCGGGCTCGCTTCGCTCGCGCTGCTCGGCCCGACGGGCCGTGGCGAGCGTTACGCGGTCGACGTCCTCCGTTCCGAGGGCGCGGAATACGGACGGCTCGGCGCGTCTTTCCCCGTCGGCGACGAAGGATCGCGTGTCTCGGTCGGCGGCAGCCGCATGGATTACGAGCTGATCTCGCCGGAGTTCGCCGCCTCGCGCCTCGCCGGTCAGGCCACCACGCTGAACCTCGATTACGTCCGTCCGCTCGCCCGCAGCCGCGTCTTCAACGTCAACTTCACCGCCGGCTACGACGTCAAGGGCTTCCTCAACCGCGCGGCCGGCGCCACCGTCAGCGACTACGCGATCCGCACGCTCTCGGCGGGCTGCGACGCCAACGTCTATGACGGCTTCTTCGGCGGCGGCGTGACGACCGGTCAGCTGCAATGGACCGTCGGAGAGCTCGACCTCGACGGCTCCCCGAACCAGTCCGGCGTCGCCGCGACGACCCGCGCGGAAGGCCGTTTCCAGAAGCTCCGCCTCGGCGTGACGCGCACGCAGAACGTCGCCGAAGGCCTCGTGCTCGCGGCTTCGCTCAACGGACAGCTCGCTTCCAAGAACCTCGACTCCGCCGAGAAGCTCTTCGCCGGCGGCGTCGGCGGCGTGCGCGCCTATCCGGTCAACGAAGGTTCCGGCGACGCCGGCTACCTCGCGGCCCTGGAGGCCCGCTGGCAGTTCGCCGCGCGCTGGCAGGCCATCGCCTTCGTCGACCACGCGCGTCTGCGCGTCAACGCCGACAACGCCATCACCGGCGCGGTCGCCGACAATTCCCTGGGCTACCAAGGAGCCGGCCTCGGCCTCAGCTGGGCCGGTCCCTACGACTCCGTCTGGCGCGCCACCTGGTCGCGCCGGCTGGGCGACAATCCTAACCCCAAGCCGGACGGCGCCGATCAGGACGGCACCCTCCGGCTCGACCGCTTCTGGCTCTCGCTGAGCCTGGCCTTCTGACCTTGCGTCGTCGCCGCCGTTTTCCGCTGTCCCGCGCCGTGCTCCTTGCGGCGGCGTTCCTCGTCACGCCCGGGGTGGCGCAGACCGCGCCTTCGGCGACGGCGTTGCCGAGCGGCGGTCAGGTGGCGGCGGGCCAGGTCTCGCTGGCGTTCAGCGGTCCGGCCGACGCCCCGACGCTCGTCGCGACGCAGACTTCGGACCGCGCGATCCTCAACTGGCAGGCCTTCGACATCGGCGCCGCCGCGACCGTCCGGTTCGCGCAGCCGGCGGGGACTTCGGCGGTGCTCAATCGCGTGCTCGGTCCCGATCCGTCACGCATCTTCGGCCGGCTCGAGGCCAACGGCCAGGTCTTCCTCGTCAATCCGCAGGGAATCTATTTCGCCCCGTCGGCCCGCGTCGACGTCGGCGGGCTCGTCGCCTCGACGCTG